>Ga0116162_10000286_pt1 | contig 38931 bp, 26 predicted proteins | sample AD_UKC105_MetaG_FD_89875 | JGI IMG/M metagenome (GOLD analysis project Ga0116162, IMG submission 89875) | Active sludge microbial communities of municipal wastewater-treating anaerobic digesters from Hong Kong - AD_UKC105_MetaG | ecosystem: Engineered > Bioreactor > Anaerobic > Digestate...
CTGTTGAGTATGTGACCGATCCCGAATCGCCGCTGTGACGCAGTAGGATTGGCCTTATCGCGGTTTTCCGGATTTCTCTGTGAGAAATCCGGGCTAACATGAGTTTCCCAAAAACCATTCAGGGATAGTTTATTGCCTTTGTAGAAATAGAGTTTGAAATCCCGGATGCCTATTCGCTCTCCAGTATATCGGGAGTAAGTTTTTTTCTTCTTTTCCCGAACAGTGAAATAATGACGAAGTACGGGCCGGCAACGAGCGCGATATCGAGCATGACGATCCATGATTTCGCGGGGAGCGGGTCAGCGTCGGGCATGAACAGCAGGGTTAGCGTAACCGGGATCACCGCCGCGAGAACGGGTTCGTAGAAAGTGTGGGGTGGGAATTTCAGTTTGAACTGTTTCTGGAGGATAATGAAACAGGCGATGTTTGCGCCCCATGTCGTGATTATGAAGCCGACCATAGGCATGTGGATGTTCCGGGTGAAGCAGAGGCCGCCGACAAGAAGAACGGTGGAAATGATTACTATTGCAAGTATGATGGATGGAGTCGCGGGTTTTTTCAGGCCGGTGAAAATGTGGATCAGAACGAAAAGCAGCGCAACGCCTGAGCCTACCATGATCGCAAGTATTCCAAGAAGGTGCATAACGTCTGCCGAGAAACCGGCGCCGTTGAGGATCTCGATGAGCGGGCCGATAACAACAATGTAAACAGAAATGAAGGCGCCCAGGATAGCCATCGACTGCTCGATCGCCGAGGTGTAGTAATGCTGCATGAGATCATGTCTTCCGCGGTCTTCAGCTTCCGAAATAGCGGGGATAACCGCTATCGCTATTCCAGTGATGAGGAATCCCGCCATGCCGTATATCAAAGATGTTCCGAAATGTCCGATCGCAGCCTCGCAACTCTGTGCCGCAGTTTCGTACACTTTGCTGCTGGCCGATTGGAACAACAGCCATTTCATTCCAACTGCGCGAACCAGCACGGTCGGCAGATTCTGAACAAGAGTCATGCCGACGAATGCAACCGCCGCCATCCCGCCGAACCGCAGGATCTTCCCGTACAGGCCGTAGGCCGATTTGAAGGAGAAAAGCTTTTTGATATCGACGAGGCCCGTTCTCCGGATGACGATAAGCGACGTGACTACTGCGATGGCGTGCCCGAGCCCGAGGCCTGCAACAGCGCCGACAACGTCCCAGCGGGATTCGGCACCCGCGATATTCTGCGCGACGATAATAAGGATTGTCGATGTGATGAATATGCCGATGGGATATATAAAGTTGCCTATCGTCACAAGATCGAGACGCTGGAACCCGTTCAGAATTGCATTTGTGCTCCAGAACATGGCCGCGCATCCTATCGATGTGCAGAACACCACTATCATAGCGCACCAGAGCCAGTCGATGATTCCGGTGAAGCCGAAAATGAGCGCTGCTATTACCGACAGTGCGGATATGGATAATGTTATCTGGAAAACCAGTCGCACGCCGTCGATAGCAAACTTGAGCGATTCTTCGAGTTCGTTCTCATAGTGCTTGGAAACGAACGTGGTAATTGTCTGGGGTATGCCGAGCGCAATGAGCGTTGCCACTCCGTAGAAAGCGAACATGAAGGGGGTGAACAGCCCCATGTCCACATCGCCTAGGTATCTTGGAGTAACTGTCATCCACAGTATTTGAAAGATGCCTCCCGCGAGGAAGCCGAGCATCGCTATAACACCGCCCGCCTGGAAGCGTTTCTTTTTCTCATCATCAGTTGTGCCCGCTGAGAACACGTTGTTTTTATTCTTTTTCGCCATTTCTTCTCCGTTTGCTTAAAAAACTTACCTGAGTTTACCACAAATAACGAAAAACAATATGTTTTTTATATAAGATAATCAGTATTCTCTTCTAATGGAAAGGAAGAAGAGTAGGGCCGGACAAAATGATGATAAACCCGGGCCGGAACAGTCACTCGTCGAGCAGGTCTTCAGCCACGATTCCGCGCATCAAGTCGGAATCTCCTCCCAGAACTTCCGTGAGCTTGGCATCGCGGTAGAGTCTTTCTGCGGCGCAGTTCTGAACGATTCCCGCTCCACCGAGTACATTGATTGCCCTGTTGGTGTTCCTGACCGCAGTTTCCGAAGCGCACAGCTTGGAAAGCGCGATGAAAGAGGCCGAATTCATATTCTGAGATTTTTTCCATGCCGCCTGATAAGTCAGCATCCTGGCGATATCGGTTTCGACAAAAATATCGGTAATCCTGAACGCGATCGGCTGGCGGGTTGCAAGTGGTTTGCCGAAAGCCTGTTCATTCTCTGAAAAATCCTTTGAAATATCGAACGCCGCGCCGGATATTCCGTTTGCGACGGCGGCGATGCACAATCTTAAAAAATCAAGTGCGTCGTTGATGATTTTCATTCCTTCGCCTTCGGCGCCGACCAGACATTTTTCAGGTATTTCGCAGTTATCGAATATTACATCGCATGCGCATGCTCCGCGCAGGCCGAGTGTTTTATAGGGATCGCCGGTTTTGACTCCGGGTGTCTTAGAATCGACACAGAAAAGGGAAATCGAATCGCCGGTTTTAGCCGGTACAAGAATAATTCCGGATTCGGTCGCATTTATAACGCAGATTTTTGTTCCGTTAATGATATAAGCCCCGTTTTTCTTTTCCGCAGTTGTGCCTGCATACGAAATATCAGAGCCGGATTCTTTTTCAGATACAGCCGGCGCGCCGATGATGCTGCCTTTCGCCAGTTCGGGCAGGATGTCTTTTTTCAGTTCGGCGGTCGCGTGTGTTTCGATCGTTTTCCCGATGCAGAACATGCTTGTTCCGACAGCCATTCCGGTCGACGGGCAGGCGCGTGAAACCACTTCTATTGCATGAACTCCCAGCGCGAGATCATTGCCGGCGCCGCCGAATTCACCGGCGATCATTGACGCCTGTAATCCCTCCGAGGCGAGTCTGCTGAGATTTTCAGAAGGGAACTTATTTCCGGAATCAATTTCCGAAGCGCCGGGGGCGATTTCTTCCATGCAGACTTTTTTTATCTTCTTCAGGAATTCTTCCTGCTGCGCGTTAAGTTTGAAATCCATGGATTATTTGCCTCCCTTTGCTTTTTTTGGGTTGAGTATCATTTTGCTGATTATCTGTCGCTGAACTTCCGATGTCCCGGCGCCGATCGTTCCCAGCTTGGTGTCCCGGTAATGGCGTTCCACCGGGTATTCCCTCATGTAGCCGTAACCGCCGTGGATCTGAACGGCGTTGTCGCAAATTTTCAATCCCGATTCCGACATGAATAATTTGCAGATCGAGGCTTCGAGCATCGCGGGGATACCCTGATCTTTCATCCATGCGGCCCTGTAGAGCGCCATCCTCGACCCTTCAACGAGCATTTTCATGTCGGCGAGTTTATGCTGTATCGCCGGGAACTTGCAGATGGGCCTGTTGAACTGGTGTCTTTCCTGCGAATATCTGACCGATTCGTCCAGAGCGTGCTGGATGCTTCCTATGCCTGCCGCCAGAAGACAGGTTCTTTCCCATTCGAGTGTTGTTTTGCCGACCATCACGAACCCCATGCCTTCCTGCCCGATCAGGTTTTCGGCGGGCACTTCGCAGTCCTCGAAAATGAGTTCCGAGGTGGTCGATGTACGGTGGCCCATCTTGTCCAGTTCTTTTCCCACGGAAAAACCGGGGAATTCGCTTTCCACGATAAAGGCGCTGATTCCGAAATGTCCGGCATCTTTGTTGGTAACAGCGATCACCACAAAGACATTTCCTATTGGTCCGTTTGTTATGAACATTTTCGAGCCGTTGAGAATGTATTTGTCGCCTTTTTTGACAGCCGTGGTCTTGAGGCTTGCCGCATCCGAACCGGCGTTCGGTTCCGTCAGTCCGAATCCCCCGATCCATTCCGCAGAGATTAATTTTGTCAGGTATTTCTGTCGCTGTTCTTCAGTTCCAAGCAGCCATATCGGGATTCCGCACAGAATACTGTGTGCCCCCCATGAGAGAGTGAGCCCCTCGGATGCCCCGCCTTCCGCGAGAGCTTCCATTCCCAGACAGGTTGTCAGAACGCCTGCACCCGCGCCGCCGTATTCTTCGGGGAATGGCAGTCCCATTATTCCGAATTCGGCGAGCTTATTCCATGCAGGCCGGCAGAATTCGCTTTTTTTCTCATACTCTTCCATCATAGGTTCAATTTCTTTTTTTGAAAAATTCAGAACACTTTTTCGGAAAGCGCTCTGTTCATCAGTAATGGTGAATTCCATGCGATTCCTCCGCTGTGACAACCGCCCGCGGATTCCCGGGGAACGATTGTTTTCTTTATTGAGTTTTTACAGGCATATCAAATGATTCATTAACCGTAAGGTACCGGTAATCTCATGATAATCACAGTTCATGCAGAAAGAACTTAATTATTCGATTATCCCAAGAATTGAGGAGTATTATAACAGAAATTCAAATGTTGAGGGGAAATTTTTTAACAGTCATATTCCAGGAGAAGAAATTGGAACTATCCAGCAGCGTAAAACCCTCATTTGCTTTCTTCCCATATAGATCCCGGAAGAAAAAAAAGATTGCCAGGATTCATTTTTTGCCCGGGCATTTTTGCGCCGGGCGTGGTTCCTGATATCGCAGGTTGTCGCCTTTGAAGATTATAGATCTCTCGTTGATGGGCACTTTGCGTTGAGGGCTGTCATTTATGCTGTATTTACACACGTCGGGTTTAATAACGATATCAAAAGAGTTTCCTCTTATAATCAGATTCTTGATTGCGGTTCTTTCAGAAGTGGCGAGTGGCCTGGGGAGAATGGAAATTTCACCATTAAGCCCGACGCGGAGACCGAACATCCCCTCGATTATCGACTGGGCGCCGACAAGTCCGCCAATGGAATTGGGTCTTCCGTTATGCCTGTAATCTTTCCTGTCGGCATAAACAGCCTGCGGGAGATATGTAAGATCGGTTCCCCACCAGAGTATCCTGAAAAGAATATTCTCCGCCTCTTTAACTTTTCCCACCCTGTACAGATCGGTTATCAGTTCCGGCGCGTCACCGATGTATGTTCCGGGTCCACCCCAGTCAACATCGGATTCGTCAAATCCGGGATCCCATTTTGAAAGACTCCTAACGCCGTATTCGCCGAGGAATTCTCTTTCGTTCAGGTGCCTCATCAGGATATCGATTTTGGCCTGATCCGGCACGCCGGTTTTCAGCATGTCGAATATTTGAACCGACCACACGGTTTTCTTGTTTCCGTCGGAGTCGATGAGGTCATACCAGCCTTTGACCGGGTTCCATAATTTTTCGTTAATGAGATTTGCAAGATGTGCGGCTTTTTTCCGGTACCGGGACGCAATTCCGCCGGGGTCTCCCATCTCTTCAAGAATTTCCGCGACAGCGCGGTAAACCCACACACGTTCTGCGTTCGGGCTGGGTACATAATGCTCGTACTTTGTTTTCTTCAGCTCAAGAAGATTTTCGTTCGTACCGTAATCGATAAGATCCGGCATTTCGCCGGTTGCGACGCCCCGGTCTGCCAGTTCTATGAGAAAGTCGATCAGCTTTTTACCGCTCTTCTGCATCTCCAGGATGCTCCAGTCGCCGGTCAGACAGATATAGTCGTAGACGATTTTAACGAAGCTGTAATCGTTATATGCATATCTCGGCCCTATGCTTTTTGCCATGACCGGCGTAAAAGCATAATGTTCATCTATTCCCATATTGTAGAAGAACCTTATATATCTCTTTGCCACATTCCGGTCTGCCAGTATCAGCATTTTGTCGGAATAGGCATAGTCCCACAGATAGCTGCAAAGCGCGCCGCCGTCCAGTCCGCCGGTCGCAAAGTAAGGATCGGAAACGAGAACTCCGGGCACGCTCCATGAACTGTTCATAAGCGAATAAACAGACCTGTTGTAAAACATGGTCAGTTTATAGTCTGTCGATTGCAGCCATGGATATTCTTTGAATTTGTAAAAATAGTTTCTCTTCGTGATGGTGCGGGTTTCGTTGAAAAAATCATTCGGGGCCGTGTTGAGATATTTCTTCAGCCTTGCAAGCGACTCTTCGGATGTGCCTTCGGTGCAGTAGAAATGAAACCTTGCAAACTGCATACTGTCAACAAGGAAAGATGCTTTCAGCGCTCCATCCGAGTATTCCGCATCAGGGATTGAACTCACGCAGTATACGCCGCCGTCGTTTGATCGCGATGAGAGCAGCCTTTTATTCCTGTTATAGGAAAAAGCCGAAGGGTAATTGGGCGCGGGTCCGCCGAAATCCCATTCTTCGGGCGACGGCTTCGAGAAAAAACCTTTCATGAAAACTGAAATATCAAAACTTTTTTTGTCTTTAGTTTCATTAAAGATTTCCGCGCTCTGTACAAAAACAGGTTCGTCGATGGCGAGAGTGAGATGCGTTACCATCCACAGCCCGTCCTTTTTTGTTTCTCTTTCTATCGCATACTGAATGTATTTCCATTTGTCGGGTTTTATGCTTTCTCCATTCAGTTTGACGGAGAAATCGAAATTGCCCGTGACGTATGGCGGGGCGATTGGGTTTTTGAATCCGAAAATATCATCAAAGGAAGGATTAACCGTCATCTTCCCATTGAAAATTCTTATGTGCGCCTCATCAAAAATATTGTTTTGGTCCGACATCGAGAAATTGTCGTCATTGGGATACAAATTCACTCTGTACAGCTTTGCTTTCATCTCTGTATCGAGCGTCTCGTCTTCACAACGGGAAATATCGCAGGAAAAAAAGACAAGCATGAGTACTAATGATGCTGAAAAAACTAAAAAGAAAGATGTTCGGTATTTTGATAAAATGGCAATCATTCAATTGCTCCTTAGACGCTGTTGAACAAATCTTCAAAATGCAAGTCTGAGAACGCGCATTAATGGAGAATCTCCGGAGACAAGATCAGAAAGAGATTCTTCTTAATTCAGAGGATGATAAATGCTCATCATCAAACTTTTCAACAGCCTGCCTTAAAATCGAATTATGTTCGTGATAAGTTCATTTTTCAAGTAATTTCGACAAACCTGTGCAGCACGGTTAAAATCTGATGGAGGCGCAAAACCACAACAGAGGGACGGGGCGGGTATGAAAAGAGAAATCAAAGCGGTTTTTTTCGATGCCGGTAATACATTGCTGTATCTTGATTATGAATTAATTGCAAGGAAAGTTTGCGCGGCGGGTGTTGAAACACAGGCGGAGGAATTGAAGGTTTCGGAATATGACGCGCGGCGGGCCGTTGACGAATATTTAGCGACGGACGACTATGTGGATGAGATGGTGTGGGATATATATTTTTCGACGATGTTCATGGGAGTGGGACTTGAATCGAGGGAGAAGATACTCGCGACAATTCAGAATCTGAGAGAAGAGAATGAGTTCCAGGGATTGTGGAATCACGCGCCCGAAGAGTCTCACAGAACACTTGAGACGCTGAAATCACAGGGATACATAATAGGGATAATTTCAAATGCGGATGGAAGATTGAACGAGACGATAGCGAGAACGGGTATAGATAAATATCTCGATTTCATGCTTGATTCGAAAATCGTGGGATATGAAAAACCCGATCCCAGGATATTCAATGTCGCGCTTGAAAAAGCGGGGGTTCCGCCTGAAGCGTGCGTGCATGTCGGAGATATAGTAACCGCCGACATCAAAGGCGCTTCCGGAGTCGGCATCAATCCCGTGCTGCTCGATCCGACAGGAAGGCATATCGTAGACTGTCCGGTGATTTCCGATATTTCCGAGATTATTGATGTTGTAAAAACGATGAACGGGAATTAACTGTCGGGGTTCTTCTTCTTTTTATCGCCTGAGTCGGCTCTCCATTTTTCGAGACGCTTCATAATGTTTGCTTCGTTGCCCTGATCCGAGGGATCGTAATAAATGCTTCCATCGAGATTTTCCGGGAAATAGGCTTGCCTTACGTGATGGCCGGGGAAATCATGTGGATATTTGTACCCGTCCCGGGCAGTTTTTTCACCGGTGTAGTCCTGGTTTCTGAGATGAAGCGGAACCGGGCCGAGCGGTTTTTCAACAACGTCTTTCATCGCCCGGCCAAGAGCCATGTACGCGGCGTTGCTTTTAGGGCATGTGGCAAGGTAAACACAGCACGAAGCGAGAGGAATTCTCGCCTCGGGCATTCCGACGAATGCCACCGCGTCAGCCGTTGCCGTTGCAACGGTAATCGCCTGCGGAGCCGCACATCCAATATCCTCGGCTGAGAAGATTACCATACGGCGCGCGATGAATTCGGGCTGTTCCCCGCCTTCAAGAAGGCGCGCGAGCCAGTAAAGCGCCGCATCCGGGTTCGAGCCTCTCATGCTCTTGATGAAAGCGGATACCATATCGAAACGGCTTGTTCCGAGCCGCTGGTAATCGAGCTGTTTCCGGCTCGCTGTTTCGCGTATAAGTTCGCGTGTTATGATTCCCTCGTCGGCAAGTTGCGCCACGAGTTCGAGCAGATTGAGGACAACCCTTGCGTCGCCTCCGGAAATGAGTCGCAGCTCTTCTTTCGCGTCTTCCGGAAACGCGGAAATTGAACTGAGGCTGCCGATTGCCCGCTCGATGAGAATGTCGAGAGCATCATCACCGAGCCGCTTGAAGTTGAATATCGAAATGCGCGACCTGAGCGCGGGGTTCAGTACGAAATACGGATTTTCCGTCGTTGCGCCGATCAGGGTGAGCAGGCCGCTCTCGAGGTGAGGCAGGAAAGCATCCTGTTGCGCTTTGTTGAATCTGTGGAACTCATCGACGAATATTATCGTTCTTTTTTCAAACCCTGAAAGTCTTTCCTCCGACTGCGATACAACTCTGCGGATATCTTCAGTTCTCGAAGTGACAGCGCTGTATTCCTCGAAATGGGCGTTGACATTATTTGCTATGATACGCGCAAGGGTGGTTTTGCCTGTTCCGGGCGGGCCCCAGAAGACGAGCGAAGCAAGAATGCCCTTGTCTATGATTTTCCTGAGAGGTCTGTCTGCTCCCAGCAGATGTTCCTGCCCGACGAAATCTGATATGGAATCCGGCCTCATGCGGGCGGCAAGCGATTTTACCTGATCAAGCTTGTCTTCAAGCTGAGATAAAAACAGATCGTTTTCTTTTTTTCTGCCGCTCATGAGATATTATTGATGTCCATCCGAATTAATTTCAGTTGTTAATGGAATCCGCAATGAGTTTGATCGCTGTTTTAGATTTATCGATCGGGTCCGGAAATATGACAACTTTCCTGTCGAGTTCGCCGTCCGGCAGAATCAGGGCTATGTGCCTTTCGGAAATGGATGCAACGGCTTCCGGGTATACTTCTTTATAGAATTTTTCAACTATTTCAACTGAATGTTCCGTTGTCATTTCCCTTCGATGGTATTCGCGTTTGTCTTCCACTATGTCAACGCTTCCCAATTCATCTATCCGGGCGCCGGGATAATAGACGATTCCCTGGAGATTAGATGATTTATCAAGCAAATCAAGCTGCTGTTTTACAATGTCTGCGTCATCCGGCAGGGATTGAGCCTTATCGGTACTTGTTGCCCGACCGGTAGGCGAATCCTTAATTTCGATTGAGGGGACAGGGGGTTCCGATTTGTTGCTGTCATTTCCGGCGCAGCCGTATGCCATGCATAAAAGCAGGAAGGATATGAATAGAACTATGTAACATGAAATCGTGTTTTTTTTCATCATTAAGCCCCGAGCGCAAGTAAATAGCAAATTCCATTAAAACAATAACAATAATCGATGGTATATTTCAATCTGAGAGCAATTTTTTCTAAATTCAGATAATCTAATGAAATTATTATCACATTAACTATAATACATGAGTGGGTTTTGAAATCCGCTGAGGGTTAAACCTGTAATGAATAAAAAAAAGGTCGTAATTTGAAGGCTAAGGCATAAGGGGGTTAAAGTGACGACTGAGACAAAAGCAAACGTCCTCTCTCCGACAAATGAATTCGGGTATTATGAAATCCGTATGGAAAGTATCGGAGGGCAGGGTGCGAACCTGGCCGGTAAAATACTAGCCGAAGCAGCAATTATAGACATAGGTCTTAACGGGATCAGTTTTGCAAGTTATGGTTCTGAAAAGAAGGGTACCCCGGTAAAGGCTTATATCAGATTAGCGGAGAGCGATGAGGAGATCAGGGTCAACAGCCCTGTGATCGAGCCGCACCTGCTGGTTGTTTTTTCTACGGTGCTGGAAAAAAGCGTTCCGTTGATGATGGGTGTGAAGCCAGGCACGAAAATCATCGTAAACACATCGGAGTCACCGGAAGAGATAAGAGAGCTATTGAAGGTTCCGGGCGGGACAACAATTATTTGTGTTGATGCGTTGAAAATTGCCGTAGAAGAAAAGGTGAGAATCAACACGGTTATTCTCGGCGCAATTGCGAGAGGCGTTGATTTCATTGAACAGGAGCGACTTGAGCATGGGATCAGAAGAACTTTCGAGAAGAAATATCCCAAGCTGGTTGATCCGAATATCAAAGGATTCAGAAGAGGGCATGACGAGGTAAAGGTTTATGAAGTGCCTGACGATTCCAAATATCCCCAGGTAGAATGGAAGCCTTTCCAGCCGAAGCTTGGATGGAAAAACGCTCCTATCGGCGGAACGATAGTCAACCCGGGCAACTCGGTTCTGAATGATCTGAGCGCATCGAGATCCGGCTTTAAGCCGGTGTGGCATGAGGAGTTATGCATACATTGCGGTGAATGTGATGCGGCATGCCCGGACCAGTGCATATTTTTCACGAGGCGTGAAGATGGCAAAGGGAAAGAAAGACAATTTTTCGATCATATTGATTACCAATACTGTAAAGGTTGCCTGAGATGCGTGAGTGCCTGTCCGAAAGAAGCTCTTACGGCCGAACGGGAAACCGCAGAGTAATTTCTGCAAAGGAGGAATGATATCGTGGCATCTGAATCTGAAAAAGCCCCGAATGAATATGCACAGAATGTTGTAGTAGAAAGTGGTAATGAAGTAGCGGCGCTTGCCGCATCACAGATAAATTACCATGTGATGGGATATTATCCCATAACCCCGTCAACTGCCATTCCGGGAGAGATGGACCGGATGAAAGCAGAAGGGGAAAACCAGATAAACATGATTCCCGGCGACGGGGAGCATGGAGCTGCCGGAATATGTTTCGGCGCATCGGTAGCCGGCGGGCGTGTTTTTAACGCGACGGCTGCAAACGGTTTGCTTTTTTCCATCGAGCAGCTTCCGGTACAGAGCGGAACAAGACTTCCGATGGTGTTGAATCTTGTCAACCGTGCGGTAAGCGGACCGCTCAACATCAAGGGAGACCACTCCGATCTCGTTTACGCAATGAGCTCGGGATGGGTAATTCTTATGGCTCCCGATCCGCAGTCCGTGTACGACATGAACCTGTGTGCGGTGAGGATCGGCGAACATGAAGATGTGAGACTCCCTGTAATCGTTTCGCAGGATGGGTTCTTTACCAGCCATCAGAAGCGCAGGGTGCAGGTTTTCGAGGATAATGGGGCGGTTCAGTCGTTTATAGGGCCGTACAAGGCGAATTACGACATAATGAACGTAGAAGAGCCTGTTACGATCGGCCCGTATATGAACGACGATCTTATCAACAACAGGAAACAGCAGAGCGACGCGATGGCTGCGGCTTATGATGTTATCCCTAAAATTTTCGAAGAGTATGAAAAACTGAGCGGACGAAAGTATGACATGCTGGACTCATATATGATGGAAGATGCCGAGGCCGCTCTTTTTGTTCTGAACAGTTCATATTCCACCTCAAAGGCCGCTGTGGATACTCTGAGAAAACAGGGCAAGAAAGTCGGCGTGGTAACGGCAAGAGTAGTCAGGCCGTTCCCGATAAAGGAAATTCAGGAAATATTTAAAAATACAAAAGCGATTTGTGTGGCGGATCGCCAGGATTCTTACGGCGCGTGGGGCGGACAGATGACGCTCGAAATCAAGGCCGCTCTGAAAGATGATCCGGATAACAAATCGATATTCCTAAGCAGGATTTATGGATTGGGCGGACTTGAATTTTACCTCAGTGATGCTGAGTTGTTGCTGAACGAGGTTTATGAAGCGGCTCAGACCGGCAAGATCGAAGAAGCGTTCGGGTATATCGGAACTTATCCCGGTGAAGAAGGTTATGTGCCGGAACGTGCGGAGGCTCCTCTGACTAAAGAGCAGCTCAGCCCGGGTATCGTGTCTGTAGAGAAGAACGAAGAAACAGGCGAGCTGAAAGTAAAGGGAGTGAACTCACGTGAGATTACTCGCCAGCCGAAAAGGATCGCCCAGGGCCACGGCGCATGCCCGGGCTGCGGAATAGTTCCTACGCTCAACGCTTTCATGGCGGGCCTCGAAGGGCCGGTCGTTGTGCTTTTCCACACAGGCTGCGGAATGATTATCGGATCGGGTTATCCCTTCAGCGCTCACAGGAACACTTATGTTCATAACCTGTTCCAGAACGGAGCGGCCACCGTATCGGGTCTTGTCGAGATGTACAAGGAAAGACAGCGAAGGGGAGAGATACCGAAAGATCTTGATATTACATTCGTTATGGTTACCGGTGACGGCGGTAATGACATCGGCATGGGGCCGACGATCGGCGCGGCGCTCAGGGGCCATAACATGATCTGTCTCGAATATGACAATGAAGGTTATATGAATACGGGACATCAGCTTTCGTTCTCGACTCCGCTCGGACACGCGACCGCGACGAGTCATGTTGGACCGGCTCAGGCGGGAAAGAGAACTCATCACAAGGATACCGCCCAGATTATGGCGGCATGTCATGTGCCTTACATATTCACCGGAACGGAAGCGAACCATCTCGATCTTACTCGCAAGGCCGCAAAGGCTCAGAAGATAGCGAGAGAAGAAGGATTCGTTTTCGGCAAAGTACTCTCCTTCTGTCCGCTGAACTGGCGCTGCACCGAGAATAAGGGCAAAGAAATTATTCAGGCGGCGGTAGACAGTTGCTTCTTCCCGCTATACGAGGTTTATCATGGGAAGACTACCCTGAATTATGATCCTGAAGCCAAAGAGAAGAAAGTTCCTGTGCTCGACTGGCTCAAGATGATGGGCAAAACACGACATTTCACAAAACCTGAATACGGCGATGATCTTGTCGCGGTTCAGACTGAAGTCGACAGACGGTGGAATCGCATTAAAGCAATGAGCGAACATCCGCTGCTCTGATATATTTATGATTGACATTAATGGACGGGTGGCTTGTTTATACAGCCGCCCGTTTTTTTATCCCATATTAATATATCGATTATCAGAATAATAATGGAATAATCTTACGGCCTCGGACCGTAAGGTCTCGGGCTGAATAGGCCTCCGGCGGCTCAAGGGGCACTTTTGAAAAAGCGCCCCTTGAGAATCCCCGCAAAACTTTTAGAACGCGAGGCGCGAAGTGTTTCTCAAAGCAACACTTCGCGCCTCGCTCGACTTTACGGTTAATCCACATGGAATGTTGCCCGTTGAAGTGAGACCTTTCTCGTTGCAATTCCCGTGGAGGCGGCTGTTGAAAAAATCCCCGCTTTGTCATTGCTTTGTCATTCTGAGGAAGTGAAGCGACCGAAGAATCTCTGACGAATCGCTCCCATCGTCTAGTTGGGAGAGCCGAGGCGAGATCCTTCGCTGTGCTCAGGATGACAGCAGGCCGGCCTGGCGGCCCAGGCCGCTCTTTGCCCTTTCATGTCATTGCTTCGTGGATGGCTCGTACTTGAAACGCCTTAATGTGTCATTTGTCCTGTTATTGATCGGCAGGCCGGCCTGCTTTTTGTCCTATTATTTATTTTGCTTCGTGATGAGCTTCTTGTTAAAAAAACACCTTAATGTATCTTTTGGTGTGTCATTGCGAGGAGCGGCGTTGCAACTATCTTGCAATGCGCGACGCGGCAATCTCGACTTTTTCAACAGCCTCGCAGGCGGGAATCCACTCCTTAATGCGCCATTCAGCAATCACCCACAACAGGGTTGTGGGTGGCAACCGGCGGCATTCCCACGCGGAGTCTAAAAATAGGAGCATGGGAATGAGTAAAAATATTCTTTGGTGTGCCATGTACAAAGCGTCGCTCTTTGTGAATGAAGTCCCTGCGTTTTCATTCCTGCAAAGGCGGCTGTTGGAAAATCCACATTTGTCATTCTGAGGAAGCGCAGTGACCAAAGAATCTCAATTATAAGCTACTAAAGAGAGATCCTTCGCTGTGCTCAGGATGACAGCAGGCCGGCCTGGCGGCCCAGGCCGCTCTTTGCCCTTTTATATACTTCCTTCTTGATCCGTCTGTTTTCAGGTATATACATTAGTGTCTTTTGTTCTGTCATTGCGAGGAGTGAGACATGCCTGTCGCATGTCGAACGACGCGGCAAGCCCGACTATGTGCTGTTGCTCAAGCAGGTATATAGAAGAAAAGACTGGATCACTGACAAAGACTTTCAGGGATGACGGTCTCTCAAAGATACATTTATTCACACAGGGGCTGACTTCATTCCGGATTCAAAATTATGAATGATAAGCAGTTAATTGTTTATCTCAAATAGATAAGAACTTTCTGTTTCATTGTGTTTGCGTATAATTTAAGCTTCCCGCTGTCCGCCATATCGGTCGCCGAGACAACCCGGACAGCATTTTCGATATTCTGTGGTTTTGAAGCGAATTCAGAAAGCCTGTTGGGTGCGTTTTTAATCAGTTCGGTGTTAATGAAGTTGTTTTTTTTCTGAGGGAACAGAGCAAGGTAAAGGATGTCAGATTCGACGAGATCGTTGAAGTAATGCGTTCCAAGCGAAACGTCGGGTATGAGATTTTCACTCATTGCGACAACTTCACAAAGCGCCGATACGGTATTGATTTCGGCGAAAGTCACAGGCACTCCAAGCGAGGGCATCGAGGAACCCCATCGGCCCGGCCCGATGAGAAGGATTTTCTTATCTATGCCGATATTTATGTGATGGGTGATGATGCCTATGAGCCTTGCGATTGAATACCTGTCCGTAACAGGCATCATGCCGTATATATCCGGATCGACATAAATGATCCAGTCGATCATTTCTTTTCGTCCCTGTCCGATAACAGCGCCTTCAGACTTTATTACAAGTTTATCGCCGGCTATTTCGGCGGGTGGATCGGGAGTCACGCCTCTACCTTTTATCTGGAAGGGCCTGCATTGAAGCAGGTTGATTTTGCAGGAGCCGTCTTTGAAAAAATTTGCCGCGAACTCTATATCTACACTGTGGCTGTAAGCGCTGTCCACCGTCTGAAGAAGCGTTTTCATGTCTTCGACGAAATCGGTTTCACTGAGCAATTTATCGAAAGTGAGAATACGGGAGAAAACGTTTTTAATGCCGCTTTCGCGCGCGCGTCTTTCGAGGCCGAGGTCTCGCGATGAAAACAGGTCGAGGTCGAGGTCCGGACTCGATTCGGCGACTTTTGCAAATGTTGTCGATACAAGCTGGTTGGATTCGAGATCAATAACATCAATATTTTTCTGCTCGTACATTTTTACTTTATCGAAATTCGACTCGGGTCTTCTTTCCGGAGCGTTGAGAGCGACAATTCTTGTATAGTCGTCGTCCGACCGGTCTACGGCGCGGGTGCCGAGCCCGAAAACAAGACGCATTATACCCGCATCCGGGTCAATGTATTTGCTCCACACATAAGGATTGTAAGAATAGGCGACACCTGCAACCTGAGGCATGTAGAAAGTTTTGTGAAGCGAACCGGAAACACGCTGAACAAGCAGCGCCATCTGCTCATCCTTATCAAGCAGTCCTCTCTGCTGCCTGTAAAGAAGTGCCTTTTCGCTCAATGAGCTCGCGTAAATGGTTCGAACAGCGGTGAGAAAATCCTGAAGCCTTTTATCGCGTGAGCCCTGATTCGCGCAGAAAACGCTCTCGTATTTTCCCGAAAAAGCATTCCCGTAATTGTCTTCGAGCAGGCTGCTGGAACGTACGATAATAGGGGACTGGCCGAAATAATCCAGCATGCTGGAAAAATGTCTCTGTATCGGGTAAGGAAACCTGCCGGTGAGCATTCTGCGTCTCGCCTCGTTCGCGCTCTGGAGGAATTCTTTCTGGTCGAGAGATTTCTTTTCCCTGATCCACCAGTTCCCGTTTTGAACGATATAAGTGTAGAAAACATCGGACCCGATGAAATAAGAGTCATGTGGTTCGAGTTTGTCCTTCCATTTCTCATCGCTTCTGTTCAGGATCGCGCGGGCAAGCAGCATACCGACCGATTTGCCCCCGATCAGTCCCGTGCCGATCATTTTCCGCCGGATAGCGAGAATATCGCCGAGATCCATATATTTTCTTGCAAGTTCGAGGACACGCCTGTCGCGGCTGAAAAACATGTTGCTTAAAAGATCAAAATGGGGGCGGCATTCTGCGATGTCTTTTTCTCCGTTTTTTATCGCTTGCCAGACATCGCGGCCTGTCAGATAAGCCCTGTTGCATACCCCCATCCGGTAATCGGAATATTCGAGGTTCACCAGCGGCACGGAGTTCATGATTTCCGCAATTATCGAGCTTTCAGTCACCGGCTTGAACATGTTTTCGTCCCAGCAGTGGAGCATGTACATGGTGGATGAATAGCGTTGCTGGACTTTCAAAGGGTGAACATAAAGTTTCTCCCTGTGCCTGAAAACATCGATAACTATCTGTGCGGTATTGTGTATGGGTACGATGGCGTCCGAGCAGTGCCGGTCTCTGAACAGCGCGAAGAATGCAATTGCCTCGATATCAAGGATGTAAGGGCATATAAGCATAAAGAAATTGCCGAACATGCGATCGCTGTACCAGTAGTCGGCAAGATCTGAAAGGCAGTCGAAAATATATGAGGTGTTACGTGTGTTGCTCCCGATAATTTTCCGGAGTTGGGATATGAACAATTCAAAACCGAGGCGGGGATCGAGTTCATGAATCTCCACCTCAGGAGATGGATCGAGCAGAGGTTCATGGCCTGCAAACCTGAAGTAAACCAGTTTTCTGCCTTTTTGCGCTGCGCTTTCGCAGTATGGCTTGATGAAAAATTTATAATCGTTAAGAGTATCTATCTGCCATACGATGTTGTCGCCCGGTATCAGCCCCTTCAGCATCTGGTCAAGGCCTTTGATTCCAGTACTCAATTGCGCATCTATCTGCACTATTTATCTCCCTCGCGGTCCCTCGCGGATTAATAGGTACTTAATATATATATATTATACTAATACCTTTAAATTTAAAAATGCCGGTCGGGCAAATCCCGGCCGGCATTTTTGAAATAAAACAGGATTATACACCCTGATCAAGCATCGCATTTGCAACTTTCATGAATCCCGCTATGTTTGCGCCGGCAACATAGTCGTCTTTGAGGTCATATTCTTCACAGGCATCAACACATGATTCATGTATTTTGATCATAATCTGGTGAAGTTTCGAATCCACCTCTTCAGCCGTCCAGTTCATACGGATGCTGTTCTGGCTCATTTCGAGACCGCTTGTTGCAACACCACCCGCGTTTGCGGCTTTGCCCGGTGCGAAAAGAACGTTGTTTGCTTTGAAAATCTCAACAGCTTCCGGTGTGCAGGGCATGTTCGCGCCTTCAGCAACACATATGCAGCCGTTCTTGACAAGGGTTTTCGCGTCATTTTCGTCGACTTCGTTCTGGGTTGCACACGGGAGAGCGATATCACAATCGAGTCCCCAGACATGACCTTTTTCTGAGAAATCACAATTGAATTTATCAGCGTATTCGCGAATTCTGCCGCGTTTAATGTTCTTGAGTTCGAAAACGAAGTCGAGTTTGGGGCCGCAGATCCCGTCGGGATCACATACCCAGCCGCATGAGTCAGACATGCAGACAACTGTTCCACCGAGTTCGATCACTTTGAGAGCGGCATACTGGGCGACATTCCCCGAACCGCTGATCGCAACTTTTTTGCCCTCGAAGCTTTCGCCGCGGGTCTTGAGCATTTCCTGCGCAAAATAAACAAGTCCGTAACCGGTAGCTTCAGGCCTGATAAGGCTACCGCCCCAGTTGAGACCTTTACCTGTAAGAACACCGGTGAATTCGTTCCTGATTCTTTTATACTGACCGAACATGTAACCGATTCCGCGACCGCCGACACCGATATCACCTGCGGGGACATCTGTATCCGGGCCGATGTGCCTGCAAAGCTCTGTCATGAAGGACTGACAGAATCTCATTACTTCGGCATCGGATTTACCCTTTGGATCGAAATCACTGCCGCCTTTGCCGCCACCCATGGGAAGCGTCGTAAGGCTGTTTTTCAGGATTTGTTCGAACCCCAGGAATTTCATGATGCTCAGATTTACGGAAGGATGAAACCTGAGACCGCCTTTGTAAGGACCTATAGCGCTGTTGAACTGTACTCTGAATCCTCTGTTTACTTTAATTTGACCGTTATCGTCTACCCAGGGCACGCGGAACATTACCACACGCTCAGGCTCGACAAGCCTTTCGAGAATTCCGTTCTTGATAAAATGGGGATTTCTCTCCAGAACCATCTGAAGAGACTCGATTACCTCTTCCGCAGCCTGCAGGAATTCCGTTTGACCGGGATTCTTTGCATTCAGCTGATCGAGAAGACTGGCGATGTACTCTTTCATAAAAAACCCTCCAATATTTTTAAATCAAATTTGTTTGCCGTTTAATCCCGTATAAATTGGTTCGAAAGTTGCCGTTTCCAGCGGCAATTTACATCATAATAACGATATGGCGGGAGATTTTAAACAATATTTGGTCATTTGTAAACGGTGTATGAAGCCATGTTCAATTCGTATAAGATGCGCGAAACGGCATTACTGCCGTATATTTACATGAATCAAGTCGTTTATAAGGCAATATTGCCGTAAATAAAATATTTTAAAAATAATTTGATTTTTAAAAACCTCAATTTACCGATAAAATCGATTATAACGGCAACAATGCCGTTGTAATATTTATAAACGGCAAGCATTACGGCTACATTGCCGTAATGCATAATGATTATAAAGAGCATATAATCTTTACGATACACTTGTGGAAAGCCCCGGATTATGCTGGTATTAGAGCAGCAAATCATAAAAACCCTTTAATAAAGGATTATTTAGTTTTTTGATGGAGTCTGAAAAATATATTTAAAATGCCTTGACAAAATATAGGAATTTCCTTATCATACACCTAAAAGGGAATGAGGTTGCCGATAAAACCGAAAACATGAGAAGTATAAAGCAGCCGGTAAGTGTATCGAAATAAAGACGCGAAATGAAAATAAAATAGATTTAGGGGTATGCAATAAGTCGTAAAAGCATATAATAACAGGGAAAAGAAGGGAGCAGATGATGAACGAGAAAATGACCAAAGAAGATGTCAAGAAAATCTGTAAAGATCGAGAAGTCGGCTTTATACGGCTTTGGTTTACCGACATTGTTGGTCAGGTAAAGAGTTTTGCTGTGACATACCGCGAACTGGAAAATGCACTTGAATCAGGAATGGGCTTCGATGGTTCATCCATTACTGGGTACCAGGACATCGAAGAGAGCGACATGGTAGCGATGCCGGATCCGTCGACATTCAGACTGCTTCCGTGGAGACCTGCTGAGAAACCGGTAGCCAGAATGATTTGTGATGTGCTGACTCCTGACCGAAAACCGTATGCCGGAGATCCAAGGTACATACTAAAGCTTGCGCTTGAAAGAATGAAGAAGATGGGATTCGATTCATGGAAAATCGGTCCTGAACTGGAGTATTTCTATCTGAAGAGCAGCAAATGTCCGGAGCCGCTTGATCTCGGTGGGTACTTTGATCTTACAGATCTGGACGTGGCAAGCGATCTCAGAAGAGATACGGTAAATGCGCTCGAGGCGATGGGACTGAAAATCGAGTACAGCCATCATGAAGTTGCGCCGAGTCAGCATGAAATTGACATCAGATATGATGAGGCCCTGAAAATGGCCGATGATGTCATAACATACAGAATAGTTGTCAAAGAGATAGCTCGTGCGCATGGTGTATATGCTACATTCATGCCCAAGCCTATATTCGGTGAGAACGGCAGTGGAATGCACACTCACCAGTCGCTTTTCAAAGGCGACAAGAACGCATTTTTCGATGCGGATTCCGAATACAATCTCAGCGACGATGCAAAGAGATATATTTCCGGGCTGCTCAAGCACTCGAAAGAAATGATATCGGTACTTGCACAGTACCCCAATTCATACAAGAGACTGGTTCCCGGATACGAGGCTCCAGTCTACATAGCGTGGTCGAGAAGAAACCGATCCGCGCTGATAAGGGTTCCCATGTACAACCCGGGGATGGAAAAAGCGACGCGCTGCGAGTTGAGATGTCCCGATCCGGCGTGCAATCCTTATCTTGCTTTTGCGGTAATGCTTCATGCGGGGCTTGAGGGAATCGAGAAAAAATATGATTTCACAACTCCGATGGAACAGAATCTTTACAATCTCACTGATGCCGAGAGGTCGGATCTCGGGATTGAGTCTCTTCCCGACAGTCTTGGTGCAGCGATCACCACTCTGGAATCGAGTGAATTGATGAAGAAGGCATTAGGGGATCATGTATTCAACAGGTTTGTTGAATTGAAGAAGAAAGAATGGGACAACTACAGAATTCAGGTTAATCAGTATGAACTGGATACTTTGTTGCCAGTCATTTAATTAAGTTTTTTAGCGGTGTGCTCTGCACATAAAAAAGGGAATACCTCGCTTAAGCGAGGTATTCCCGCCCCGGCACAACGGGGTTGGCAGCGCACATAACACTATAAAGATCCGCCATGGAAAAACGGGAAGGGGGGTATCGCATGAAAAGGGCAATAGCTTTAATAGCATCTTTAGCTGTGGTTTTCATGTCAGATTCCGCCATGGCGGAGCACACCGTTGATTCGTTGCCTGTCAGCGCGGGAGACACTTCTTTTGTGTTGATGTCGGCGGCTCTTGTTTTATTTATGACTGTCGGGCTCGCTTTCTTTTACGGTGGGCTTGTTCGTCGAAAAAATATCCTTTCCATTCTGATGCAATGCTTTTTCGTTATGTGTCTTTTGAGTGTCCAGTGGATTCTGTTCGGTTATACCTTATCATTCGGACCCGATAAAGGCGGTATCATCGGCGGGCTGGACTGGATAGGGCTCAGGGGTGTCGGACTTGCGCCTTCACCTGATTATGGTTCGACTGTGCCGCAGTTCGCTTTCATGGTTTTCCAGGGGATGTTCGCGGTTATAACTCCCGCGCTTATCGTAGGCGCTTTTGCGGAAAGGATGAAGTTTTCCGCCTTCTGTGTTTTCTCCATATTCTGGGCGTTTCTTGTTTATAACCCTGTGTGTCACTGGGTATGGGGCGCGGGCGGATTTCTCGCAGAGATGGGAGCCCTCGATTTTGCGGGCGGGACTGTCGTGCATATCAATGCCGGAATCGCGGCGCTGGTGATAGCGATAGTTCTCGGCAAAAGAGCAGGGTATCCGGGACGTTCGATACCGCCGCACAATCTGCCGTTCACAGTTCTCGGTGCGGGTATACTGTGGTTTGGCTGGTTCGGGTTCAATGCTGGCAGCGCTCTTGCCGCCGATGGGATTGCGGCAGGCGCTTTCGTGGCTACCAATTCCGCCGCGGCAGCCGCCGGGATAACATGGGCTTTGATCGAGTGGATAAGAGAGAAGAATCCGACAACGCTCGGAACTGCGACCGGTGCGGTTGCGGGGCTCGTGGCTGTGACGCCGGCAGCGGGTTTTGTCGGGCCGGTTTCAGCGATGATCATAGGTGCGGGGTCCAGTATCCTGGGGTATATCGCAGTTGCATATATCAAGCCCGCGCTCGGTTACGATGATTCACTCGATGCTTTCGGTGTCCATGGCGTCGGAGGAATATGGGGAGCGCTTGCCACGGGTTTGTTCGCATCGACCGCAGTGAACCCGGGTGGAGCGAACGGGCTTTTTATGGGCAATCCGAAACAGTTGTGGCTGCAGTTCGCAGGTGTTGCGGTAACAATAATTTACTCATTAATCGTCACATTCATAATAGCGAAGCTGGTCGATAAAACAATCGGTCTCAGAGCTGAGCTCAGAGATGAGCAGATGGGGCTTGATCTCACGCAGCATCACGAGAGCGGATATACGGTACTGGATTGAGGTGAACTGAATATGAAATACGTTATAGCAATGATCCAGCCCGAGAAACTTGAGGATGTGCAATGCGCGCTCAAACAGAAGGGTATAAACCTGATGACTGTTTCTCAGGTGATGGGGCGTGGAAGACAGCAGGGGATAACAAGGGTATACCGGGGTCGTAAGGAATCCGGTGATCTTCTCAAGAAGATCAAGATCGAGATAGCGGTTAATGATGATTATCTTGAAGCGGCGATAGAGTCGATCAACTCGGCTGCGAAGACAGGTAAGATCGGCGACGGAAAGATATTCGTTTTCGAACTTGAGCAGTGTATTCGCATCAGTTCAGGGGAGACGGGATCTGTAGCCATAGGGTGAACAGAACTGACGAAACAAAGGAAACTGCGTGAGGGAAAAATGAACAGACAGCAATGATCCGCATCCGGTGGGAGAAGAACAATGGGTCTGAAAGATACAAATAAATTAAAAAAAAGCGGTGACTGTGGAAGTCGCCGCTGTTTTGCGGAGTGAGGACAATGAAAATTACAGCGTTTTGTTGTTTCAATTGTATGTATGGCGACACTGAAGATGTAATGATTCAGAAAGTGACGCTGCCGGGGGTACACAAGATTGAAGTTCCCTGTGGAAGCAGGGTGGAAATCCTGCATCTTATGAAAGCATTCGAGAACGGTGCGGACATGGTTATTGTGCTTGCGTGTAAACCGGAAGAATGCGAAATGATAGAAGGGAGCAAATGGCTCGAAAGAAGAATCGAGCATACGAAAGATCTTCTTGCCGAAGCGGGCATCGAGCCGGAACGGCTGGTCCTGCTGAGACCTCAGAAACCTGCTGCAAAAGATTTTGAGAAGATTATATCTGAGCAGGCTGAGATTTTATCTGAATTGGGCTCCTCACCGATTAAGGATTTCGCGGGGTTGCTGTCGGAGGTGTAATTATGCCTGAAAAATATCATATAGATATAAGAGAAGCTGAACCGAGATTCACGCCGGTCGGCAAATACAGCATTATTGACATGTACGAGCAGTGCGCGCGTGGTTGCCGGAACTGCGTAAAGCGCAAATGCGTCTATGACATTCACAAACACCATGAATCATTTATCAGGGATATGAAAGGGCCGGTGACGTTTCTTAACGAGTGCATGAACTGCTTGAGTTGTGTACAGGATTGTACCCGCGGCGCGCTCACACGGGTAGTCAACCCGGAGTTCAGGTGGCTCGGGAGCGGAACATGGAGCCCGGACCAGATAATCAATATCTGGAAGCAGGCATCGACGGGCAAGATCCCGGTTTCCGGCGCGGGTTACGGAGGTCCGTTCTCGGGGAAGGGATTCGATTCGATGTGGACCGACATGTCCGAAATAGTCAGGCCGACGCGCGATGGAATTCACGGTCGTGAATATATATCGACATCGGTGGATGTGGGGGCGAAGCTTCCGAACCTTATGTTCGATCCGTCCGGTGGGCTGATGGTTGACCCGCCTCCTATGATCGAACTTCCGGTTCCTTTTGTCATTCAGCAGCCTGAATTCGGCGATGTGTCGATTAAAACGCTGACGGCAATGGCGATCGCGGCACGCAGGCTCAATACGCTGCTTGTTATCAGCACCGAATACATCCGCGATGAGCTTCTCGATTATGCTGATGTAATTGCGCCGCGCATAAAAGGTGTTGATATTGATTCATGCAGTGAGTTCATAAAAAAAGCGAGAATGGTTGAAGTCGCGAACGTCGAAGATGTTTCGATACTGATAGAGAAAGTCAAAGCGATAAATGAAAACGTGGTTGTGTCCATCCGGCACAAACTGAACCTCGATTCAGAGGATCACATAGTGGAAATGGTTCTGAAGGGTGCGGAGGTTATTCACCTTATCGCGGACCTGAACGGAGAAATAATCGACGGTGGCCATATAAAAGATTCATTCAGGCGTATTCATACAAGGCTGGTGGACGAAAACCTGCGAGACAGAACGACGCTGATGGCGAGCGGCGGTATAGCGATGGCCGAGCACATGGCTAAGATTATCATCTGCGGGGCGGATGTCGTGTCGCTCGGTATGCCGTTCATGGTGGGAATGGAATGCAGGATGTGCATGAATTGTGAAAACGGGATGGAATGCCCCGTGGATATGGCGAACATACCGGCCGAGTACGGCGCGACAAGAATCACGAATCTTGCCGCGGCGTGGAGAAACCAGCTGCTCGAAGTCCTGGGCGCGATGGGAATCAGGGAAGTAAGGCGGCTGAGGGGAGAGTTCGGGCGTGCGATGTTCATGGAGGACCTCGAAAGGGAAACGTTCGGGCGTCTGTTCGGCGGAAAGGAAGTGGCGCGATGAATATAACGACAAGGGAAAAAGCCTCTGTATCGAGACAGGTCCGGCTGACGCCTTCGAGATACAGGAACCCGATAGGTAAATATAAGATTATTCGAAGCTCGGCCTGTATCGGATGCGGAAAGTGCGCAGAGTTGTGTCCTTACGGTGTACATGAGAGGCTGGGCGAATCCGGCAAAATGATCAGACCGAAGGATTACAGGTGCCATGGTTTCGATTGTTCCGGAAACGATTATTTCTGCATAGATAAATGCCCGGTGAATGCGCTGTCCATCAAAGTGAACCCGACATATAACGGGCTCGGCGATTTCAGGTGGACTAATGATATGCTTATCAGTACCTGGGACCAGGCGGAGAACGGGCGGATAGTAAATTCCTCGCTGGAGTCTTACATCGGAAACTCAGGCGGCGGTTTCGATAAACTGCGGTTCAGATTCCCCGATAATCCCGATAAGATAATTGATAAATCACAAGTTGATATGTCGCTGAAACTCAACAGGAGAAATGACGATAAGGAAACATACGACATAAAGATAGATGTCCCGTGGTATGGCGGTGGAATGAGCTTCGGCTCGATCAGCGAGAACACCATGGAGGCGAAAGCCAGGGTGGCATCCGCGTGGAACACGTTCACATGCACTGGCGAGGGCGGATACCCCCAGATTCTCTATCCTTACGACGATCATGTCATAACTCAGGTGGCGACGGGGTTGTTCGGGGTGATGGAAGAAACGATAGCGCGTGTGAAGTTTGTTGAATTCAAGTATGCCCAGGGTGCCAAACCGGGACTTGGCGGGCACCTGCTCGGTGACAAGAACACGCCGGACGTGGCAAGGATGCGGCAGGCTGTTGTCGGAACTTCGCTTTTCTCGCCGTTCCCGTTCCACAGCGTATATTCGATCGAAGACCACAAGAAACATGTGGACTGGATCAAGTCCATCAATCCGAAAGCGCTGATTTCCGCCAAGGTTTCCACGCCTTCGGATGTTGATATGGTTGCGGTGGGGTGTTATTACGCAGGAGTCAACATTGTTCATATAGACGGAAGCTACGGCGGGACCGGCGCTGCTCCCAATATCGCCAAGAAAAACATAGCGATGCCGATCGAGTATGCCATACCGAAAGTTCACGAGTTTCTCATGAATGAAGGAATCCGGGACAATATCACGCTTATCGCCAGCGGCGGCATAAGAAACGCGCAGGATATAGCGAAGGCGATAGCGCTGGGCGCTGACGGATGTGTCATCGGGACATCGGAGCTTGTCGCTCTCGAATGTATCCGCTGCGGCAATTGTGAGAGCGGCAGGGGCTGCGCTCGCGGCATCGCAACGACTGACGGCGAACTGAAGAAAAAAATCGATCTTGAATATGCGACTCAAAGGTTGATCAACCTGTACAACTCTTACTACAACCAGATCGTGGATATTCTTGTGAGGCTCGGGTTGTCGTCCATTGCCGAGCTGCGCGGACGCACGGATCTTATGTATCACATCGACTATTCGAACGATGTCGCGGTCGTCTGAGCTTAAGGATTGAAGGTGATTGATATGGATAGCCGTATACTGAACGATATAAAAAGAGTTCTCGAATCGCGGGAGAAACTGTATAAAGGAATCCCGGATACGAGGCATACGAAAGCCGAGGATGAAGGCGGATGCGGCGTAACCGGATTCGCCTGCACGATCCCGGTTGCGGGTCGTCACATATATGCGCCTTCCGTGCAGATGCACAACAGGGGCAACGGCAAGGGCGGCGGGATCGCCGCGGTCGGACTCATACCTGAGGAAATGGGTGTTGACCGTGAAACACTTGATACTCACTATATGCTGCAGGTGGCGGTACTTGATGATTCCGTTATTTCCGAGATCGATAAGGATTTCATTTTCAATAATTTTAATGTCGCCCACTCCTACAGGCAGGAAACGATTGATGACTGGCGTGATATGAAAACTCTGCTGGTCAGGCCTCCGGATGTACATCGGTATTTCGTGCGGGTGAAACCTGACGTGCTCGACACTTTCGCAGCAGAGAACGGCATGAGTGATATGGACAGGGATTACGTGGAAGACGAATTCGTTTTCCAGAACTCGTTCAGGATCAACAGCAAATATTATGCTTCGCTCGGGGAGAAACGCGCTTTTGTAATGTCGCATGGCCGCAACATGTTCATAATGAAAATTGTTGGATACGCGGAAGAGTCAGTGGAGTATTACAGGCTGAGCGACAAGAGCGCGCATGTGTGGATCGCGCATCAGCGGTATCCGACCAAGGGCAGGGTGTGGCATCCGGCGGGAGCGCATCCGTTCATGGGCATGGACGAGGCGCTGGTTCACAACGGCGATTTCGCGAATTATTATTCAGTCGCCGAATATCTTCAGCAGCGGCACATAAGGCCACTGTTCCTGACTGATACTGAAGTGTCGATACTTGTGTTCGATCTTCTGAACAGGGTATACAAATATCCGACGGAATACATAATAGAGTCGCTCGCTCCTACGACCGAGATGGATTTCGATATGTTGCCTGAAGAGAAAAAGAAAATCTACAGGGCGATTCAGGCGACGCAGGTTCACGGATCGCCGGACGGCCCGTGGCTTTTCATCATAGCCCGCAATCTTTTAAAACAAAAACAGTTCCAGTTGCTGGGGATAACGGATACGGCGATGCTCAGGCCCCAGGTTTTCGCGATCCAGAACAACGATGTCCAGATAGGGCTTGTGTGTTCCGAAAAACAGGCGATAGACGCCACGCTGCAAAGTCTCGCGAACGAAGACCCGAGATTTTCGCCCGTAGCGGATAAATACTGGAATGCTCGCGGCGGAAGCTATGAAAACGGCGGCGCATTCAGTTTCACCATCAGCGATGATGAAAGCTCTCCAACGGGCAAAAAACTCGTGTGCGCGGACAAATTCGGCAATGAGTTGAAAAGCCGTGAAGATCAGAGGTACCTTGATATAAGCCTGCCTGTTGGAAACCCGAATGGAAATGATATTCCGCCTGAAACAACAAAGAGGCTTCTGGCCGAGAAAAAAGTGGATGAACTTGCGGAGCTTGTGATAAACAGGATGGCTGATTGCGGGTATGATGTAATCAGGAGATTCCTTGACGGGGTTGTGGAATTTGCGGAGCAGGATGACGTTTCCCTTGAGAGCGCGATCGAGGTTCTCACATGCCTGAATGACAAGACTTATCCGCTTGGGGATAAGAAAAGAAGTTCGATCCTGACGATAGTACAGAAAGCTCTTTATGAAATATTCAAAGCAGTGCCCGGTATAAGAAAATCGGGTGGATCGAAATATAAACTGGTGGACTGGGAATCGAGGGAAGCGATGCGCGCGCCGGCGGCTTCGGAAAAAGTTTTGATAATAAATGCGCATGGGTTCCAGCCGGAGCTTGATGAGCGGGATTCGAAACTGATTGTCCGGGGATACGAACTGGGCTGGCGCAGGTTTATAGTATTCAACTCGACCGGGCAGAGGTTCCATGGTGTCGGGCTTGGCCCGGATACCGATGATGTGCGGATTGATTGTTATGGTTCATCAGGTGATTATCTTGGCTCGGGAATCGACGGGCTTGAAATATATGTGCATGGTGATGGGCAGGACCAGATAGGCCAGATAATGAAATCGGGCAGGATGGTTGTATACGGGAGCGTCGGCCAGACGTTTATGTACGGAGCAAAGGGCGGAGAGGTGTACATTAAAGGGAACGCCGCCGGGAGGCCGCTGATAAATGCCGTCGGGAAACCGCGCGTTGTGATAAACGGAACCTGTCTCGATTATCTTGCCGAGAGTTTCATGGCCGGCGATCCTCTCAGGGATGGCGGGTTTGTTGTGCTGAATGGTCTTGAATACAATGAATATGGTGTAATACAGCCGCTGAACAGGCCGTATTCGGGAAGCAATCTGTTTTCGCTTGCATCCGGCGGCGCGATATATATCAGGGATCCTCACAGGTTGACGGTCGATGTGCAGCTTAACGGGGGAGAATTCAAGGATTTCACGGAAGCGGACTGGGCTGTTATTCTTCCATATTTGAAAGAAAATGAAAGACTTTTCGGGATTTCGATTGAAAATGATTTGTTGACTGTGGAAGGCGTCAAAAAATCGCCTCTGGAGATATATCGAAAGGTCGGAGCCGTTAAAATTGTGACGCTTGCAAAAGAGAATGGCGGTACCGAATAGGTTAATTCTGAATTCTTATGGACAACTCTTTTTTGAGATATATAATAGGGTCGATATGAAGGCGCTTTTAGCCCTAGAAGATGGGACATATTTCTTCGGAACAAGTTTTGGCGCTCCGGGTGAGCGGGCAGGCGAATTGGTTTTCAACACAAGCATGACCGGCTACCAGGAGATACTTACTGATCCTTCATACAGGGGCCAGATTGTTACAATGACGTATCCCCTGATTGGAAATTACGGGGTTAACGAAGAGGATTTCGAGTCGAGAAGGCCCTGGGTGGAAGGATTTGTTGTTAAGGAAAGCAGCAAGATTGTAAGTAACTGGCGCGCTACGGCTTCACTATCCGATTTTCTCAAAGACAATGGAATTATTGGGATCGAGGGTGTTGATACGCGCGGGCTCACCAAGCATTTGCGTGAGGCCGGTGCGTTAAAAGCGTATATATCAACCGAGGATCTTGATCCCGTCAGTCTTGTCGGAAGAGCCGCCGAATCTGAAGGTCTTATCGGTCGCGATCTCGTTAAGGACGTTACGAATGGCGAAACATCCGAATGGTGTACAAACGGGAGCTACCATGTTGCGGCGATAGACTGCGGCATAAAATACAATATCCTGAGATTGCTGGAGAAAGCCGGTTGCAGGGTGACGGTGTTTCCTGCTAATGCCGGGACTGAAGATATCCTTTCAATCAAGCCGGACGGAGTATTTGTTTCGAACGGCCCCGGCGACCCGGAGGGGGTTCCTTATACCGTTAATACAGTCAGGGAACTGATTCACATGAATATCCCCATGTTCGGCATCTGCCTCGGGCAGCAGATAATCGGGCTGGCTCTCGGCGGGAAAACTTTTAAGCTGAAATACGGGCATCGCGGCGGCAATCACCCGGTAATGAAGCTCGATGACAAATCGGTTGCGATAACGGTTCAGAATCACGGGTTCTGCGTGGATATAGATTCAATCGACGAAAGCATTGTTGAGATAACACACATTAATTTAAATGATCAGACGCTTGAAGGAATAAAGCACAGGGAATATCCTGTTTTCAGTGTGCAGTTTCATCCTGAGGCTTCACCCGGCCCGCATGATTCCCTGTACCTGTTCCGGCAATTTATCGACCTTATGGAAAAGAAACGTGCCGAAAAGAACTGACATAGAAAAAATTCTTCTCATAGGCTCGGGCCCGATAATCATAGGCCAGGCCTGTGAATTCGATTATTCAGGAACACAGGCTTGCAGGATACTGAAAGAAGAAGGCTATAAAGTAATACTTGTTAATACCAACCCGGCAACGATAATGACGGATCCTATGATGGCCGATGCAACGTATATCGAGCCAATGACACCGGAATCCCTGGAAAAGATAATCGCAAAAGAGCGGCCCGATGCGCTTTTGCCGACACTCGGCGGGCAGACTGCGCTCAATGCTGCGATCGCCATTTCAGAACGCGGAGTTCTTGAAAGATATAACCTGGAAGTGATCGGGGCGGACATCGACGCGATAAGAAAAGCGGAGGACAGGGATCTTTTCAAGAAGGCAATGGAAAAGATCGGGCTCGAACTTTCCAAAAGCGCGCAGGTGAGCAGTCTGAAGGAAGCGAGAAAGGCTGCCGAGGAAATAGGGTTTCCGATTATTATCAGGCCATGCTACACGCTCGGCGGAACCGGCGGCGGGGTCGCGTATAACAAGGTCGAGTTCGAGGATATTGTCCAGCGCGGAATCGCGGCGAGCATTACCGGCGAAGTGCTGATCGAGGAATCGCTTATAGGCTGGAAAGAATATGAGCTGGAGGTGATGCGCGACAAGAAAGATAATGTCGTAATCATCTGCTCGATAGAGAATTTCGATCCGATGGGAATTCACACCGGGGACAGCATCACCGTAGCGCCGGCGCAAACGCTCACCGATGTCGAATACCAGAAGATGCGTGATGATTCAATTGCCTGTATCCGGGAGATCGGGGTTGAAACCGGCGGTTCGAACATACAGTTCGCGGTCGATCCGAACAACGGAAGGCAGATAGTCATCGAGATGAATCCGCGTGTATCGAGAAGCTCGGCACTTGCTTCGAAAGCCACCGGTTTCCCAATCGCAAAGATGGCGGCGAGGCTTGCCGTGGGATACACTCTGGATGAGATTCCAAATGATATAACGAAGAAAACCCCGGCCTGTTTCGAGCCGACTATCGATTATTGTGTCGTGAAGATTCCAAGGTTCACATTCGAAAAATTCCAGGCCGCCGAGCCTACGCTTACCACGGCTATGAAATCCGTGGGAGAAGCGATGTCTATAGGGCGCACGTTCAAAGAAGCGTTGCAGAAGGGGCTGCGCTCCATGGAAATCGGGCTGAAGGGATTGGATGATATCCCCGGAGCCTCCGATGAGAAAAAAATTCTTAACAGGCTTACCGTTCCGAACCCCGAAAGAATTCTGTATATAAAAAAAGTACTGAAGGACGGCATGTCGTTAGACAGATTATTTGAACTTACGTACATAGACAGATGGTTCCTGTATAATATGAAGGAAATCGTCGATTTTGAAAGTGATATAATAGAAAAGTCACGAAGCGGAATTGAGGCTTTTCCGGAAGATATGCTCAGGAAAGCGAAAGAATACGGTTTTTCAGATGCTCAGATGGCGAAGATTTTCGGTATAGAAGAAATAGTATTTAGAAACCATAGAAAAAAGCTCGGCATAGTGCCTACATACAAACTTGTTGATACATGTGGCGCAGAATTCGAGGCATTTACTCCTTATTTTTACTCCACCTACGAGGTTGAAGATGAAAGCAGGACATGATCTGGATAAACCCAAGGAAGCGTGCGGTGTTTTCGGCTTATACGCACCCGGCGAAGATGTTTCAAGATTGATATATTTTGGTCTTTATGCTTTGCAGCACAGGGGCCAGGAGAGCGCGGGTATTGCTGTCACGTCCGGGTCGGAAATCAATTGTTACAAGGATATGGGACTTGTAAATCTTGTTTTTAATGAAAATATTCTGAGACTTCTGAAGGGAACCACCGGAATCGGACATGTCAGGTATTCAACAACAGGTTCCAGCATCAAGATCAATTCACAGCCGATCCATTCAAGGGGAGAACGCGAAGTAGCAGTAGCACATAACGGCAACCTGATTAACACAAGTTCTCTCAGGGCTGAATTGGAGTCTAACGGATTAATATTTAAATCTACATCCGACACCGAGCTTATTTCCGAGATGATAGCGAAGTCAACCGAGCCGACAGCCGAAGCAGCGGTCGAGAGTTGCCTCGAAAAGCTTAAAGGAGCTTTCAGTCTTGTGATCCTGACGGAAAACAAGCTTTTCGCTATCAGGGACGAGCTCGGCATGAGACCGCTCTGTATCGGCACACTCGGAGACAACAAGTGGGTTGTGGCATCGGAATCCTGTGCTTTCGGCATAATAGGAGCAAAGTTCGTCAGGCAGGTTGAGCCAGGCGAAATGGTGATTATTGAGGATGGAAAGCTTACGTCGAAAAAATATAAGGATTCAAAAAAAGAAGCGCTTTGTATTTTCGAATATATATATTTCGCAAGACCGGACAGCATTATGCTGGGCCAGTCTCTTTATAATTGCAGAAAACGCCTTGGAGCGAATCTCGCGAAAGAAGTTCCGACAGAAGCGGACGTCGTAATAAGCGTCCCCGATTCGGGAACGCCCGCCGCGATCGGATACGCGCATGAAACAGGGATTCCGTTTGAGCAAGGATTGATAAAGAACAGGTATGTCGGGCGAACATTCATCCAGCCGGATCAGAACATGAGAGATCTCGGAGTTAAAATAAAGCTGAATCCCCTTATGGAATGCATTGAGGGGAAGCGGGTTATAATGGTTGACGATTCGATTGTGAGAGGATCGACAAGCAGGCAGATAATTAAAATGCTGTATAACTGCGGCGCAAAAGAAGTCCATGTAAGGGTGAGTTGTCCTCCTGTCAAAAACCCGTGTTATTATGGAATCGACATGGCGACAAGCGAAGAACTGCTTGCTTCATCGAGATCGGTCGAAGAAATCAGAGAAATACTCGGATGTGATTCTATCGCGTATTTGAGTATTAACGGAATGATCAACGCCACAGGCTCTGAATGCAGCCATTTCTGCAAAGCATGTTTTGATGGCGAGTACCCGATAAAAATCCCGCATCAGCTTGCTCTTGATAAACTTGTGTTCGAAAAACAGAGCTGACTCAAGTAGCGTTTTCTTTAGTATCTAATATTGCCCGGATTTTCGATAAAAGCTTTGTATATCCAAAAGGTTTCTGAATGAAAGCGCACGTTATATTATCTATCAGTTTATGATGTTTTCCATCAATACTGAAACCAGATAAAAAAACAACTTTAATTCCGGGTTTGATTTCCCTGATCTTTTCATATGTTTCATGCCCATCCATTTCAGGCATGATCAGATCAATGATTACAAGGTCGAAATCGTCTTTGTTCAGATTGAATATGTCTATCCCCTGAATGCCGCTCGAAGCGCTGATTACATCGTAGCCGGCTTTCGTGAGCATTTTTTCTGTTATCCTGAGAACGGAATCCTCATCGTCAATTAATAGTATCTTTTCATTGCCTCCGGCAGGGTGTTCAGCTTCCTTGACTTCTGAAATCGATAGATTGTCATTGGCAAGAGGAAGATAAATAAGAACGGTTGTCCCTTTTCCCTCTTCACTCTCTATGCTGATATGGCCTCCGTGGTTTTTAACCAGGCTGTGTGTTATTGAAAGCCCGAGCCCGGTGCCTTTACCTATAGGTTTTGTTGTGAAAAACGGGTCGAATACTTTCTTGACTATGCTTTTGGGAATCCCCGATCCTGTATCTTTAACAGAGACAATGCAGTAGTTGTCCATGGGAATAGCTGTTTCAGAATCGCCAAAGGTATTATTGTTTGTTCCTTTGAATGTCTTTAGAGTCAGTATACCTCCGTCACTCATCGAGTCGCAGGCATTAGTGCAAATATGGATTATTGCCTGGTGTATTTGATTGGCATCTATGTTAACCGGCGGCAGCGTTTTGTCGATTTGTGTTTCTATCACTATCTTTTTTGTGATACTTCTTTTCAACATTCCAATTACCTGTTCGACTATTTTGTTGATGTCGCAGGTTTTGACTTCTACTTTTTCCTTTCTTGCGAACGTGAGAATCTTCATAGTGAGATCTTTAGCTTTTTCGCTCGCTGTCAATATTTCAGAAAGTTCATAGTAACCCGTATCGCTTTTTTTCATGTCTTCCAGCGCCAGGTTAGCGTTTCCCATTATTACCGCGAGCAAATTATTGAAGTCATGGGCCATGCCGCCTGCCAGAACTCCTATAGCTTCCATTTTCTGCGACTGAAACAGTTGTTCGAGAAGTAATGCTTTCTCTGATTCGTTCTTTATTTGCTCCGTTATATCCTGCATCTGTGTAGCGATGCACATAGGCATACCGGTTCCGGGATAGTTCACCTTGAATACAGTATTGAACACATCTGTATTTTTACCGGTTTTTACATTTCTCAATTTAACGTTGCCTTTCCACAATCCTTCCTGGTAGACACCTGCCAGAATTATGTTCTCAAGGTTGTATCTTTCCTCGACAGGAGCGAAGTCGGCTATTGTGTATTTTGTCACATCTTCTTTCTCATCAAGGCCGACAAAAATCCTCCCGGCTCTGTTTATGTACAGGACATTCCCTCTGAGATCGGCTATTCCTATAAAATCCCAACTGTTTTCTATCACGGATATCAGTTTTGACACTTCTTCGTCGTGTTGTTTTCTTTCAGTAATATCTCGCGCTATCGCCTGGTACAATTTCTTTTCATGGTCAATGACCGAAAGATTGAGTTCGAAATAAACAGCGAATATATTGTTGCATAGTAATGATGTTTCTAATATGCAATTGTCGGTAATATTATTAAAAATCATATTTGATTCATCAAGAACGAATATTTGCTCCATTTTTAATTGATAAAGCTCATCCGAAGATTTGTTTGTAATTCTTTGTGCTTTCTTATTCGCGCCTATTATTCTTCCATTGGCATCATATAAAAATATGGCGTCGATCGATCTTTCAAAGAGCTCTCGGTATTTCGATTCACTTGCTCTTAGAGCATTCTCCGCGGTTTTTCTGTCCGTTATATCAATGACTGTTGACAGAACCTGTTCTATTTCTCCGGAATCATTTAATATAGGACTCAATGAATATTCGAATATTTTTAATCCATCTATTGTTTGCTGTTCAATTTCATCAACGATATATTTTCCGTTCTTAAAAACATGCATCAGCTTTTTTTCAAAATCATTTATTACGTTCAGGTCAATATTAAGATCCGATATCTTTTTACCGGCGGGATTTTCGGTAATTCCAAGCATATTCATTCCGGCTCTGCTCGCATATACAAACCTGTAATCATTGTCGTACAGGTATATGTGGGCGGGTGTATTGGAGAGCATCGATGCCAGTACTTGTTCTTTCTGGAATAATTTCCTCTCGATTATCTTCTTCTCGGTTTCGATCTTAAGCTTGTTATCAAATTCGCTTTCAAGCTCTGTCTTTTTCATGTTAATTGCTTTCTTAAGAATGTACGAAAGAGTAGCAAATCCGAGAGTAATCAGAAACAGGACACCGAAAATTATAATTGTGTATTTAACAAATTGTTTCGTTGAGTAACCGGAATCATATACTCCAAACCATTTATCATGAATTCTATGGAATTCACCTGTCTGTTTCAAAATAACAAGTCCTTCATCCAGCTTCGACTTTAATAAATGGTCTCCTTCACGTACTGCAAAACAGTATTTTTCGCTTAACGCCGGTTTGCCGGTCGGTTTTATATTAGTAAGATGTCGTTTTTTTATAAGGTACAACCCTTGCATTTTTGAGATAAGAGCGCCGTCGTGTTTTCCTGATGAGATCATGATCAACGCATCGACAGCATTTTCCACGGTAATGATATTCCTGGTCAGGCTATTCTCAAGCACATAGTCGTGCATAATGTCGCCTTTCTGGACGACAATTTCTTTCCCTTTCAAATCATCAATTGAATGGATATCGGAATTTTTCCTTACGAAGATTGAATAGTTTGCAATATAATGCGAGGTTGAGAAATCAACTCTAAGATCGCGATGTTCAGAATAGTACATACCTGTGATTATATTTATTCTGCCGGTTTCAAGCTCATTTCTTATTTCATTTCAGGGTCCCGTTTCGATTTTTATATTTAGCCCCATTACATCCGCGATTGACTTTAATAAATCAACGTTATAACCGTCAGGTTGACCGTTCCGGTTAAATTCGAACGGGGGATAATCCTGATCGCATTTTGCGATTAACGGATCATTTTTAATCGCCGATGCCGTTGTTCCTGAAAACACGAATAATAAAAGCAAACAATAGAAAATAACGACATATATACCGGAGAACCATTTATTCAAAATATTTCCTGTTAATAAGATTGATATCTTGATTTGTAGTTTATCATGTTGTTCTTGAATATAAAAGAAAAAAGGCGGGAAAGATGTTCCCGCCTTTGAAAAGCTTTTTATTAAATTGAATTGAGTGGCAACTATGTGCCGAATATCGATACGCTGCAAACACTCATTGCGGGGAATCCGCCGAGATTGTGAGTCAACGCGAGTCCGGGATTTTTTATCTGGCGATCGCCGGCTCTCTGCAACGACTGCAGGTAGCACTCGTAAATCATCCTGATTCCTGAAGCTCCGATCGGGTGGCCGAAACATTTCAGTCCGCCGTCCGGCTGGCTGGGAATCTGGCCGTCGAGGTTATAGAAACCTGCGTCGATATCTTCTTTGGCTTTGCCGACCGGGGAAATCTGAAGGTCTTCAAAAGTTGCAAGCTCTGTAATCGAGAAGCAGTCGTGAAGCTCCATCATGCTGATCTCTTCACGCGGATTGGTCACACCGGCTTCTTTGTAAGCTCGTTTTGACGCTGCGCGAGTGGTCATTACATAGGTTCCATCCCAGTCTTTGTACATCAGCTCTTCGCCGGAAGTTGCAGCGATCTGCAGGGCTTTGACCTTGAGGAAATCTTCACCTTTGAGTTTCTTAGCAATCTCCGGGGTGGTGACGATAGCGCAGGCGGCTCCATCGCTGACGCCGCAGCAATCGAAAAGCCCGAGCGGTTCGGCGATCATCGGCGCCTTGAGAATTTTCTCCACCGTTACTTCTTTCCTGAGATGAGCTTTCGGGTTCTTCGCGCCGTTGGCGTGGCTTTTCGCGGATATTTTCGCGAGGGTTTCTTTGCCTTCTTCTCTGGTCAGGCCGTATTTGGAAAAATAGCGGGTCGCCATCATTGCGAAAGCGCCGGGCGCTGTGATGTTGGGAAGAATCATTCTGTTGAGAGTTCCCATCGCCTGGCCGAAGTCGGGAAGACCGCCGTATCCAGTGTCTTTGAGTTTTTCAACGCCCATCGCAAGCGCGATGTCGCATGCGCCGGAAGCTACCGCGTAAGCGGCGCCTCTGAACGATTCCGTTCCGCTGGCGCAGAAGTTTTCAACACGTGATACCGGAATGAACGGAAGCTTCAGTGCTCTCGACATCGGTATAGCGGATTTCCCGACATTTACCTCGTCGAAGCAGACGCCCATCCATGCCATCTCGATGTCTTTCGCGTCGATACCGGAATCCTGCAATGCTTCATCGAGCGCTTCGACCATGAGATCATCGGCGCCTTTGTTCCAGAGTTCACCGAACTTTGTACAACCCATTCCTATAATTGCTACTTTATCTTTGATTCCGTCAGCCATTTCACTCCACCTCCTTTGCTACAGAAGCGGGGACTGCTTTCCATGTGTATCCTGCAACTCCGCGTCCGGGATCAAGGTATTTTCTTCTGAAGCTGAACTCGACATCCATGTCGACAATCATGTCCTTAATGGCAACATCCGTGAAGTCCATCCACAGACGACCGCCTTCATCCATATCCACCAGCCCGTAAATTGACGGGGGATCGTAACTGAACGCGAGATTATCGCCGGTGAAGGTGAACAGTTTCCCTTTCTTGTCGGAGAACCTGTAAGGTTTCATTTTATCCTGGGTTTTACATGCCGGATTAACACAGATTCGCTGCGGCGGATATTGTCTTGTTCCGCATTCCGTGCATTCACTGCCTACCAGTCCCAGTATTGCTCCTTTGTCTCTCCATAAAGCTGTGAGTGCTGTCGGGGCAGGGGCTTCGGCCCGGATACCGACTTCGAGCGGTGAAATGTTTCTCCATGTGGTGTATTTCTCGTAGCTGTCGAGTTCTTTTCGATTTGCGAGGCAGGCTTTAACAGCTTTTCTCGCGGACAGGCTTTTGATAGCATCTGTTACTTCGAACAAAAGAACATCTGCGCCGCTTCCAAAGCTCACAACGACAATTTTGTCGCCGGGCGCTGCATCTTCAAGAGCCGCAACAAGCATAATGCCGGCAAGAGCCGCTCCACAGTCACCGATAACGCCAACCATCGGATCCTGGAACTTTTCAGGCTCGATCATTATCTTTTTGCCCATCGCGCTCATGTTTGATGGAAGCCCGATGCAAATCTTTGAAATCTCTGATGGCTGAATCCCGTATTTTGTGGCAGCTCCCATGATCGCCTGCGGGATAACTTTCGAGATGCCTTCGTCTCGAATCCATCTTTCTTCCCAGTTGCGAACGAAACTGTCTCCGTTTGCGCGCCGCAGGTCCGCGAAATCACAGGAAATCGAATACGATCCCTTGAATTCGGCAATCACGTCTTCGCTTCCGATGAGGAACGATGCTGCCGCATCGCCGAAAATGTGCTCATACGCGCTGCCGGGTTTTCCAAGCCTGCTGTCTGTCATGCAGACGAGCGCGCTCTCTGAACTGCCGGCTTTAACCGAGTCAATAGCGCCTATCATAGCCGTTGTTCCTGACTTCAATCCGCCTGTAATGTCGGCCGCGCATACTTCCGGCTTGAGATCGAGTGCCGTCGCGACTATTGAAGCGTTCATCCGCTCATCGTACGGCAGGGTTGTTGATGCGAGGTTGAGACATCCGATCTTTGATGTGTCCAGCCCGTTGACACAGTTCATTCCGGCATTAACCGCCATGCTGAGGCTGTCCTCATCGTAGTTGCAAATTGCCTTTTCCCCTTTTGCTACTCCATAAGTGAAGGGCGCATACCAGCCCATGGCCTGGAAAATCGACTTTCTCTGAAGCCTGTTCCACGGCACGTATGCACCATAAGAGGTGATACCAACCATTAATTATCTCTCCTTTCGGATCAGTTTCATTATTAAGTAAAAACAATCTCGGCAACCGATAGCTTTATCCAGATTACCGATAAGC
>Ga0116162_10000293_pt1 | contig 38190 bp, 31 predicted proteins | sample AD_UKC105_MetaG_FD_89875 | JGI IMG/M metagenome (GOLD analysis project Ga0116162, IMG submission 89875) | Active sludge microbial communities of municipal wastewater-treating anaerobic digesters from Hong Kong - AD_UKC105_MetaG | ecosystem: Engineered > Bioreactor > Anaerobic > Digestate...
GTTTGCCGCGCCGGCGGATGGAGAGACGTCGATTCCGGGCGCGGAGCTGGCGGACAGGCTCGCCTCGCGCGTCGAAAATTTCCTGCTCGAGATGGGGCGGGGATTCACGTTTGTCGAGCGGCACCGCAGGCTGGTTGTCGGCGGCGAGATTTACCCGGTCGATCTTGTGCTGTTCCATCGTGGGCTGAGGTGCCTTGTGCTGGTAAAAATCAAGAACGGGCACTTCCATCCCGACGATGTAGGCAGGCTGAACCTTGCGGTGAACTATGTGCGCGAGACGGACAGGTTCGGGGACGAAAGGGCGCCGGTCGGGCTGCTGCTTTGCCGGGACCATGACAGGGCGACGGCGAGATACGCGCTCGGCGGGCTGGAGAGCAGGCTGTTCGTGGCGCGCTACAGAATGACGCTCCCGGACGAGCGGGAGATCGAGCGGGCGACTGCCGAATCTGCCGTGGCAGTGTGAAAATAATAAATGTATTCAGGATGATTAACATGAGAAAAATCTGCTTATGCGTTTTGATGCTTGGTTTGCTGCTCGCATTGTTCGGAGCGCCCGCGGGGGCCGCGGGAGTGTGCGAGCGACATCCGTGCGTCGTCATGTCGCCCGCGGATGTGGAAGAGCTGAAGAGCAACATCGAAAAGCTCGAATGGGAACGCGGGTATTATGAAACGATGAAGGCGCGGGTGGATGACGCGATGCAGGGGGAAGTGTATATCCCCCCGCAGGGCGGGTTATGGTCGCATTACTTTATCTGTCCCGGAACGGGGAACAGCCTCGTGTACGACCCGGCGTCTCCGCACAGGCATTTCTGCCGCGACGACGGGAAATATTACGAGGGAGAGTTGCTGGACGGCGCGTGGCGCACACACAGGCATAACGGCAACGTGGAACTTATGAATTCCGCGGCGCTGGTGTATGCGGTGTCGGGCGAAGAGAAATATGCGGAGTTCGCCAGGGGGCTGCTGGTCAGGTATGCGAAGCTGTATTACCGGTATCCGCCGCACGGCGGGCCGGCGGGGCTCGGAAGGATAACCGGGCAGTCGCTCAACGAGGCGGTGTGGCTGATCAGCGCGACTATGGCTTTCGACCTGATAGCGGATTCGCCCTGCATGACCGAAAAGGACGAGAAGGCTATTGCCAAAAAGCTCTTTATACCCGCTGCGCAGCATATCGAGAACTACAATTTCGGTGTGCATAACATACAGGTCTGGTCGGATGTTGCGATGCTGATGGCCGGGCTGCTCTCCAGGAAGAATCATTTTATCAGGAACCCGCTGAGCGACCTCGAAATACAGATTGCGGAGGGGATACGCGAGGAGGGGATGTGGTTCGAGACTTCGCTCGGGTATCACCTTTACGCGATGAGGCCGTTTTATGTTCTCGCCGCGATCTGCCGGAACCGCGGGCTGGAGGTGTGCGGGAACCCGAAGTTCAGGAAATATTTCACCGCGCTGGCGAATTTTGTTATGCCGGACATGTCGTTCCCGAGTATTAACGACGGTTCGGGCGGCACGCTGTCCGCGATGGCGCAGGGCATTGTTATGGCTCGATATGCGTTCGACGATGAATCGCTCGATTCGCTGATACAGTATCTCGGAGATGAACTGAAATGGAAGCCGGGTTTGCAGTACATGCCGGTTTATTATCGCGATCCGGGTGGTGAGCCGGAGCGGTGGAAGCCGCCCGAGACATCCAGCCACATGCCCGACACCGGGCTGACGATTCTGCGTCGTGACGGTATGTATGCTTTGTTGAAGTACAACAAGAAAGGCACGGGACACGATCATTTCGACAGGCTGGGGATAATATTCCATGATGGTGAGCGGGAGTTGTTCCCGGACCTCGGGACCGTGCCTTACGCGCATCCGCTATATAAGAGCTGGTACAAACGGACGGAGGCGCATAACACGCTGATGGTGGATGGGATGCAGCATACGCTGGACGAATGTGAGCCGCCGGTGTTCTACGATGAGCGGTCGTTTGTCGGGGTGACCGTCGAGTGCGGCGGGGTCTACGAGGGGGTCACGATGCGAAGGACTCTCGCGCTCGCGGGCGGGGCGCTGATCGATGTTATGGTTGCCGATTCGGAACAGGAGCGGACGTATGACTGGCTGCTGCGGGCGAACGCCGGGTTCGAGGCCGGGATGGAGGACGCGCCCGTGATAGATGCGCCGTCGCCCAATGAGAATATCGAGTTCACGCAACGGCAGCGGATGGAAGGGCCGGTGAGCGTGGGCTGGCCGGCGTTGAAGGGCAGTGGAAAGGAGGCGGTGACGAACCTGGTGTATTTTACCCCCTGGCAGGAGTCCGAGTTGTACCGTGGCCGCTCCGTCGGGAGCAGGGGCGATGTCAGGATACCGATCCTGATGTGGCGGCAGAAGGGCAGGAGAGCTGTGTTCGCGGCGGTCACGAGTACCGCCCCGGACAGGATCGAGATTACCGCGGGCGGCTCGGAAATCGAGTTCTCGCTTGATGGAAAACAGATACTGATTATCAACCGCGCGGGTGAAATCACTTCGTGGAAATGACCACCGGCTTAAGGGAAACTTTTGAAAAAGTTTCCCTTAAGGATCCCTTCAAAACTTCTAGAACGCTGAAAGCAAAACGGGCCTTCGTCCCGTTTCGCTTTCAGCTCGACTTTTCATGGGTGATCCTCATGGAACGTTGCCCGCTGAAGTGAGACCTTAATGTATCTGTAGTTGTCATTGCTCGGCAGCCCGGCCTGCTCTTTGTTCTTTTATGTTCTCACTTCATGGACAGCTCAATGTTGCAACAGGCGTGGTTAATTTGGAGTGCGATAATTTATTATCGCTTTCATAGCCGGGAATTTATTACCGGCACATAATAAAACAAAGCGGCGATGAATCACCGCACTCCAGAATCAATGCTTTGCTAAACTCAGACGCATCATCATCTGTCATCCCGGGCAACACGGAGGCACTCTCTATTCAACTGCAGCCGCTTCACTATCAATTGCCATTGTGATACAATAACGATCATAATTATCAGAGTAAATCTGTAATAGATTGTAGAAAATCAGAATAATCTGAGCATGGATTATTAGAATTATGTTCTGGATATCAGCAAACAGAACTTCTTTCAACATAAAAAAATAGAGATGGGATGTTGTAAGTAAAAAAAGGCAAAGGAAGGCAATACAGAATAAAAATACAAAGGCAACTCAAGACAACACTCAATATATTACTTATTTCAATCTTATCGCTGTTTATCGGAGCTGCAATTATTGTTGCAGTACCACTGCCGTTATTCGATAGAATTATTTGTCCGTTGAAAAATATGATTCGTTACTGTTTGGCATTATTGTATATTATTATACCTGCTGCTGCATATACAATAAGAATCTATAATTGCTATAAAAACGTTTTGGCTTATGGCGGGTATTTTGGAAGATCAGACGCAGAAATCGATGATCTTGAGGATTGGGAACTGGTTTATATATTTGCGCTGGGAACTGATCGGATTGGGAATACTATGGCAGACAAGTTCAGAAATGAACTTGTGAAAAGAGGACTGTTTGAAGAGTCTGGTGACGATAGAGACCTCTTTATTAAAACAGATGGGAAATTCATGTCGGGTTCTGTAATTGGTTTCGAAACAATATTTGCTACGAAAAAATATCTGTTTGTTGCAAAACCTTCATTTGTTTATAAACCATTCCTGATAATGTATCATGATATTGAAGATATATGGATAGCTAAAATCAAACGTTCAGTTTTAGCAAGGAATAAGGGATTTGAAATTGTAATTAAGTACAAAAAAAAGGGAAAATATCATAAACAACATATACAATCTGCAAATATCAACGAATGGTATGATCTGATAAAAAATTTCACAAGTAAAACAAACTGAATCCGCCGGCAGTATGCAGAGTTATTGGAGTGTTCGGGAATGCATTCCGAGGTTCTTGATACTGGCCTGAGGCGGGTGTTACATGCCCAGGATTTTTTCGCGGTATTGCATGATATCGGCGATATATTTTTTTGACGAATTCGGGACCCCGCCGTAGTTCTCGACAGTTCGTGGCCCTACGAGGTAGGAAGCCAGCGCGCGCTCGGTCTGGTCCGGGTAGCCGTTCCATTTTTCCAGCATTCTTTTGAAATAGCCGAGTGAGCCGCGGAGGTTCTGCTCTATGTCGAACGGGTCGTTGACGCCCATTTCGCGCGCGGTTGAATCGACGAGCTGCCCGAGCCCCTTCGCTCCGGTCCGCGATACTGCCCTCGGGTTGTAGCCTGATTCCCGGGCTATGAACGCGGCGCAGAGCGCATAGTCGAGTTCGTACAGTGCGGCGTATTTGACGATGTTTTCGGCTACGCTGTCGAGGACTTCGTTCGTGACGATCGGCTGTCGATACAGCGTTTTGCCGAAGCTGACGATTTTTTCCTTCTGGGTTTTGTCGACAACAACATCGCCCCGTTCGATGGCCGAGTAGTCGATCTTGATTTCGACATTTGTTTTTGTCTGGATGTCCCTGGGCGGTTCGGGCTTTTTGTCTTTATGAAGAAGGTTTACAAGCGCCAGAACTACAACTATGGTTGCGGCTGTTTTCATTTGTTATTCCCCGGTCTCTGTCTTATAGAGCTTAGTAGTAAATTTTCTCTGACACCACGTTGGCATTGAAACCCATTCTTTTGATGATCTGCGCTTTGTTGTAGGCGGTTTCCTTGTCCGTATAGTGGCCCGCCGTGAGCCAGTATATTTCCTGCCCGTGGCTTACTGTTTTCTTGATCTCGGGACTCAGCGTGTTGAGCTCCAGAGTTTTTCCTATTTTCCTGAGCGGCTCGGGATCGGTCGATTCCATGATCAGGACCATGTAGAGCTGCTTGGTTGAAGTGAGATCACCGAGCGCTTTTTCCGTTTCTTTACGTTTGAGTTTTGTCGGTGCGTTGCTGAGAAGGTCTTTGTTTTTGCCCTTGTCGGGTGTCTGGTCTATCGAGTAGAAATCGTCCAGATATTTTCTCGGCACTTTGGAGACTTCGATCTGTGCCTGCGGGTGCATATCGTCCATGTATATCGAATACATATCATCCGTGCTGGTTGTACCGGCCCTCAGTTCGGCGGATTTAGCTCTCAGGATTTCGATGTATTCTTCGGACATGAGCGAATCTATCGGGAAATTGGTGGGCTCCGCTTTTTTGCGTGGCGCGGTTTTTTTCTTCGTGGTTTTTATCGTTGCGGTGGTTGCGGTGGTTTTCGGCGCGGGCGCGGGACTTGATGCTGTGCGTGGTGCGGGTCGTTGCGGTTTTTGAGCCGGCGTGGAAACTTCCGCCGGCGCGGGTGTGCGTGGCGCGGGCCTTGCCGGTCTCGATTCCGTCGTGCGTGCTTCGGCAGCCGGTTTCACAGGTTCCGGCGTTTTTGCGACACCGGTGTCTTTCGGTTTCCGGGTTTCTTCTACTGCCGGGGCCGCGGCTTTTTTGGGCGCCGGCCTTGTTTTTTTCGCGGCGGTTTTTTTCGCGGCTTTATCCGCAACAGCAGGTTTTACCGCTACCGCCGGCTTCGGATTACTATTGTTCATGAAGTACGATACCGCTGCAACCACTATTATAAGAACCAGTACTATTAACAATGCGACTTTCTTTTTGTCGCCCTGGCCTTCCGGCTTGATCTTTGCGGCGGGCGCTTCCAGCGCCATATCGCTTTTTTTCTTTTTCGGAACTTTCTCTTTTTTGACCTTTTCTTTTTTAACCTTTTCAGGCTTTTCTTTTTTCTCTTTAACCGGTTTCTCTTTTTTAACTTTCTCTTTTTTGGCTTTTTCTTTTTTCGGCGGTTTTTCTTTTACCGCCTTTTCCTTTTTAGGTTTGGGCTCGCGCGCTTTCTTTTCTTTCGGCGCTTTTTTGTCGCCGCCGCCCATTCCTAAGAATCCCTTTTTCTTTTTTTCCGCAGGCTGCTTTTTTTCAGCGCCAGACTCGACGGGTGTTTTATTTTCTTCAGCGTCGTTTCCTATGTTGAAGCTTTCCATGTCCTGTTCCCTTCCAACCGTTTAATTCTTGTTTAAGCCCGGAACCGAAATCATAACCGGGAAATTCTTTATTCCGATATCCTGTAAACAGGCTTTTTGCGACTTAACCGGGTTTCTGCTTCTAACCCGGGCTCATGAGCCGCGAAAGCGGCCCGAGAATTAAACTATTATAATATACTTGTGGTGAAATCAGAAAGTAATATTAAATTTCATATTCAAGACGCTCTGAAGTCAAGAACTCTCCTTATGGTGCCGCAGATTTCCTCTATCATAAACGGTTTTTGAACAAAGCCGTTCGCGCCTTTTTTGACAAGCTCTTCAGCGTGTCCGTTTCTCGAATAACCGGAAGAAATGACAATTTTCGCATCGGGGTCAGTTTTTCTTATGGCGTCGAAAACAGCGTTTCCGTCCATCCCGGGCATAATCATGTCGAGGATGACGAGATCTATGCCGCCGGGGTTGCCGGAGTAGATGTTGACGGCTTCTTTGCCCGAATCGCAGGCAATAGTCTTATACCCGGCGCGTGTGAGAATCCGTTCGGCCATTTTCAGAAATGACATTTCATCGTCGACGAGCAGGATCGTCTCAGAATCTCCGGCATCGGAAGGTTTGCTTTTTTTGCCGGGTTTGCGTTCAGGCTCGTTCTCGAATGCGGGAAGAAGAATTCTGAAAGTTGTTCCTTCTCCCGGTTTGCTGATAATGCTTATCCTGCCTTTGTGTTCCTTGATTATCCTGTGGGTAATGGTCAGCCCCAGCCCGGCGCCCTTATCCTTTCGCTTTGTGGTAAAAAACGGGTCGAATATTTTTTCAATGGTTTCGTCATCCATCCCGCAGCCTGTATCTTCTATTGTTATTTCGTTGAATCTGCCGGGGTTCATCCCGGCGATTCCGTCGTATAATTCTTCATCGATGATGACGGAATTTGAACGCACATAAACAGTTCCGCTGCCTGATATCGCATCACATGAATTCCTTATGATGTTGGAAATGGCCTGCCTGATCTGGTTGACGTCCATAAATGTGCAAGCGCAGTTTTTATCTAGGCTCGTTTCGATATTGATATTTTTATCCGGGCTTATTTCAAGGGACGAAATCACATGTTCGAGAACACTGTTGACGGAATGTGGCGCGGCATCCATCTTCTCCTTTTTTGCGAGCGTAAGCAGTTTCATGGAAAGTGTTTTTGCCCGCTCCGCCGCATTCAGTATCTCGGAAAATTCTTCATAGCCGTATTGATCGGGAGAGAGATCCTGGATTCCGAGGTTGGCGTTGCCCATGATTATTGCGAGCATATTGTTGAAGTCGTGGGCCATGCCGCCTGCGAGACGGCCTACGGCTTCGAGCTTCCTTGTGTTGAACAACTGCTTTTGCAGCAATTCTTTTTCCTTTTTCTCTTTATTCCGTTCCGTAACATCCCTTGTTATGACATGAAGCATTTCCACTTTGCCGCCTCTGGTTATAGGCGAGACGTAAAGTTCGAGTTCCTTTTCTTCGCCTTCGCTGTCTTTGACGTTGATTTCCAGTCCCTTGATGACTTCTCCGGACGATGATCTGACGAAAAGATCCTGAAATAAGGATATATCGAGAGGGTCGAGCTGCGAGAGATCGAGAAAGTATCGGCCCGCAACTTCTTCTTTAGTTACCTTGCCGATCGCAAGCGCGGCCCGGTTCAGATCGACAATCGTTCCGTTCATGTCGAGGATGGTTATGGAATCGGGAGAGAATTCAAACAGCGAACGGTAACGTTCCTCGCTTTCAGCGAGAGTTTGCGCCGCCCGCATTCTTTCGCTGATATCGCGAGCCATGCCGATTAATCCCGTAACTTCACCTTCGTGATTTAAAACAGGGATTTTCAGGGTTTCGTAAAAAGTTACGTTGCCGTCTTCATCAGTTTCATTCTCATCGGACATTAATGTTTTCCTGGATTCGAAAACCCTGCGGTCGCTGTCCGCGCAGCTTTCACAAAGATCGGGGGGCAAAAGGTCTGCATCGCTTTTACCTATGATGTTTTCCTCATTGAGCCCTAACATTTGCTGGTAGGCTTTATTGGCAAGAAGGTGTGCCCCGTCCTTGTCTTTGAAAAAGATGATATCGGGAATCGCGTCGACAAGAGTTTTGAAGAGATCGTTTGAGCGAAGCAATTCCGCTTCCAGCTCCTTTTTCCCTTCGAGTTCTTTTTTCAGTTGAGCGCGTGATTTTGACAGAGTCCGATTAAGTTGAACGACAAAGACAGAGAAGGCAAAGACAAGGAGTGCGACAAATATAATACATGCGAGATATGGCCAGAACTGATTTACTGCGTTCGAGATGCTGATATTCGGGGATGCTGGACCGGCGGCATCGGAAGCTACAGCCGGAGAAGCTGAAATGCTCCAGCAAAAAGATAAAAGCAAAGACTTAATAAAGCTGTTGTTTTTGGTCATGGCACAGCTCCTATCAGACTTAAAGCCGATGATAAACAGGCTTTGAATTAAATCGTGAACGCCTCTTATGGATAATATTAATAATATTACTTTTATGTTGTTTAATGATAGCGTATAAAAAACCGAATGTCCAGCTATTTAATTATATTGCCGAAAAGGGAATTACGAAGTAAAATCGCGAGAATGCGCCGAGAATACCCGCGGGTCCCGCGACCGAAAGTGAGGAGCAATCGGATAGTTTGCATGTGAAATAGTGATAGGGCATTTCTCCAGCTCCCCATGCGGCCTTGAATTTGTACACGCCGCTCTCGCGGTTTTCCGAAGCGCCCCAGTTGAAATATGAATACCCTTCATTCATGGCGTCGCGCAGGGCTATGTCGAGAAGAAAGCTGTTGCCCTGGAACCTTGAGTGTTTCCTGTCGAAAACCGTTTCGTGGCTCATTACGCCGTTCCCGTAGTTGAGGGTCAGAAGCCCGGAAACCATTTCGTCGCCCGCCATAGCGAACCTGAAACGAGCAAGCCCCGTGGAGGCCATGTTTTTAACGAGGCTTTGAAAAAATGAAAGCGGCTTCGACTCCAAGCCCAGGTGCCTCATGTTCGAGCAGTAGATTTCGTAGAACCGGGCCAGGTTCGAATCGGTAAGCTCGGTATCGAGCCGGACTCCGAGCCGCTCGGCTTTGCTCACGTGATTCCGCACGCTCGGTTTTGGTTTCAGCGGCTCTGAAAGACAGGATACCTGTGTGAACCGGTCGTAAATGAAATCGGGCTTGAGGATGTCGATATAGGAGTTTTTGTATCCATAGCTGAAAGGCGACATTATAAAGGTCGCGGTGAGGCAGCCGGATGCGCGCGCATAGTCGATGGCATGGGAGAGCAGCTTTTTTAACACTGCGGTTTTGTCGCCGGCGTGTTTCGATATGCAGGCGCCGCCATAGCTGCCGCTGAAGGCGAGCGAGTTCATGACCGAGCCCAGTCCCGTCGTTCTCGTGAAGGTGGGGAGCACACCGGCGGGGTCGGGGCCGTCGTAGCACACGAAGTATGCGCTGGTGTCTCGCAGAGTGTCTTTGAGTATGTTTCTCCATTCGAGGGTGTGCAGCGCGGTGCTGTCCGGCGAGCAGTCGATCACGCCGCGGTAGTCGGCTTCGAGCGCCGGGTCTGATTCGACTGTTTTTATTTCAAGCGCCATGGTAATCTGCCGGACCTGAAAAAGTGGATTGTATTTTTATCACGCGCCGCCTGTGTTTAAATAAGGTATTTTTTATACCAGTCACGTGTGATTTCAAGCGCGCGGTCGATCTCGAACTCGGGTTTGTATCCGAGGAGTTTTGCCGCTTTACGGATATCGGGAACCCTCAGCTCGATATCCGGGAAATTTATCGGGCGGGTGACTATCTTCGATTTGCTTTTGCAGATGTCGCGGATTTTAACGGCGAGCTGGTAAACATTGACCGAGTTCTGCGGGTTGCCGATATTGAACGCCTCGCCGATTGCGGATTTGCGGGAGAGGGCGGCCATGAGCGCTTGCGTCATGTCGTCTATGTAACACCACGCCCTGATCTGTGAGCCGTCGTTGTGTACGGTTATGGTTTCGCCGCGAAGTGCCTTGAGCATGAATATTCTGATAACGTGTTCGCCGATCCTTCTCGGCCCGAAAACATTGAAGGGCCTTATCACAACGGTCGGGAGCGCGTTTTCCCTGTTGTAGCTCTGGACGAGGTGCTCGCCGGCGATCTTGCTGATGGAATAGCTCCAGCGGGGTTCCTTGTTCGATCCGAAAACTGTGTGGGCCTCTTCGTCGACCTGGAAAGCGTTGATGCCGAAAACTTCGCTGGTCGAGAAATATACGGCGCGTTTAAGATCAGGCTGTTCTTCCGCTGCGCGGAAAACGTTTGCGGTCCCGATGAAATTGGTCTCGATGGTTTTGTGCGAGTTTCGGAGCACGTTCTGCACGCCGACCACAGCCGCCGCGTGTACTATGTAATTCGAGCCGCGGGCCGCTTCTTTCATTTTTTCATAGTCGAGAATGCTGCCTTTGATCATGGTGACGTTTTTGTTTTTCGGCAGCTTTGTGTAACCGACGGCGTTCTTCGAGAAGTCTATGTCGTAGAGAACAACCTTGTTTGAGTCGGCCAGTTTGCATGCCAGAGAACTCCCGATGAAACCGCCGCCGCCTGTTATGAATATTTTCTGACCTTTGATAGCTATCTGGATCGCCCCGCTTTCTTATTATAGGGTGAGCGCACAGGTGCCGCGCCGTTGAAATGAGTTTAGCGTAAAACTACTTCGGCCACAAGAAAACAGTATTCAGAATCTCAGCCTGAGAGTGAGCGCGTAGCTGATCACCGCCTCGGAACTGACGTAGCTCTGGCCGGGATCGCCGAAAGCGACAAGGTCGATCGTGGTGCAGCCTCGGGTGTAGCCCGCGCCGATGGTGCCGCCGAATTTCGGGTCGGGAAGCTTGCTCCTGATATCGCCGAGCGTGCTGGTCCGGGCGCGTGCCGGGACAATCAGCCCGGCGCGGTACTTCCATCCGCGGCCCGCGTCACGCTCCCAGCCTGCGCGCAGCATGATGAAATTGCATTTCCTGTATTCCTGGCTGTATTCGCCGTAAATGTGCTCGATATCGAAGGTGAACGTGTCGCGTCCCCTGAACCATGCCGTTCCTATGTTGAGATATTTCGGCTTGGTTGATTCGAACGGGTTTCTCATTGACAGCCCGAATCGCAGATTGTCGCTTTTACGGTACAGCAGCCCGAAATCGAGCGCGTCGTATTCGACTATCTGGATCTGGCAGAAATCGGTGTTCGCGATCGCATTGTAGGTGGTTGTGATGCACTCGAAATCTATGTACGTTATGCCGACCGAGAGTTTCTCGCTGCCCGGGACGCGACCGGCGATTGAAATCCGGTAATCATTTGTCCGTGAGTCGAGGCCGCCGACGTAATTGAGCGGCACGTCGATCATGCTCAGGTCGATAAGGTGGCTCGCGTTGCCCTGCGACCAGTCGCCGTCGGCGATGTACTTGAGCCTGTTGGTTCTCGCGAACCCGATCGCGAGTTTGCTTTTGCTGTTGCGCCATTTTTCGGGATGGTAAACGATCGCTTTGAAGCTGTATCGAGCCGGGTCAGTGTCCATCATCAGCATAGCCTCGCTGCTGTCCATCTCGGCGAGGCCCGCGGGGTTCCAGTACATCGCGGAGGCGTCGTCCGCGAGCGCGGTGAAAGCGCCGCTCATGCTGATTGCGCGTGCGCCGACCCCCAGCCCGAGGTCCGATCCGTTCATCTCGATCATGTTCAGCGCCGCCGCGGGAACTGCGAAAAATATCAGCATTGCTATTACGATGGTTGCCGGTCTTTTCATTTTTATAATTACTCCAGTTGTGAATATTGATAATCAGTTATTCAAATAATTTGCGTGCAATCGGCAGCTTTTCGATGGCGTTGACGGCTCTGGATGTCACGTCCACGGTCTTTTCCATCTGGGACACGTTTTCGTCGACTTTATCGACGAGTTTCTGCATGTCGCCGGCGAGCACGTTTATCCTCTCGAACATCTCGCCGAAGTTCTCGATAATCCCGTTCATTTTGTCGAGAGTCGTGTTAACTCGTTCGAGGGTGACGTCGACTTTATCGATAGTGGTGTCCATCTTGGCCATCGAGTGGTCGGCCTGTTCGACAACATTTACGGTTCCGTCTATAGCGGTTCTGAGCCGGGATGTAAGGCGATCCAGGCTGCGAATCATTTTTTCATATCTTCTTATTTCCCTGAATGGTCCGAATGACAAATTGATCACCTCTGCAAGTTGCGTATGTAATAGTCAACAGGATTATAGCAGAAATATGGAAATGTCACCCATCCTGTGAGCGCCGGCAGATAATGACGCCCAGATGGGTAGCTATTATCCTGTATTTCAGTCTCACCATATCCTGTAGAAAAGCGAAGAGCCGGTCCTGTTCCGGGCCTGTGTCGAAGTAAGGCATGCGGGGGAGTTTTTCGAGAGTGCCTTCCGGCAGCAGCGATGCTTCGAGCACGAGTATTGCAGGTGGGTTCCGGTCGATTTCGTTTATGAAATCGCCGGCGTTTTTATCGGAGTAGCCCCGGATCATGAGCGCTTTTGCGGTCGGGAAACGTGACACGGCGGCGCGGGAGGACAGCACGTATGTTAGCGCCGAGCCGCCCCAGACCTGGATTTTTTCAGACGGGCCGCAGTGCCGGTCCACGATCTGTGCGATGAACTGAGACTGTCGTGTGGTGCGCACGGTTTCGTTGCCCGCCGAGGTCCCGATCAGGCTGTTGATGTCGGATGCTATGCTGAGAAAAACGATAAAGAAAAGTATCACAGCCGAGCGCGACAGCGGGTTATGGTGTTTCGGGGTCATATACAGACTGGCCGAGAGAGCCCATATAAGGAAAACCGGAATAGCCGCACTGATAATAGTGGAGGGCCCGATCGGGCCGTTGACCGCGAGCGCGAGAATCTCCAGCCCGAGCCATATTTTCAAAGCGGCCGGTACAGCTAAAGCGACCGGTTTTTCCTGTCCGGGCGATACTGCCGGGATGACGAGAATGAGCAGCGGCGCGAGAAGCCCGGCGAGTTTCAGAAATGTCCTGAAATCGCCTGTGAAATAGGGAAGCCAGCCGCCGCCGATGATAGCCGACCAGTTCGAGAGCAGTGTGGCATCTCCGAACGCGGAGAGCGATCCGAATGCCGCAAGCGCCGCAAAAAGGGTTGCTGTTATGGAAAGAAAACCGATAACGAAGAAAGCGGTGTTTTTTCTCAGGGCGAACAGTCCGACAAAGAGCAGGACGGCCTCGCGGGCGATGAAGCAGGCCGCCGCGCCCGCGCAGACACCGGCAATGAAGACGCCGCCCGGAGAGTCGCCGGAACCGGGCCTGAAAACCAGCATCGCGAACGCGATTATGAAAGGCAGCGCCCACACCTGTGCGGAGTTCGGCCCGCCGAGGCATGAAACCGACATCGTGAGCATCCAGAACCAGCCCGCGGTCACTGACGCGGTTTTATTATTCGCTCCGGCGAATGAGCAGGCTTTTTTCAACAGGAAAGCCGCGAGCGTGATCCAGCAGATTTCCAGCAGCATCACCGCGATGAACGAGTTCCATGCGCCGAGCGCCGCGGCATCTGTGAGAATCGAGCCGGGCATGCGGTCGTACCATATATCTTTATAAGGAATTGCACCCCTGAGCAACCCGGATGCCGCGTACAGGCTGAGCGATGAATCAGTGTTCCCGAGCGACGGTATGTTGTCGTAGCTGTTGACGCCCGCAAGCAATGCCCCGCTTGCGATGACAAGCCATATCTGTTGAGTTGGTGACAACGAATCTTTGCCGGGAACGGCCATTTCGACCTCTCTGAAATTTGTATGGTTAACCCGGATTTCTCTGTGAGAAATCCGGAAAATCGTGATAACACCTGTCCTTCTGCGTTGCGGCATCGGTTCGGGCTCGGTTACATACGGCACAGTATGCTTCCTCACCACTCACTCGCCGCGCCTTCGAAAACGAAGGATTGGGGTCTCGGGAGACCTCGCCCCGCCGGAAGACATTCTCCTCAGGAGAATCCGGCTTCACGATTTTCAACCTGCACTGGTGAGAAATACAGGTTAATTGTATACAAAGGGTTGCAGGGGGTCAATTTATGTGCGGCATTATGCTGTTTCGATATTTCGCTGCTTTTTTACAGGCCCGGGAACGGCCGGTCGTCTTTTTTCTCATCGACCATTTCCTGCACCCGGTCGTGAACAAGGTCAGCGAGTTCCCTGATCTTGTCCGGGTTGTTCAACTCGTTTTCGTACTCGGAGAAATCCATGGTTTCGCCGAAATAAATCCTGTATTTGGACGGATATGGAATGAGTCCGAGCAGCCCGAACCATGGGAAGGTGGGTGTGAGCGGGAAGTAGGGCATGCCCGTTTTTTTCGCGAGCCATTCAATATTATAGAAAGCGGGCGCCTGTTCCTCGCCGCCGATGACGGCGGCGGGCACGATTCTGGCTTTGTATTTTATGGCGAGTTCCATGAACCCGAGAGTGAACTGCTGAACCTGGTAGCGGTTTTGCCATAGTTTGCCGGAGCCGCGGATGCCTTCAGGAAAAATCAGTACGATACGCTCCTGATCGAGCAGCTTTTCCGCGTTTCGCATTACGCCGACCACCTGGCCCGAGCGCGCGAAAACAATGCTGAGTCCCGGCAGTGTCGGGAACCAGCGTTCGACCATTGCACGCGGCAGCCTCGGGGGTTCGGCTTCGCTGAGAACGCCCGTCGCGATGAGCAGCCCGTCGAGGGGAATCTGCCCGCTGTGATTCGGGATAATCAGCACCGGGCCTTCGGACGGGATGTTTTCTATTCCGAATATTTCTGTTCTGAACCACTTTTCGTAAAGAAAGTATGCCGCGGGCGCGATTTTTTTCAGCGCGTCGCGGCTGAACCCGAACTCATCGTGGTCCTCGCTTGCCGATGTCTGGAAAGGAAGCCGGTCTATCCGGTCTAAAACGTAGTCGCTGACTTTTCCTCTCATTATATCGGACATGGATTCGGGCTTCTTTTTCATGTTAATTCCTCGCTATAAAGTTGATGATGGAACAATGATAATGTTAACGGGGGATAGTAAGTATTGTCAATCGAGTTGCGTTGCAGGCATAAACAAAAATATAATTAGTGGATTGTAATTAATCAGGATGAGGAAAATGCGCATGAGCGAAGAACCTAAAGAAATGCTGGTAGGTGAGAAGATTAAACAGTTGAGAGAAGTAAAAGGCATAACGTTGCAGGATTTTGCCGGGAAGTCGGGTTTTTCATCCGCGTTGCTGTCGCAGATCGAGAATCACATGGTGTCGCCGCCGCTCGGCACGCTGATAAAGCTGGCGAAGGCGCTCGGCGTGGAGATCGGTGAGTTTTTCGAGGATGTGCGCGAAGCTCCGTACACGATAGTGAGACACAGCGAGCGGAAAAAGATCTCCCGCGTCGCGTCGAAGATGGGCAAAAACTACGGGTATGCGTACGAGTCTCTCGCGTTCGACAAGAAGGGTCGCCACATGGAGCCGTTTCTTGTGACGCTGGAGCCGGCGACATCAAAGGATAAGCACGCATACGCTCACGAGGGCGAAGAATTTATTTTTGTGCTCGAGGGAAAGATGGAGGTTCAGCTCGGCGACCATACCGATGTTCTTGAGCCGGGTGACAGCATTTATTATGATTCCACGATTCCTCACAAGGTGCAGTGTGTTGATGACAAACCGGCACTGATAGTTGCTGTTATTTACAGCGGCCAGGAAATTGAAAAGGGCGTTGCCGGTCAGGTTGAACCCGAGGAAGACTGAGCGTCAACAGCGAAGTGAATGAATTGTTTTGATGAACCGGCGGAAGGGTTCTGTTCGAGAAATATTATCGGGCCGGGCCGGGTGGATACAGGTTTCCAAAAAATTGAATAAGGGTGCATCTGATGGCGGGACCTCTTGAAGGAATACGTGTGCTGGACCTGTCGCGTCTGCTGCCGGGTCCGTTCTGCACGATGATGATGGCCGACATGGGCGCGGAAGTGGTCAAGGTCGAAGATCCCGTGATGGGCGATTATGTCAGGAATCTCCCGCCGTATATTGACGGGACAGGCGTAAGGTATCTCGCGCTGAACAGGGGAAAGAAGAGTGTTGCGCTCAACCTGAAGGACGCGCGCGGGCGTGATATATTTCTTGAGCTTATAAAGAGTTTCGACGTGGTGGTGGAGGGGTTCAGGCCGGGAGTGATGGACCGGCTCGGGATCGGGTACGAAACTGCGCGTGTCATCAATCCGAAAATAATTTACTGTTCGCTCGCGGGTTACGGGCAGACCGGCCCGTATGCGGACCGGGCGGGGCACGACCTGAACTACATCGCTTTGACGGGAGTGCTGGACATGACGGGGCCGAGGGGCGGCCGGCCTGTTCCGCCGGGGATTCAGGCCGGGGACATCGGCGGCGCGATGTCGGCGCTTGCGGGTGTGCTGGCGGCGCTGGTGCGGTCGGTGCGCACGGGTGCGGGGGCGCACGTGGATGTTTCGCTTGCGGATTCTGCGTTCGCGATGGCGGCTCTTTCAGTTGCGGAGTTCGAGGGCGGGGAAACGAATCAGGGCAGGGGGGAAACCGTTCTCACAGGCGGCAGCCCAACCTATAATACATACGAGACTAAAGACGGCAGGTATGTCTGCATCGGGGCGATCGAGCCGAAGTTTTTCAAGCGGTTTTGCGAGCTGGTGGGGCGGGAGGATCTCGAACCGCTCCATTTCGCGTCGGGCAAAGACCGCGACAGGCTCGAAGCGGAGCTTGAGCGGTTGTTCAAAACGCGCACGAGGGATGAGTGGAGCGGGCTGCTCGAAGCGGAGGATGTTTGCGTGAGCCCGGTGAAGAATTTAAGGGAAGCGATGGAGGATCCGCATGTGCTGGCGCGCGGGTTGCTGATGGATGTGCCGACGGGCACGGGCGGTACGATGAAGCAGACGGGCGCGGGGTTCAAATTCTCAGGCGAGCCGGCTGGCGTGCCGTGCGCTCCGCCGGCTTACGGGGAACACACGGAACTGATTCTCTGCGAGGCGGGGGTGGGGCCGGAAGAGATTGAAGAATTGCGATCCGGGGGCGTGATCCGCTGAAGACGTGTAAGCGACCGGGATTATTTTTTATTGTCACATTGAGAGGCGGCTTGAAATGAGAAAAATCAGGACATTACCGGCAGTGATTATTGCGGTTGTGATAGTTTTATCGGCATCGCCTGTGATGAGCGCGAAGTCAGGGCAGTACAATATGAAAGTCGGTTCGTATGTAACGCCGCAGAGCGTGTGGGGCAAGGCGGTTTCGAAAGCGCTGAAGGCGGTTAACAAAAGGACGGGCGGCAACGTGAAAGTTAAGCACTTGCACTCGGGCATGCTGGGGAGCGGCAAGAATATGCTCGACCAGGTGCTGATCGGCGGGATACAGGGCGCGGGTGTCGAGACTGCGATTCTGTCGACGATGGTGCCGCAGGTCAGCATACTTGAACTGCCTTACCTGTTCCGCGACAGGGAAGAGGCCTACTTTCTGATAGACAATGTAATCATGCCGGAGATTTCAAGCCTTTTAAACAAGAAGGGAATAGTTGCTTCGTCGATAATTGAAAACGGGTTCATGGATTTCGTGATGAGCGGGCCGGTGAGAACGCCCGCGGACCTGAAGACGATGAAGATAGGGTCGTGGGAAAGCCCCGTGCATATAGCATTCTGGAAATCGCAGGGAGCCGTGCCGATCCCGATTCCGGCGACAGAGGTGTTCAACGCTTACGCGAGGGGCATGGTGGACAGCGGAGCGAACTCGGCAAGCGCGTTGATGGCGTGGGACAAGCTGTTCGGCGTGGGGCTTAAAAGAGACAGGATATATATCACGCGGTCAGCTTTTACCTATCATGCCGGCCTGCTGGTGTTGAACAGGGATTACTATAACTCGATGCCTGAGGAATACAGGAAAATACTGAAAGAAGAGCTGGATAAATTCACTGTAAAACTGCGAGAGGAACTCGCGGAAGCGGAAGAGCCTTCATATTCGCATCTCGCGCAGCTCGGGTATCACGTCGGCGAGATGACGGAATCCGAGCGCGAGGTTTTCGTTAAGAACTCCGAGTCGGTATACGAGGAAATGAAGGAAGAGATCGGCGCGGAGTTTCTGGAGAAGGTGCTTGAAGAGCGGAAGAAATACCGGGCGCGAAAAGATGGTGGGAATTGATGGAAAAAAATGTTTCGGAAACCGCGCTTGAGAAAATAGGGAAAGCTATTCACTCGAAGCGGGTGGCCGTGATCATGCACAACAACCCCGATCCTGATTCGATCGCGGCGGCATTCGGGATGTCACTTCTGTTCAGGAAGTATTTCAAGGTGGAGTGTGAAATGTTTTACGGCGGTATAATCGGGCGCGCGGAAAACCGGGCGATGGTCAGCCTTCTGAGGATACCGTTGAAAAAAATCGAAGGGCTGGACCTGAGGGTGTACCGGACGGTGGTTCTTGTGGACACGCAGCCGTCGGCGGGGAACAATGAATTACCGGGAAAGGTGAATCCGAATATCGTGATAGATCATCACAGGCCGCTCCGCAAAAAGACGCGCTCGGCGGAGTACTACGATGTCAGGGACAGGTACGGGGCGACTTCGACTATCGTGCTCGAATATCTTCGCGCATCGGGCATAAAAATACCCCGCAATGTTGCTACGGCGCTTTTTTATGGGATTAAAACGGATACGTATGATCTCGGAAGAAGCATAATACGGCAGGATATAGATTCGTATGATTTTCTCAAGGAACGCTTGAACAGAACCGCGCTCGCGAGTATCGAAAAACCGCTGCACACAGCGCAATATTTCGTCCAGATCCATAACGCACTGAGAAATGTCGAGATTTCCGGGGATGCGCTGATGACCGTTCTGAGGGACATGGAGTATCCCGACATCACGGCGGAAGTTGCGGATTGGCTTTATACTCTGAAGACGGTGCGGTGGGTGCTTGTGCTGGGCGTGGACCGCAACGGCGTTATATTTATTTCCGTGAGAACGAGGGACAGGAAGCGCGACGCGGGCAGGCTGATCCGCGAGGTGGTCGGAAAGCATGGCATGGCGGGCGGCCACGGGCAGATCGGCGGAGGCAGTGTCGCTCTCGGTACGGATGATGAAAAAGTTATCATGAGCGAGCTTGCCCGGATAAGGACGCGCTTTTTCCAGATGATCACCGGCAGGGATGTTATAACGACTACAGGCTTGATACCTGCTGCCGGAACCGCAGCCGCGAATCAGCAGGAAAGTAACAGCCCGGGCAATGCCTGAACTCAGAGCTTGAACAGTTTCTGGTCGAGTTTTGTGTTTATTTCGAAGTCGTACCAGGTTTTTCTTTCGATAAGTTTTCCGTTTTTATAATACTCGAACTGGAGCATTACTTTTTCTTCCTTATCTACCCAGATCTGAATATTGTCGTAGTCGCCTTTGACGTTTTCGTATGTGATTTTCCAGGCGGCGCGGTCTTTCGATTTGCTGCCGCCTTTGAGGACGGGCTTTGCTTCGCCGGTGTTCTTAATCACGTTTTTCGCGTCGGTTTCCCAGTTGCTTTCCGTGAAACCTTTCAGCCGGGGGTCGTCTTTGCTGACCGAAATTGCAACCGGCATGAAAGACTGTTTAGCCCGGACTGCTTTCGCGTTGCGTTTTTTATTGAAGACAACCACAGAGCCCTTGTCGCTGCCATCGACGACTTCGAGCCTGAGCGCGTAAGGCTCCATATTCGCCCAGAAATTACATGTCCTTTGTTCAGGCTCTTTTGTTTTCTCGTTAAGGTTCTGCTGGTCGACGGCGACCTTGTAATTTTTTATCGTATCGTATCTTGTCAGCATGGAACCGACTAAATCTTCAGCGGAAGGCGTGTCCTGAGCGCAGGCCGCGAATGCGAAAAAGACGAGTGTTGCGGTTATTAAGATTCCTGTGATGCGATGCATGTGAATCTCCCCTCAGTTGTGATCTTAAAAGCAATTATATTTACTGTAGCTGTTAATGACCATAAAAAATCAAGGTTATTCAGCATTGGATTCAGGAATCGGAATCTGCGCCGGAACGAGATAGAAGAAATCCGATTCACCGATCTTTTTTTGTTTCATTATCACATTCAAACCCTTGATCGAGCCGGGTTTCAGTTCTTCGCCGTTCATGACCGGCTTACCGGCTTCCAGAAAAACGCATATCTTGTCGGTTCCCTGGAGCGCCCATAACGATTCGGAACCGGCGGGCCTGTTAAGGCAGCTTTCATTTGTCGGGTAGTATCTGCCCTTGACGAAAAATTGCAATTTTTTGAAAAGGTTCGGGTTCCCGGCAATCTCTCCGGGTGTAAAGATAAGCTGCTGTTGTTTTATCTCGATTTGTTCGAGCTTTTTCTTCGCCTTATCAATTTTTTCTTTGTTCTGTTTTTCTCTTTCCTCTTGTTGCTTTTGCATTATTTTCTGTTTCCGGGTCGATAACAGAACTTTTCTCCTGCTCTGGATATAGAAATAGCCTTCAACCGAAACGGTTGTCCCCTCACCGATTTTTGTTCTCGCGTCACATTTGTCCGGGAAGAATCCGCGTGCCCACACGCATGCGCCGGTTTCGCTCTGGATCATCCAGTCGCCTGATTTCGGCATCGGTTTCCGGCATTTGCCGTCCCATCCCATGAACATTCCGACCACCACAACCTTTTGCCTGACATATTTTCCCGGCTCGGATATTAACTGATCGACTGTCAGGATCGTTCTTTTTTCCGGCTCTGCCGGTTCGCCCGGTGTGTTTTGTTCCGCCGCGAGGCAGGCTGAGCAGAGCGAGAGAAATATTGTAAACAGGATCAATGCTTTTTTCATAACTATTCCACTTTCAGGTTTAATAATAATGCAGCAGGGCCGTTTCATCTTACATCCGGACGCGCCTGAACATATTCTAACAGAACAGTAATGGAACGTTCAATCGGTTTCACTCGCGGGATCAGAAACTGGTTTTCCTGAAGAATTCCGCCCTTTGCAGCCGACGTTCGACAGTGAAAACTTCTTTCCCCGGCGCGGCATATCCGGCGGACTGTCTGTAGGCGGATTCTGCGTCCGCGTATCTGCCGACCCGCAGATATGCATCGCCGAGCCTGACCAGCGCGGCGGTTTTCATCCCGGGCAGGCCGCTCGAACGTGAAATGAATGTTTCGATCAACGGCTTGATCCTTGCGAGAAACGCCTCCGGGCTTTCCGCCTTATAGTGGCTGAGCATCAGCGCGAGTCTTCCCTGTGCCTCGCCGAATCGGGAGTCTTCTTTTATCGCGGCTTCGAGCGCTTTTATCCTGTCGCCTTTGTTTCTGAAGAAGGGATCGACGAGAATGTCGCGAACCGATTCGCGCTGAACGATCCTGATGAGGAATTCGACGTATTCGGGGTCGGCGAGTCCGAACTCCGCCCGGCGGTCGAGCGTGAGAATCGCCTCCACCAGGTCGCCGCGGGCGATGAGAATCGCCGCCCTGAGCGCGAGCGCGCGGTCGAACGTCTCGTTCTTGATTCTCTCCGCGGAGACCGCTTTTTCTATCGCATCGAACGCCTTTTCCGGGTCGCCTGCTTCCAGCAGGGCATCCGCGCGGTTAACCAGCCATTCGGGATTCGAGTCTTTTTCGTAAAAAGATGTGCAGAGGTCCGCGAGTTCGACATTGCGGCTCTCCGATTTCAGGAGCCTGATTTTCTGGTATGGATTATTCGGATCGGGGCGGTTGCCGACCCGCGGGCAGCGCGTGTTGTAGAACGCCGGGAACTCTTCGTCGTTGTATCGCAGTTCCGCTTTTCTGAGTTCGTGGTTTGAAACGTCAATCTTCCCGAGCCATTCCTCCCATTCGGAATTCAGCGCGGCCATGTCTTTTCCGTAGACGGCTGCGGCGTCAGGCTCAGCATAGAACTCCGAATATTTTTCCGCGCCGTACCTGTTGATGAGGAAACCGGTGAACCCGCCCGCCATCTGGTATGATTTCCATGTGTCGGTCGATCCGAACCCGAGCATGTTCATGGTCTGCCCGCCGGGCGCGAGCACTTTCGCCTTCAGCGCGGCGGCGAACTCTTCCTGAAAATCGCCGTCCCTGAAAAAGTCGTCCTCCACCGCCACCGCGATGCCTTCCACAACGCCGATGTTGTACGGGGTGCCGAATATTCCCGTTCCGTATGCGGCCATTGCCGCGTGGGTCAGCTCATGCTTGTATATTTTGTTTTCGATCGACCTGATTTCGATATGCACTTCGTGCAGCCACGGCGCGGAAAAGTAGAAATCGCTCGCACCGATCAGCCTGTCCATCTGCTCATCATCGGTGTACAGGTAGGCCTGTATCTTCCAGTCCGGCTGCATCGGGACAGCCTCGCGGATTTCGTGGATGTACCACTCGGTGTACCTTGCCGCGTTTTCAATCTGCTGTTCCGACATCGCGCCCGGCTCGAAATGCAGCACGGCGTTTGCGGATTCGAATTTCTGCGACAGCACGCGGTTGAGCGTCCGCCTGCCGGTTCCGAGCCCGGTCTGGTCCGGCAGAACGGTGAGGCAGAAAATGAAGATGAGAGCCGCCGCCGCGGCGAGCGCCGCCCCAGCGGACGAATTGCCGCTGCCGGGCCGTGTTCCCGGGTCGGGCTTGAGCATCGCCAGCCCGATGAAGAAAGCGGACATGAGCAGGGTCAGGATTCTCGAACCGTAGAAGCACAGCGGGATGCTCAGTTCGAACCCGTAGAAGCCGGTTGTCGAGAAAAGCCCGATTGTCATGTTGGGTATGGTCCAGCGCGAGCCCATCATGTACAGTGCGAAAGTGAAAACGGAGGTGGCGAGGAAATACAGTATGAGGAATGCGGCGGCGGCCGCGCGGGATTTGAACCAGCGTCCAGCGGCGAACCCGGCGGCAGTGTAGTTGAACATCGTTGGGATGCTGAGCCACAGGAAAAGCGGCAGGCCGGTGCCGATGTTGCATTTCTGTATGAAGTGGGCCGAGAATGATGCGATGATCAGCGGGAGCAGAATCGCGGCGAGCCCTGCGGCACATGCGTAGAAGCAGCCGCGCCGGACCTTTTTCGAAATCGCCCCGTGTTGATTCATGGATGCGCGGCCTGAAACGGTCCCGAGAAGGCCGCCGAAAACTGCCATGAGCAGGGCGGTCACCGCGCCGAGTTCATAGCCGACGATGTTGAGAAGCGGTTTTGTGGTGGCGAAAACTCCGAACGCCGCCATCAGGATCAGGATGAATACTGTTGTAATTCTCACGCCGCGGTTCATGATGCATACCTCGTGAATATTATATAAGAACGCTGCATGAAAAATGAACATCGTCCGGCATGAATCTGAAAACGAGGAAAACCGGGTTTTGTTTGCTATGCGAAGCGCTGCCAATCAGAGAAAAGATTCAGCGGCGGGGCGGGGAGTGCGGATTACTCCTTCAGCCCGAGAAGTTGATAGATATCGACCGACCGCGTTTTTCCTTTCACGGTCGCCGACTCGAGTTTCCTGATCTCGACTTTGTCTTTCACTTTTTCGTATGTGCTGCCGCTGATAATTATCGGGCAGTTGTACTCCTTGGTCAGGCCCTCGATGCGCGACGCGAGGTTGACGTTGTCGCCGATGACGGTGTATTCCATCCTGCGGATGTCGCCTATGTTTCCCACGATCACGTCGCCGGTATTCAGCCCGATGCCGATCCTGAACTGCTGTTTGCCCTCTTTCTCCCATTTTTTGTCCAGATCGGCAAGGCGCGACTGCATCTCAAGCGCCGTCTTCACAGCTCGCAGCGTGTCGTCACCGTGCTTGACGGGCGATCCGAATACAGCCATGATCGCATCACCGATGAATTTGTCCACCACGCCCTCATACTTGATCACGACATCGACCATAGCCGACATGTATTCGTTAAGCTGCGTGACAACCTCCTCGGCGGGCCTGCTTTCAGCGTAAGTGGTGAATCCACGGATATCGGAAAACAGTACCGTCACTTCATCTTTTCTGCCGCCGGGGGTAATCATGCCTGGGTTTTTGAGTATCTCATCCGCGACCTGCTTCGTCATGTAACGGCCAAAGGTATCCTTCACGAAATCGCGTTCCTTGAGCCCGTCTACCATCTCGTTGAACGCATCTCCGAGCTGTTCTATCTCGTCGCCGCCGGTCCTGATTTCAGCTTTCGCGTCCAGGTCGCCCGCGCCGATGCGCCGCGCGAGCTGACCGAGGTGAACTATCGGGCGCACGATGCGCCGGATGATAAAGAACGACGCCGCAAGGCCCACCGCCGCGAACCCGAGCCATATCATCACTATCAGGAACCGCGTGCGCAGGTCCTCGGCTATTATCCCTTTGTTGGATATCCCTAGCCTGACCACGCCGAGCTTTTTTCCCTTGTTGGGAATCACCACCGATATGTCGCGTATCCGCTCATAGAACGCTTCGCCGGGGTGTTCCTGGATCACGACCGGCTGTTGCAGTGACGCCTCGAACGCGCGCGCGCTTACTTCGTCTTCCAGGCTGCCGCCCTCGAACTCGCGTTCCTGCGTATGCACCAGCACCTTGCCGTCTTTTCGCACGACTATGCAGTAAAGGATATCCGGGTTGCCCGCCATTATGTCATTCGTGTATTTCAGCAGCTCCCCGAAGTTGAACGAAAGAATATGCTGCCTCATGTTCGCCGAAATGGTATTGCCCAGCCCCACGAGTTCGGCGGTGCGTTCCGTAACAAGCATGCTAGAAAAACGGGTGCCTATCCACAGTTTGCCAAGAAGAAAATCATTCTCCACCACGTCTTCGGACAGGTATGACAGGTCTTTGCGCAATGCGTCGGTGTCAAATTTCTGTTCATCGAGTTTTCCCTCCGAGTCGAACAGCACTATGCCTTCTGAATCCGTAACAAGGTAATGTTCGACCTCGTGGCGACCGGAGAAGAATCTCTGAAGCACGGGGCCGATCTTGCTGTAAGTGCGGCCTGTGATTTCCTGTTTGACGCCCGGCGCGGCTGCCTGGAGCAGGTGTTTGAGAGCGGCGCGCTGCTGGCGCCCGTACACCAGAGTCTCCATGCGCCATGTGTCGATCAGCGCCGCCGCAAGCGACAGTGCCACGACAAGCGCGAACACGAACGCCGTCGCTTTCACTGCCAGTCCGGGACTGAACCTGCGCTTGCTCTTCAATTTATTCCTTTCCCGTTTCTTTCTTCCAGGCTTTATATTCTTCATTCCACAAAATGAAATTATCAGACTGTTTCTTCAATGCTTTCACATCATTTTCATCGAACGGGATAAACGAAAGCCCGGCCTTTTTAAATACGGAGTAATAAGGGATTTTCTGGAATCCTTTCATTTTCGTGAAATTCTTCAGCGTATCGACTGCGATATCTATAATCTCCTTTTCGACCGTTGTCCTGTACAAGATCATCGCGTCGAAATAGTAGTCCCCGCTGCACTCGATGGTTTTGAGCCTCTTGAACCTGGAATCCATCACTTTCAGGAGTTTGACCGCATAGTCCGGACCCCACGCGAAATCGGCCTCGTCCATCATGATCGCGTAGAACTGCGACTGGAAATTATCGACGTCGATGATTTCGTAATTCTCTCCTTCATCGTCGATAAGCCCCATGCGGCGGAATTCCTGTAATCCCAGCGGGTCAACTCCCGCTGTCGCGGCGAACTTGCGGCCTTTCAGGTCGTCTGTCGACTCGAACTCCGAATCCTTCAGCGCGTACAGGCACCAGTTATATGTCTTCGACCTGTTCAGGGCCGGCATCATAATAGGTTTCAGCGGCGCTCCTTTTTCCACAACTTTCTCGTAGGCATTGTAACCGACGAAAGCCAGGTCGCCCCTGTCAACCAGCGCTTCTCCCACCACGTCGCTCAATTCGTCGTAAGACATATCCGCGTCACCGACGAATTCGAAAGATACTTTCAGTCCCAGTTCCGTCTCGATGATCCCCACAAGCTGATCGAACACGGACATGTATCCCGATATGGAGAACCCCGCACCCGACCCGATATTGAACAGCGGTACCAGGATCAGGTACTCTTTGTCTTTCGCGGACTGCCCGCTACCGGCTGCGTAAAGCGGCGCGGACGCCGCCGCCAGCATGCAGACAATGAATAAAATTACTATTTTGAGTTTCAATATGATACCCCCAGAGGTTCTTTTAAACGATCTGGATGTAATACCTATTATATAATGAACACATGATTGCCGGAAATAAGGCAGCTCAACCGGTATGGACCCCGGGTTATCGAAAGAGAACTCGAATCGCCGGGCTTGCCATAATGAATTCTATAATATTTATCCCGAACTCGCAACTACCCGTTAATGCCGATTGTTTTATTGTATTACTTTCCGATATCAAAGTGAACCGTGGCGATCGCGATTGATTCTGCTGTTCCCGGGGATGTGTTTTGCATATTCATGTTATATCATATATAAAACGTTTGATTACGCTTTCGGCAGGGCGGCTTCAGGTTGCTTCTGTCCGGCGAAGGGTTCCGGGAGTTCATGTCTGCCGGCCCGTTCTGATTTACAGGTGAATGATTGATGAAGCCGAGCTACAAACCGATACTTGCGACGTTCGAGCGGCTTGCCGATTCATACGGTTTCAGGCAGGGCATGGAAGAGGTCAACCGCTGTCTGCTCGCGCCGCTGGTTAGCGAGTGGGAGGGCAGAATCCTCGATGTCGGCGCGGGAACCGGGACACTGATCGGAAAATATCTGAATCCCGGGAAGAACGAAGTTTACACCGTCGATTTTTCGTGGAACATGCTCAAAGAGCTGGAGAAGAACCTGGGTCATGAGTTCGGGCGGTCGCTGTTTCCTGTCCGGTCGATCGCGCAGTCGCTGCCGTTCGCGCGCGACAGCTTCGACGCGGCGCTGTCCGTGAACACGCTTCACAACATGCCGTCGTGGAAGGACATCTGTGAGTCGATGTATGAAATGGCGCGTGTGCTGAGGCCGCGCGGGACGCTGCTGCTGGAGTTTCGCAACTGGGACAATCCGCACCGGCGGCGAATCTGCGAGATGTATGACCTGGAAGACCTGCCGCAGAAGGCGTTCACGATCGAGCGCGTTGAAAACCAGCTCAGGAGCATGGGGTTCGATGTGCTGAAAGTCATGCCGCTGTGGGGCGAGTATGTGCCGAGCAACAGTTTCAATAACCTGCTCGAAAGGATGTCGAGGAGCATGAAGCGGATGCCGAAGAACAGGGCGCCCCGGTTTGCGGTTCTGGCCGAGAAAGGGCCCGCGTTCAAAACGCTGCTGCGCGATGCCATGGGACATCCTGTTTTCGAACAGGGCTGAGGTCAGAACAGTTTCAGGCCGAGAATGAAGTTCACCATTCCCTCGGAAGCATAAACCACGATCAGAAATCTTATGAGTTTACCGGCGAAAGTGACGAGGAAATATTCGAGCATGTCGTATTTGATGATGCCTGCGGCGAAAGAGAGCGGCGTCAGCGGCGGGATACTGGAGACCGATGAAGTGAAGAGTACGGCGGCGCCGAGTTTCTCGAACTTCGTGATGTCCACCTTCTCGATTTTCGCCTGGACTTTTTTGGAGACTTTCAGCGCGCCGCGGCCCATGAAATACAGGAACCCGCTCCCGAACGTGCTTCCAACCGCCGTCATCAGCCCGAGCAGCCAGAGCATGCCGGCCTCGTAGTTCGCGAGGTTGATCTGCCACGCAAGGAACTTGAATTCCGGCACGTGCTCGACGTTCGCCATCGCGAGCAGCGATATCTCGCAGTTGGGGAACCAGAACGCGCTCCCGGTGAACCCGATTATGAGCATTATGAGATAAGGGATCGCCGCCGCCAAAATCATGGGGAAAAGAATTCCCGCCGGATACCTCCATTCAGTGTTACCCAAATGATATTGTATAAAGCATCGGCGGGCAAACCAATTTGAAAAAATCAGGGACGGCGGAGGGAAGATGAGTGTGTCGAATAATATCTGTCATCCAGAGCAACGAGAAGGATCTCGCTCTCTGAGCTGACCCCGGGGACGGCGGGGGACGATTAATCAAGCCTGTCATTCCGGGCCGAGGCCTTTCGGCCCGAGTCCCGGAATCCAGGGGACAGGATGTCAGGGGAGGAGCTTCATTGGAGGGTAGGTTTACCCCTCAGGTAAATGGCATTGCTGTACACACCCGCCGGGGATGCCGGGAGCGATTAACACGAATTATAATTACAGGCGTAAGAGATTCTTCCATTTGTGTACTCACTGCTTTTAATCGAAAGCTGCTATTGGCGAGGGTTGTGATTTCTGTGAAAATCGGGTTAAACGTGGAGCTTCGATAATATGATATAATGTGCCGTACAGTAAAAACAAGTAACGCTGATCGCTCCCATCGTCTCCGGTGGGAGCGCGGGACCGGACGGTCTTCCGTCCACTTGCAGACCATGGGACGAGACAGGTACAAAGTTGTTGGTAAATCCCCTCATTTTCTGACATGCACAACTGTCGGCTGGATAACGGTCTTCAACGATCCCGGTGTGGTATCCATCACTATCGATTCACTGAATTATCTCCAGGAGCAAGAAAGGCTTTTCCTGAATGGTTATGTAATAATGGAGAATCACATTCATCTGGTTGCTTCATCGGACAATCTTTCTGCGGCGATGCATGATTTCAAATCCTACACGGCACATAAGATAGTGGAACATCTGAAATCCGGATACAAAAAAGGATTGTTAGAGCAGTTGACAGCGAATAAGGTTGCACACAAGGCAGACAGGGAATACCAGGTGTGGCAGGAAGGTTCTCATCCGGAGGTGATACTGGATTTAGAGATGCTGGAACAGAAGTTGAATTACATACACTTTAATCCCGTTCGAAGAGGATATGTGGATAAACCTGAACACTGGAGATATTCCAGCGCGAGGGATTATATGGGGATTAAAGGGCTGTTGCCGTTGAAGGGAAGAGAAAAGATGTGAACGCGGGAGCGTCCGTTCTCTGCGCTCCCACCGGGGACGATGGGAGCGATAAAAATGCGAAGGATCTCGCTCTCTGAGCTGACCCCGGGGACGGCGTGAGGGGGGTGATTAAAGGCCCTTGCTTTTCTGTGCTCCTTCAGTGGACTCTACAGACCGGAGACGTGAGTAGCAAGTGTTCGGGGACATGGGTAACACATTTAAGAGGCATGTGCTTTCCTGCCCGTCCGGTCTATACCGGGGACGGCGGGAGCGATATATGTGCTATGTATCGATACCATATTCTTTGAAAAATCCCCTGATTGAGGATTGAACAGCAACTGTTTTTTCCTTCTTAAGCGCTTCGGATAACACTTTCACGGTTTCATCCATATCTTCTTCTCTCACTATAAAAAGCAGAGTGTTTGCTGCTGCGCATCTGATTCGATAATACCTCGATTTTAAAAAGCCAAACACCTTTTGTATGTTTTCATTGTCTCCCATCATATATAAAGCGCTATACATTCTGAGCCTGGCATGTCCCTGTCTTTCTGTTAACAACTTTTCCTGAATTATTTTCTTAGCTTTTCTGCTTCCAATTTCCGCTAACGATTCGGCTGCATATCCACGAACCAGGGCGATCCTGTCGTTCAACAGTAAATTTATCAACGCATCTTCGGCCTTTTTCGCTTTCATTGCTCCCAAGCTGTCAATTGATTCTATTCTTACAATATCAGATTTATCAGCCAGCAATTCAATCAAATCATTTATTGCTGATTTATCCTGTAAAATCCCCAGGCTTTCAGCGGCATACAACCTTACTAATATTTCTTTATCTCTCAGTAATTTTTTCAATGCATTTCTTGATTTTATATTGTTATATCTTGATAGCGTCTCAGCAACGATTATCCTGTCAGCCTCGTTACTATCTCCCATATGTTCCAATATCGCATCCGTTACCAATGTATCGTCATATTTTGAAAGCTTTTCCAGAATGGACAATCTTGTATCATATTGATTCGCAGTGAACAACTTTTGTATCAACCGGTTCATCTTGAGACACTTCCCAATTTGCTCAGAAATCTATTTTTCTTATTATACCACACGTAACTCCATTAACTGCTTGAAATAGCCTTCGCTTCAGAAGGTCGATCTGATGATGATTTCTATAATAATGCCGAACAAGTTTCAGAAAACCATACCCGTTATCACTCACGATTCATTACAGCAGCAATCACTATGGTTTGCTGATACGAGTGAGTATATTCAAATCAAGTGTGAATGTTGTTGCATATCGCTGAAACTGTTTCGTCCCGACTCCGGGGCGGGTCAGTTCCAGTTTTTAATTTTGTCGCCCATCCCGTTGCGTTTCAGAAAATCGTGGTATGCGGGGAAGGCGTCCTTGAGCGCGGGTATGAGCTTGAGCGCCGCCGCGACCTGGCCTTTCGCGACGATCTCGCGCGTCAACAGCGCGGTCGCGAGGTTGAGTTTGCCGAGCCAGAACTTGTGCGATGTTTTGGCGGTCATGCTCATTGTCAGCACCGGCTTTACTCCCTCTTCGCCGCGTATGATCTCCTCTCCCGGGCAGTCTATCGTTATGACGCCCTCGGGCGATCTGTATCGGAATTGTATGACCAGCCCGCTCGCCCTGATCTTCGGCCATATCTTCGGGTTGTCTTTCAGCTCCTGAAAATACGGCATGAGTATCGAGTACAGATGTTCCGTGTCGTTGAATACCGGCATGATAATGATTCCTTTCTTTTACAGTCGTTATGCGGCCGGTCCTCCCGGATCGCGGGAGAAAGCAGCGTATGGGTTGGTTGCCATGGATGCCTGGTTATAAAATTATTTCGAAAATTTCAGAACCGCGAAGATGCAATATGTTTTGTTAAAGAACCGGAGAGGAGGGCAAGCCGCCTCTCCGGTGGATTTCCATTCGGGCCGGATTCAGGTTGCTGATCCGTTATTGCCGCTTAATATCAGAACGCCTTTTTCAGTATTTCGAGCGCTTCGTCGAACGTCAGTTCTTCCGGGTTGTAAACCAGGGAACCGTCGTTGATGGTGAGTTTTGCGATTTCCGGCAGGTCGGTTTCCTTGACGCCGGTGTCGCGGAGCCGGGTGGGCAGTCCGCAAAGTTTGTTGAGCCTGTCCGCGAGGTCGCGTATCGACTGGATGCAGCATTTCGCTTTCTCCACCGAGCCGCCGGAAGGCGGTGTTTTGCAGAGCAGCGGCGAAAGCTCCGCGATTGTGGCGGAGCATTTCTCGAGATTCTGTTCCATGCCGTACGGCAGGAATATCGAGTTGGCGACACCGTGCGGGACGTGGCAGACGCCGCCGGTGGCGTGCGCGAGAGAATGCACCACGCCGACCATCGAGTTGGAGAACGCTATCCCGGCGAGCAGCGCCCCGTTTGCCATGTTCAGCCTCGCCGTTACGTCGTCGCCTTTTTCAGTCGCTTTTTCGATATTTGCCATGATGAGTTTTATGGCCGAGATCGCGAACGCGTCGGAGACGGGGTTTTTCTGGAGGCAGAAGTATGCTTCCACGGCGTGTGTGAGCGCGTCCATGCCGGTCGCCGCGGTGATTTTCGGCGGCAGGGACATGGTCATGCGCGGGTCGAGGAACGCGGCGTTGGGCAGGAGCCTGTCGGATGTGAACGCCATCTTGCAGTTCTTGTCCTCGTTGTAGATAACGGCGACGAGCGTTACCTCCGAGCCAGTCCCGGCGGTGGTCGGCACGGCCATGAAGGGCTTGAGCTGCCTGCTGATCCTGTCCGCGCCCTGGAACTTCATCAGGTCGTCGGTGCCTTCGCTGACGACTATGTTCGCGCCCTTTGTGGTGTCCATGCAGCTTCCGCCGCCGACCGCCACAAAGCAGTCGCACTTCTTTTCCTTGAACAGTTCAGCGACTTTGTTAACTATTCTGTTGCTGGAATCGGGCGGCGTTTCATCGAAAATCGCGCCGATCTCGCAGCCCGAGCCTTCGAACGCCATCTCGACGTATTTGATGAGGCCGGCGCCCGCGACGCCTTTGTCGGTGACGATCAGCGCACGCTTCGTGCCAAGCTGTTCCATCTCGTGCGGCACGTTCGCCAGCGCGAGGTCGCCGCTGATTATTTTTACCGGGCAATAAAACTCGAATAGTGGTGTTCCCATTTCAATTAACCTTCCCCCGTAGAATTTCCTCGCTTATTTCGAACCGCTGAGGATGAGGCCGGGGACCAGCCCGGCGTAAATCTGCGCTTTGAGCGCAAGCTGTTTGCCGCTGAGTTCGGGCGGCCGCTTGAACGTCTTTTTCAGGACTATGCCCGGCATCAGGTACATCTGCACGATGTTCATCGTCCGCATGACTTCCATCGTTTTCGACAGGTCGCCATGCACGATCACGCGCCGCTGCACGGATGCCGTGTGCGCTCCGATCAGGCCGATGAAAACCATCAGCGCCGAGTCGATGTTCTTGAAATAAATCGTGATCGCGGGGTCGCCCTGGATGCCCTTGCCGAGGTACTTTATCCGGTCGCCTTTCTTCATGAGAGTGATCGACGGCCCGTCTTTAAGCACGCCCAGCGCGAATGTTCTTCCGTCTTCCCAGGAAGATATTTCGTCTTTGAGCTCCCTGCTTTTTTTCGACACCATTTCGTACGTCACGCTGAGCGCGAGCAGTGCGGTCGAAGCGATGCTTTTCTTGATGCCGTAGTCGAGGTTGAAAATTTCCGATATTGACAGCTTCATTGTTCTTTCCCCTTCCGGAGAACCGGTTCCGGAGAACCGGCTTATATAGCAGCGGTGTTTGCGATGCCTTCGTGTAATCATGATCGCCGGACCGCCGCCCGATTGGAGCATTCTATCATTCTGTGAAGAAAGTGGTCAAGAAGCGATATTGTTAACTTGAGTCAAAATTTCCCCCCGCCTACCAGTGAAGTTCTCCCCGACATGCCTGTCCCCTGGATTCCGGGTCCTCGGCCCGGAACGACGGAATATTATATTGATCGCATGCACAAAGAACGGCGCTTTGTGCATGGCACACCGGATAATATTTTTACGTTAAGGAGTGGATGCCTGCCTTCGAGGCTGTTGAAAAACGCCCCTTTTTGTCATTCTGAGGAAGTGCAGTGACCGAAGAATCTCTGACTAACCCGGATTTCTCACAGAGAAATCCGGAAAACCGCGATAAGGCCAATCCTACTGCGTCACAGCGGCGATTCGGGATCGGTCACATACGCAACAGTAAGCTCCCTCACCACTCACTTGCTGTTCCTTGTATTATCAGCCTTATCACGATTTTTAACCTGCACCGGTGAGAAATGCAGGCTAATCGCTCCCATCGTCTCGGTGGAAGCGCCGAGCAAGATCCTTCGCTGCGCTCAGGATGACAGCAGGCCAGCCTGGCGGCCCAGGCCGCTCTTTGCCCTTTAACGTCATTGCTTCGTGGATGGCTCGTGCTTGAAACACCTTAACACGTCTTTTGGTTTGTCTTTGCGAGAAGCGGCGTTGCAACTTTCTTGCAATGCGCGACGCGGCAATCTCGACTTTTTCAGTAGCCTCCTTCGCAGGAACGACAGCGTGGAAGGTTTCACTTCGGCGGTCGAAAAGTTTTGCGGGGATTCTTAAGGGTCAGCTTTTTCAAAAGCGCCCCTTAAGCCGCCGCCGGTTCACGGGACGGCGTAGCAATAGAGGCAGCCGCCGCGGCACTTGAGGGAGTACCAGCCGATATCGACGCTGTGAGTGCAGCCGCAGAGCTCGCGCTGTCCCTTCGCGCGTGCAAGTGACGCGCGTTCGCCGCGCGGATGCAGCCGCGACAGCATTTCGCCGTCGATGCAACGGCTCGCGGGCGTGCCCGGAACACAGCAGTAGTGCAGGGTGATCCCGTGGTCTGCCGCCGTCCGTTCGATAAACGCTTTCTGGCTTTCAAAATCGAACTCCGCAGTTTCTATCCCGCTGCGTTCGAGCCGGCGGGCGACTTTCCTGTACAGGCTCATCCAGCTCGTTGATATGTTGAATATGCCGGTGCTCTCGCAGTATGCCGCGAGTTCGGGAAAAAAGCCGAGGTTGCCGGTTTCTTGCCCGTCTTTTTTCAGGTTGACTATCGGATCGAATCGCACCCTGATCCTGTCGGGCGAGCCGGTTGTTTCGATGAGGTGGGGCAGCATGCCCATCGCTTCGGCGGGTCGCGGGATGCAGGGTTCGAGGATCGAGCCGCCGAGCCCGGTGATCGTGTAGTGGATGAATAGTTGGTCGTATTGCAGGAGCCGGTTTCGCAGGCTGCCTTTTTTCAGCATGTTGCCTGGGTCTTTAGTCCAGATGACGATCGAATGAACGCGGTCCGGCGGATATTTTTCGAGTCCGCCGATGAAGTCGTCGGGGAAGTAGTGAACGAGATCGGTCCGGCGGCTCGCCGATATGACAATCTTCATCATAGTGATGCTCAGTCCGGGCTGTTCTCCAGCAACTGACATGCTATTGCCATCGATGTCGGGACGAATACGTGCCTGTTGTCTTTGATGAACTGCTGGAGCGAATCGTGCGAAACGAGCCGGAAGTCGCTGTATTCGTTGTTTGCCGCAAGCGCGTCGAAGAGATCGTCCGCGCCGCACGAAACATCGATCACCGCGCACACATCGTACACTTCGCCCTCGATGTCCTTTATCAGCGCGAACGGTTCGATCGAGGTTATGAAAGCCCTGTCCAGACCCGATTCCTCCTCGAACTCTCGCTTGAACTGGTCGATGAAATCAACCGCGCCGCCGTCCGACATCGCCTTGCCGTCAATCCCGCCCGACGGGATGAATTCGAGGAAATTTTTATAGAGAGTGACTTTCCTGCTGCGCCGCGCGACAAGGTACGCCGGCCCGCCGGGTGACGCGACGCGGATAACGCCGCTCACGCTCATCGGTTCCAGCGGCGGAAAAAGACCCGGCGCGCTGTGCGCCGCGAAGTAGTACCTGTAACTGGTTTTCGTGCAGCGCACTGTCGTCCTGTTGTTCGAAATTCCCGCCGAATTGAAGGTGAGGAGAAAATCGTCGGTGAGTTCCGGCCTTTTTCGAACCGCTTTTATCCAGATGCTCTCCGCTTCTTCCTGAAGTTCGGGCTCGGGCTCGAACTCGCCGTCCCACAGAATGTCGTATTCGCTTGTTGAGCTTATTATCTGCCAGGGTGTTTTCATGTTATGCCGATTCCGGACAAACCAGCTTCGAGGCTGTTTCCGGAAGCTCCTTCAGTGAGATTATAGTCGCCGCCGCGCCCGCGTCGATCAGCTTTTCCCCGTCATTCTCCGGCGAGATTCCGATGACGCGGCATCCGGCGCGGCTTGCCGACATCACGCCGTTATAAGAATCTTCAACCGCAACCGTGGCGGCGGGCGGGAGTCCGAGTCTGCGTATTGCTTTGAGGTAAATTTCGGGTTCCGGTTTCGATTTCTCGACGTCGTCGCCCGTGATGATTTCCTCGAAAATGTTTTCGAGCCCGAGCCGCTTAAGCACAACGTCCACGATCGATTTCTTGTTCGAGGTCACAATCGCCAGCCGCCAGCCGCCCGCGCTCAGAGTTTCCAGCACACCCGCAGCGCCCGGCATCGCCTCGACCCGGTCGTTGTACGCTTTGAGAATCTCCGTTACGTAGTAGTTCAGAATTTCAGATTCGGATTCGGGGAACGCATACTTTTTTTTCAGGCGCGCCGCAACTTCCGTCAGCGACGGCCCGTTCAGTTCCGAGAATTCTTCCTCGGTTCCTTCAATACCGTGGCTGCTCAGAAAACTTTTATATAGTTCGAATAAAACGGTTATGCTGTCCACGAGCGTCCCGTCGAAATCCAGCAGCACCGCACGTCCGTTTACTTTTTTATCTGTCATTTGCCTGTCTCCGGTCGATTAATCCGCGCATCCGCCGTCGCGCCGGTTTTGATCTTATCCAACAATTATAACGAATCCCGGCGAGATTCGCGCCCTAAATGAATTCTAAATAATTACAGAAAAAAGATCAGAATGTCGATATAAATAAATGTGGGGAAGCGAAAGGCGATTCTATGAAAATACTTTTGATACATCCGGTGGTGAGAAAATGGGCGGAACCGAACTGTTTTCCGTCGGGGCTTGGCTATCTGGCGGTGATGCTGGAGCGGGCGGGGCACGATGTTGAAGTTTATGACATGAACGCGACCCGGCCCACGCAGGCGGAGTTCGAGCGCTATATAGCGGAATCGGATTACGACATCGCCGGTATCGGCGGTTTTATCACGGTGTACAGGACGCTCAAGCAACTCATCGCGGACCTGAAGAGTATTCACCCGGACAGGCCGGTTGTGGTGGGCGGCAGCAGCGCGACGAGCGCGCCGCAGGCGATGATGGATTTCACGAAAGCCGACATCCTATGCATAGGCGAGGGCGAGAGGACGATTGTCGATATTGCGGACTGCGTTTCGAGGGGCGGCGATGTTTCGCGGGTTGACGGCATCTGGTGGCGCGGCTCCGACGGCGGCGCGGTTGTGAATCCGCCGAGGGCCTGCATCATGAATCTCGACGAGCTTCCGTTCCCGCGATGGGACCTTTTCCCGATGGATGTTTACGCGAAAAATCCCATCGGGGCGGTGAACGTGAACAAGTGGGATGACGGTTCGGGCGGCGACGATGTGGCGACTTCGATGAACCTTGTGTCCAGCCGCGGGTGCGCCTATCAGTGTACGTTCTGCTATCACGATTTCATGGGCGTGAAATTCAGGTACCGTTCGGCTGAAAACATCTTCAGCGAGATGGTGGAACTGAGGGAGAAGTACGGGATCAGGTATTTTCATTTCACCGACGATTGCTTCATCACCAACCGGAACAATGTCAAACGGCTCTGCGACATTATTCTGCGCGAGGGTTTCGAGGCCGAGTGGGGCTGCGCGGGCAGGGTGAACCTGATGAACGAGCCGCTGATCGCGAAGATGAAGGAGGCGGGCTGCACGTTCATCGGCTACGGGATAGAGTCCGGCAGCCAGAAGATGCTGGACCTGATGAAGAAGAAGGTGACGGTCGAGCAGGCGCGGGCCGCGATCGAGCTGACGCGCGAGTACCTCGGCTGGGCCGATTGCAGCTTCATTGTCGGCATGCCCGGCGAGACGCGCGAGACGATTCAGGAGACTATCGACTTCTGCAAATCGCTCGATATCGCGCCGGAGGTGATTTTTTTCGCTACGCCTTATCCGGGAACCGAGCTGTACAGGATTGCGATGGATCGCGGGCTGATCCCGGATATTGAAGAGTTCCTGCTCGGGCTCGGCGAACAGGGCGAGAAGGTTCGCGTGAATTTCACCGATTTCTCGGACGAGGAACTCACGAGCATCAAGGAAAGCATGGTACGCGAACTCAAGGCCTGGAACACCCGTATCCACGACGAATGATATCCCGTCAATTAATTTTACAACCGGTCGCCACGAGGCTGTTGAAAAATCCACACTTTGTCATTCTCCGGCCGCTGATCCCGGACGGATTCATCTGATATATAGTAATTCTCATAATAAAAACAGATTCGCAACTCGATCAGAAATCACAAATACAAAGATAGTGTGCCATGCACAAAGCTATTTCCTTTGTGCATGTATTCAAGTTTATTTTTGAGAATCACTATATAATTCCTGAAATGAAAAAAGGGTTACTGAAATTACATCGGGTTGTTTCCGTGGTCGTGATCGCCGTGTCGGTGCTGGTTCTCGTCCCGTTCACCGGTGATCCGATCAGGGAACATGTGCTGCCCGGGCTGATGTGCGGGCTGTATTTCTTCGATCGCTTTGTGCTGATCGTGGTGTCGCTCGCGGTGATGAACCTCGCGGTGTTTGTCGGGCTGCTGTTCGCGGTGTTTTATGCGGTTTACGTTCTCGCGCAGCGGCGGACGGGTAAGGATTTCCGCGGGACGAAGACATTCGGTGCGTTTGTTTTCGCCGGTCGCGTTTTCGCCGGGTTGATCGTTTTCATGGCGTGGGTTGTCGCGCTCACGACAATCGTCGTGGGGCTTACCGTAACCCCGGTGTATGCGACTGTTTCGATAGTCCTGCTGTCGGCGGGCGCGGCGGTCGCATGCGGGATTGCAAAGCTGAAAAATATTTCTTTTCGTTTCAGGGGGGCATATCTCGCGGGTCCGGGGATAATCGCTGTTTTATCGTTTTTGATTTTTGTTGTATCCGGCGGCGCGGGATACGACAACGCGGTGTTCGCGGTTGCAGCGCCCGTGATGTTCGCGTTGCTGTTCGCGCGGCGCTCAGGCGGACACCCGGTAGCGGACCGGCTGTTCGGCGGCGCGGGCGGGCCGGTGTGCGTGGCGTTGATCGTGTGCTCGGTTACGTGCCTTGCGCTTGCCGGTGAATTTCTCACGGGCAGGCCCGATCCGGGTTTGA
>Ga0116162_10000297_pt1 | contig 37876 bp, 27 predicted proteins | sample AD_UKC105_MetaG_FD_89875 | JGI IMG/M metagenome (GOLD analysis project Ga0116162, IMG submission 89875) | Active sludge microbial communities of municipal wastewater-treating anaerobic digesters from Hong Kong - AD_UKC105_MetaG | ecosystem: Engineered > Bioreactor > Anaerobic > Digestate...
ATAAGGCCAATCCTGCTGCGTCACAGCGGCGATTCGGGATCGGTCACATACGCAACAGTATGCTCCCTCACCACTCACTTGCTGTTCCTTGTATTATCAGCCTTCTCACGATTTTTAACCTGCATCGATGAGAAATGCAGATTAACCCTATATGCCTTTAAAAAATAAAATCTCATAACGACAAGAAATATTATAACGCAACGCAACGCGAAGCTCTAAACATTATTACGAATGGAAATAGAAAAAAGTTCAGCGCGCTAAACAATTCTCTTTTTCAGGATGCCGAGAACGATTCCGGCGGGCGGGGCGTCGCGGACGACCGCTTTACCTGTTTTTTCGAGCAGCACCAGCCGGATTTTCCCGCCGCGTGTTTTCTTGTCGTGCGCCATCAGGTCGAAAATCCGCCGCGCCGTCGCGACCTCGATGTTCACCGGGAGTTGCGCTTCGGTTATCAGGGCCTCCACGGCCCGCGCGTCGTCGGCCGATATTATTCCGAGCTTCGCCGAGAGGTCGGCTGCGCAGGCCATGCCTATCGCCACCGCTTCGCCGTGGTTGTATCTGCGGTATCCGCAGGCGGTTTCGATCGCGTGAGCGAAGGTGTGCCCGAAGTTCAGTATGGCCCTGACGTCTTTTGTATCGCGCTCGTCGGCGGCAACGACTTTCGCCTTGAGCCGGCAGCATCGCTCGATCGCACGGGACACCTGGATGCTGTCCAGCGCGTAGAGCGCCGGCATGTTTTTCCGCAGTTGCCGGATAAACGGCTCGTCCATGATGAAGCCGTACTTGATGACCTCGGCCATGCCCGCGCGGAGTTCGCGGACGGGCAGGGTGGACAGCATATCGGTGTCGATAACGACCGAGCGCGGCTGGTAAAACGCGCCGACAAGGTTTTTGCCGGCCGGGAGGTCGAACCCCGTTTTGCCGCCCACGCTCGAATCGACGCAGGCGAGCAGCGAGGTCGGAACCTGTATGAGCGGGATGCCCCTGCGGTATGACGCTGCGGCGAACCCGCCGAGGTCGCCGACGACACCACCGCCGAGCGCGATAACAAGGTCGCCCGCGCCGTCGAGTTCTGCGAGTTTTTCGATGATACTTTTATACGTGTTGAAATTCTTGTTCTTCTCGCCGGGCCGGAGCACGATCGAGTGCGGCTCGGTTCCTTTCGATCGAACAGCCTTTTCCGTTTTTTCGAGATAGTGGGCGGCGACGTTACCGTCGGTGACAATCAGCACGCGGCAGCGAGTCGAAATAACGCCGATCGCGCCGCGGAGCGAATCTATCGCGCCGCTGCCGATGATGATCGGGTAATCCCGCCCGCCGCCGGGCCTCACGATTATTTTCCGGTACTTTTTATCAGTCATAGCATTTACCTGTTCGATCCGCCGCCGGGCGCATCAGAAATCGATTTTTACCGTCAGGCTGCCGGCGCAGGCGGAAGTTTTAACTGTATAAGTGCCTGCGGAGCCGTCGTATGTCCCTTCAGCAGAGTCGATGCCCTCGAAGTCCAGTTTGCCATTGCCGGGCGCATGGTGGACGACGATTTCGTAAGCTCTTTTTTCCGGCATTCCTTTGTAGCTTCCGGAAGGTTTGTCGATAGAGATGAACATGTCGCCGGAATCGCTGGAAGCCTCGATCCGTGTAATGGCGAACTCACCGCGTTCGTAACCGCGCGATTCGCCGTCGTCCTCGTACAGCATATAAGTCGAGGCCGCCGGGCCGGGATAGTAATGGATGGTAAGCGGATCGACCGGCTTTTCGGTGGAATACTGCATCACCGGCGCCATCGGGATAATCGAACCCTCGCGGACGAAAACCGGTATGTTGTAGAGTGTCACCGGAATAGAGATATTGCGCGGACCTTCGAGTCGACGGTCGTCCCAGAAATATGTCCAGTTCCCCGGGGGGAGAGTGACACGTTTTTTGCTGCGGGTGACCATCGGGTCCGTGACGGGCGCGACGAGCAGCGAGTCGCCGTAGAAGAACTGTGTCGATATGTCGGTTTTCTCGCCGGGCGCTTCCATGAAGGTCGGCCTGATTATCGGGGTGCCGTCGATGTGCGCTTCGTGATAGAGGTTGTAGAGATACGGGATCAGGCGCATCCTGAGCTCGATGAAGTTCTTGCAGATGCGCTCGGCTTCCTCGCCGAACGACCACGGTTCGCGCGGGTCGTGCGTGCCGTGCGCGCGCATGATCGGGTTGAAGGTGCTGAACTGAATCCAGCGCGTATAGAGGTCCGGCGGCGGGGTTCCGCCCTTGAAGCCGCCCGTGTCGGAGTTCCAGTTTGCGAATCCGGAAAGCCCGGAGTTCAGCCCGATCGGAATCTGGTCGCGCAGGTCGGTCCAGGTGGATCTCACGTCTCCGCTCCAGATGCCGGTGCCCAGCCGCTGGCTGCCCGCGAACCCGCTGCGGCTCATCATAAGCAGCCGCTCGTCAGGGAACTCTTCGAGGTACATGTCGTGGATCGCTTTGTTCATGAAGAAGCCCTGGAGGTTATGAACCGATTCTTTCGGGCCGAGCAGGTACTTGTGATCCTCCGGCGTCGTTTCGGGCTCGTTGAGGTCGGTCCACCATGCGTCTACCCCGCTGAGGCGAATCCTTTTGACCTTTTCGGCGTACCATTTCTGCGCCGCCTCGTTAGAGAAATCCAGAAGCGATGCGCGCATCCCCCAGAAATCGAACTCGTAAGGCGTTCCGTCCGGGTGCATCGAGAAATAGCTTTTGTCGAGCGCCTCTTTGTAGTTATAGCTTTTTGTCATCACATAGGGTTCGGTTATCACGATCGCCTTGAAACCGTCTTTTTCCATATCGTCCATGAGCTTCTCGTGGTCGGGGAAGTTCTCTTTTTTCCACCAGAAGTTCCCCATCGTTTCCTTGCCGAACCAGTCGAGATCGAATATCAGCACGTCGCAGGGTATCTGCTTGCCGCGGAAATTTTTAATCAGCCACCTGTAATCGGCTTCGTTCACATAGCCGTATTTCGACTGCATGTAGCCCAGCGACCATCGCGGCGGCATCGGCGGCCTGCCTGTGAGCGCGGTGTAGCTTTTTACCATCGTGCGGGGATCCGGAGCGTCGATAACGAAGAATTTTATCGGTCCGCCGTCGGCGCTGTATCTGATCGGCCCGCTTGTCCCGACGTCGAACTGCGCTTTCCACGGGTTGGAAACGAATATCGCGTAGCCGCCAGTGTCGTAAAGCAGCGGAACCCCGAGGTCGGACGGCGACCAGTGGCGGTTCCAGATGTTGCGGACCGTTTTTCTGTAATCCATATCGACCGGGAGGTTCGCGACAGTGTCGGTCGGCGGCTCGCCGAGCGCGAATATTTTGTCTTTGCCGATGTTGTTGAAAGTGAGAGTGTAGGTGCCGTCGCCGGCGATATCCACGCCGCCGGGGACGAGCTGCATTAGCACGGAGCCGTTTTTCAAAACCTCGAAGCCGAAATCGTCTGCGGCGATTTTAACAGTCATGTCGCCGGAAGAGATCATTCCGGCGGCTGCATCGGTTTTCAGAGCGGTTTTCGCCGGGAGCTTTTCCACGAGAACGAAATCCGGGAACGGGTTATTCAGTTTATCGCTTTTGATTTCGAAACTTATCGCGCCGTTTTCGAGGAACGATATATCGACGGCGCCGTTCGCGCATTCGAGAGTTGCGGAATCGTTACCGGCGTTCCAGCCTGTGACCGCGCCGATCGACGCCGCCCCGGTCCACGTCCCGAAAAATATAGTTGAAGCAAGAAGAATAAAAGCAGAAAGTTTGAATGTTTTCATATAAAAACTCCCGTAATTAATTCAAGGTATTATAGCATCATGCCGGTATTATCAGAACCGGAAATTTGCGATAACGCCGCCGCCGGAATCGCCGGTGAGAACCCTGACGGCTTTCAGCCTTTCGGAATAACCGCTTTCGATAATCGCAGCCCCCTCGACCTCGGCAGCGCCCGGCCTGCCTGAATGTATGAATATTTCGAACGCTCGCGAACCGGGCATACCTTCATAAGAACCCTCGGGCGCTTTAATTTCGAGTCTCGCGGCGCCGTCGCCGGACGAGCCGGTGATTGTCGTAATTGCGAATCCGCCGCGTTCGTATGCGCGTGACACGCCGTCGTCTTCGTACAGGTTGAAAACGGAAGGTTCGTCGGACGGGTAATAGTGGATAGTGAGCGGAGCGCCTGTTTTTTCGCCCGTATACCGGATCACCGGGCCGAGCGGCAGGATCGCGCCGGCGCGAATGAACACCGGGGTTTTATCAAGATCGACCGGGACGCTGATTTCACGCGCACCGCTGAAAGCGTCGCCGCTGTCGAAGTCGAACCATTTGCCGTCCGGCAGATAAACGTTTTTCGAAACTGCGGATTCCTCGGTCACGGGGGCGACCAGCATGTCGCGCCCGAGCAGAAACTGGGTAGCGATCCCCGGATCGGCGTCCGGGTAGTGGGCGAACGTGGGCCTCATGAGAGGCGCGCCGGTGGTGTAGCGTTCGTAATAAAGCGTGTACAGGTATGGGATGAGCCGCATGCGCAGCTCGATATATTTTTTGCATATCCGTTCGGCCTGTTCGCCGAATGCCCAGGGTTCGCGGTCTTTGTGGTCGCCGTGCGCGCGCATCATCGGCGTGAAGGCGCTCTGCTGAATCCAGCGCGTGTAAAGCTCGGGCGAGGGGTGGCCGCGGAACCCGCCGGTGTCCGAATTCCAGTTCGCGAGCGCGGACATGCCCGCGTTGAGCGCGACCGGCACCTGGTCGCGGAGGTGCTCCCACGATGCGGTGACGTCGCCGCTCCACACGCCCGCGCCGAAACGCTGCATTCCCGCGAACCCGCTGCGGCTCATGATCATGCATCGCTCGTCCGGGTAGTTTTCGCTGTACATATCGAAAATAGCTTTGTTCATCAGGAAGGCCAGCCCGTTGTGTACCGCCGCCGGGCCGCCCATCCGGTATACCGTGTCATCCGGTTCGATGTCCGGCTCGTTGAGGTCGGTCCACCATGCGTCTACGCCGCTTTCCTTGATCTTCCTGATTTTTGCGGCGTACCATGCGCGAGCTTTTCCGCTCGTGTAGTCCATGATCGAGCTGGGCCGTCCCCACAGCTTGAACACCATCGGCTGGCCGTTAGCATCGCGGGCGAGCGCCTTTTTGGAACGCGCCTCCATGTAGTTCGTGCTCGACACATTGATGTAAGGCTCGGAAATCGCTATCGCGTGGAATCCGCCGGCTTCCATGTCGGCCATGAGCTTTTCGTACCCGCTGAAGTTGTCTCTGTTCCACCACAGGTTTCCCATCCCGCCGGGGCCGAACCAGTCGAGATCGAACACGAGCGTATCGCACGGGATGCCGCGCGACCTGAATTCCTTCATGAGCGAGCGGTATTCTGCTTCTGTTTTGTAGCCGTATTTCGATTGCATGAAGCCGAGCGCCCAGCGCGGCGGGATCGGGGCGCGGCCCGTCAGGGCGGTGAAGGAGTCGAGCGCGGAAAGCACGTTGTCCGCGGCTATAACGTAAAAGCGCAGGGGGCCGCCGGTTGCCGAATAGCGAACGTGGCCGGAGCTCCCGAGATCGAATTCCGCCTTCCATGTGTTATCGACGAAAAGGGCGTATCCCGAAGTATCGATGAAAAATGGGATCGCGAGATTCGCGGGCGGGCGGTGGGTGTTCCAGATCCCGCGTCGAGTGCCGTTGTATTGAAGTTTCATCGGCGTGCCGTCTTCCGCGGGCAGAATTTCGCCGAGACCGAATATCATGCCGCCGGGCCGCCCGAAAGTCAGCTCGTAGCCGCCGTCGTCGCGGATGTCCATACCGCCCGGAACAAGTTCGAATACCTGCTTTCCGTTATTCGATATCGTGAAGCCGAAATCGGTTTTATTAAACGATACCAGCAGGCCGCCTGCGGATACGGTTCCGGCGCCGGCATCGATGTCCGGGGATTTGCCGCGCGGCGCGTCGGGTGAAACGCCGAACGAAGGGAATTTATGCTGCGTGTGCTCGCCCTCGACGCTGAAGCCGAGAATCCCTTTGTCGAGAATTGAAACGGTAACTCGCGTGGAACCGCATTCGACGACAGCCGAATCGCCCGCGCCGGATATGGCGCTTATCGGGCCGATCCCGGCGGCATGCAGGCAGGCCGGAGCCAGGAAGACCGCAGCGAGAAATATAATAATGATTGTAAATCGTTTCATAGCGTTCCTCCGCAGTGTTGACAGGGTCGATTATATCAGCAAATGCAGGAGTGTGACAGTTAGCCCGGGTTTCTCACAGAGAAATCCGGAAAATTGCGATAAGGCCAATCCTACTGCGTCACAGCGGCGATTCGGGATCGGTCACATACGCAACAGTATGCTCCCTCACCACTCACTTGCTGTTCCTTTGAAAAACGAAGGCTTGGGGGCTCGGGAGACCTCGCCCCGCCGGAAGACATTCTCCTCAGGAGAATCCGGCTTCACGTTTTTTAACCTGCGCTGGTGAGAAATGCAGGTTACGTCCTCGCTTTGCGGATGGCTCAAACTCAAAAACACCTTAGTGTGTCATTGCGAGGAGTGAGCCGGGCCTGTCGCCCGGCGAGCGACGCGGCAATCCCGACTTTTACGATAAATCAATGTGACATGCCACCCGCTGAAGTGGAAATGTTTTTTTCTGGTTTCCGGCTTACAACATGCCGGAATGACGGGCGCGGGGGCGCGGAATGACGGCAGGCGCTTCATGCCGTATTCCATATTATCTATGATAAACAGTATAGTACTGAGGTTTTCACGCACAAAGAACAGCGCTTTGTACGTGGCACATAGATATATGAAGCTGTTGAAAAATCCGCACTCTGTCATTCTGAGGAAGTGCAGCGACCGAAGAATCTCAATTATAAGCTACAAAAGCGAGATCCTTCGCTACGCTCAGGATGACAAACTCTCTAAGTTAACATTTTTCAGCAGCCTCGACCGGCGGATTGAAACTCAGGTGTGGAGTTCGATTATGTCTCGGTCGTGAACGACGTAGTCGCGCTGCACCATCTGTCCGTCGAACTTTTCGGAGCCCCAGATACGCGCGTATTTCAGCCTGTCCGCGATTTCGTTGTGGACGACGCGGGCTACGTCGCGCACCGTGCTTCCGGACGGCAGCGTGAACGGGGATTTCATTTCGGGTGGCCTGCCGGGTATTTTCGAATAAATCCTTACAATGTTCAGAGCCTCGAAGATGGTGTGTTTCAGTTCTTCGAGCCCGGTGCCGTTTTTCGCCGAAACGGGAAAAACCGGCAATTCGGTTTTTACCGACGCCCTGAACTCGCCGAGCAGGATATCGTCTTCGTCGAGGTCGTATTTGTTCAGGACGAGCAGCGTTTTTTTATCGGCCATGCCGTAGAACTGGCTTTCTTCCGGGTTTTCGACCGAGAACCTGATTTTGATCTTTTCGAACACATCCCTTACTTCGCTGAACTGCGCCACCGGGTCGTCGGCGCCGAGTCCGACCATGCACAAAATGAGGTCGGTAGGCCGGGCGAGATTGGAGTGGAATGATTCCACGCGGTCGAACGTCACGGGCGGAGTGTCGATGAGCTGGATCTGTATGTCCTCGAAAGGCATCATGCCGGGCAGGGGTTTAGGGGTGGAGAAAGGGTAGTCTGCGATCTCGGGCGACGCATTCGTCAGCGCGGCGAGGAGCGACGATTTTCCGCAGTTCGGCGCCCCGACGATTACGGCCTGGCCCGCGCCCTCGCGCCGGACCGCGAAATGGTCGGTGCGTTTGCCGCCGCTCTGCTCTTCGAGCTCGCGCAGCTTGCTCAGCCGTTTCCTCAGGTCGGCCTGCATCTTGTCGGTGCCCTTGTGCTTGGGTATGACGGCGAGCATCTGTTCGAGCGCCGCGATTCTTTCATCGCGCGTTTTCGCTTTTCGGAACGCTTCTTCGGCTCTTTTGTAATCCGGTGTCAGGTTTGCCGGCATCTGTTCGCTCTCTCCCTGATGGTCAATGAATATATTAAACAGAAACCGGGCGGTCAGTCAAAGGCCGGGGCGAGACATTTTGTAGTAAATTAAATAAAATGGAAAACGAGGGGCGACACAAATTATAATAGTATATCTTTTAGCGGGAGGAGACAGATGGCACTGAAACATTCATTCCCCGAGGGATTTGTCTGGGGCACATCGACAGCCGGCCACCAGGTCGAAGGGCATAACATGAACACCGACTGGGGCAAATTCGAGCGCGAGGGCAAGGTGCATGACGGCACGCAGTCCGGCAACGCGGTTGATTACTGGAACAGGTATGAAGAGGATCACGACCTGATGGTGAAGCTGGGCTACCGGGCATTCAGGCTCGGGATCGAGTGGGGCAAGATCGAGCCGGAGGACGGAAAGTTCGACCGGGAGGCGATAGAGAGGTACAAAAAGATATTGCAGTCGCTGCGCGATCACGGGCTGAAGATATGCCTTACGATCTATCACTGGGTGCTGCCGCTGTGGTTTGCAGAGAAGGGCGGCTGGATGCGCGAGGACGCCGTAGAGCGGTTCATGAGGTTCGCGAAAGTAGTCGTTGAAGAATTCAGCGGGTACCCGGATCTGTGGGTCACGCTCAACGAACCGATGGTGCCGTCGGCGGCAGGCTATCTGGGCGCGGAGTTCCCGCCGGAGATCGCCGATTTCAGGAAGTACTGCAAGGTTACGAACAAGCTGCTGCACTGCCACGCGAGGAGCTACGACCTGATTCACAACGTGGTTCCGAAAGCGCCGGACGGAGGTCCGGTCATGGCGGGCGTGGCGACAGCGTACCAGTTGATCGAGCCGTGGGGGACGCCGGGTCCCGCGGGCCTGCTGGAGAAGATAATGTCGCTGGCGTTCGCGCACGGCAGTTTTCGCGGCTGGGACATATCGGTCGCTAAAGGGAAAATAGTGATACCGTTCGGATGCGAGAATCTCGCGCTGCTCAGGGACAGCTACGATTACTGCGGCGTGAATTACTACATGAGATCGTCGATAAAGTTCGACCCGTCGCGCAGCGACCAGGCGTTTATGGATTTCCAGGGAATACCGGAAGGCATCGAGGAGACGCAGATGGGATGGCAGGTGTATCCCCCGGGACTGCACAGGGTGCTGATGGAGGTCTGGAAGCGGTTCAGGAAACCGATTTTCATAACCGAGAACGGGATCGCGGACGACAAGGACGAGCAGAGGCCCCGGTACACGCTTGAACATCTCACGCAGGTGCATCGCGCGATAAAGGACGGCGCGGATGTGCGCGGATATTATCACTGGTCATATATCGATAACTTCGAGTGGAAAGAAGGGTTCAGCAAGCGGTTCGGGCTGGTGCAGTGCGACCACGACGACCCGAAGCTCGAACGCAAGCCGCGACAGAGCGCTTACATGTATTCCGATATCGTTAAAGAAAACGGGATCACTGACGAGATTGTAGATAAATACGCGCCGGACGCCCGCGACGGCGTTTTCGGCAATAAATGGATGATCTGAGCGACAGCTGCTCCGGATCACGGTGTTTTCCATCGGCGGATTCGGGAATAAATCAATAATAAAAAGCCGCTCCGGGCACGGGGCGGCTTTTTGGTTGCATGTTGTTACGCATTGTGATTACCGCATTCGCTGACAGGGTGGCAGCAGGAACGCCGTGATCCTGCGACGGGTGTTACCCGTATCACCACGTGCTTTTGGCGAGAACCGCGTCAACGCGGTCCGCCTGTTGCTGCATGTGCTCGCGCAGTTGTTTGTCAGTCAGTATGGTACCGCGTTCTTTCTGGACCGGCAGCAGGATTTCCCTCATCACGACTTCGAGGAACCTGTATTCGGGAATGCAGGGTTTCGGGACCGCCCATTCGAGTTCACCGAGGAACGGTTTCGCCTGCGGGAACTTCTCGACGTATTTAGCGTATTTCTCGCCGGTGCGGATCGAGTTGCGGAGCGGCAGGTTGCGCATGTATTTCACCAGTTTGAAATACATCTTTTCGCTGAGCATGTATTCGATAACCTTCCATGCGGCGTAGCGTGTCGACTGGTCGAGCCCCGCAGCGATGGCGAAGGCGATCACGCCGTCGGAATCGGCGTAAGTGTTTGCGCGCCTGCGGCCCTCGGGCAGCCGTGTGATCGTGTGGTTGATATCCTTGTATTTTCCGTATGAATTCGTGGTGACGCTGACTTTCATGGCCATGTCGCCGTTCTCGAAGTTGACGTGCGGCGGCGATGTGCTTTTAAGCCGCTGATAGGTGTCGAGCGCCTCGACGCCCGGGTCCGATCCGTAGTGCGAGAGTTTGTTTTTGACGTCCACGAAGTCCAGCCCGGCGGTGATGATCTGGAGCGGGAACTGGAACGAGCACTGGGAGTAGCCGAAAACATCCGGCTGCCCGTCGCCGTTGGTGTCGCGCGTGAGTTTCTTCGCGCTTTCTATGGTTTCTTTCCACGTGGAAGGGTAGGATTCCACGCCCGCGGCTTTGAACAGGTCTTTGTTGCAGAAAAGCGAATAAGTGTCGCCGACTAACGGCATTCCCCAGAGTTTGCCCCTGTAGGTGACAGAGTCGAGAACGCAGCCGTATCTGCTCCTGTGAAAGTCGTCGCGCGAGATGCTGTCGGATGCGTCGATGAGATCGTCGAGCGGGTCGAGAACACCGTCGTCGACGAGCTGCGCGATGGCGGGTCCGCGCCCGAGGAATATCTGGCACGGCTCGCCCTCGGTGTACCACGGCGGTGTAACAAGGCAGTTGTCGCGCTCGTATTCCCAGCCCAGGTCGCTTTTGATATAAGAAGATTTAACGGATAGGTTCTTGCTCTTCGCGCTGATCGGATTAAGGAGGACATCGAACATGCCGTCGTATATGAGATCCTGCCTGATTTTCAGTTCGAGCGGTTTGCCGGGCAGTGGTGTCGCCCATGCGCGTGATGAAAGCGCAATCGGCCCGAGCGCCGCGCCCGCTGCGGTTGCCGCCGCTGTTTTGATGAATTCACGTCTGTTCATTGATGCCATAATTTCTACCTGTTCTCCCGTTTGATAGTCCCATTATATCCGTTTCCGGCCTGTTGCCCAAAAATATTTTTGAGTAATTCAATAATCGGTTTTCATTCCGGGCGCACGATCCGGAACCGGAAGACGAATTCATGGTGTGACCCCGTCCAGTCGGGCAGTTCGTTGAATTAAAGTTTATCGAAACCGGGATACCATTTTTTCACGGCTTTTGTCGCTTTCGGCAGCGATGGCAGGGCGGTGGTTGCGCCGGGCGCGTTAGTGCTGAGCGCGGCGACGGCTGAGCCGAAGATGCCGCATTTATCAAGCGGCCAGCCCTTCAGGATGCCGTACAGGAACCCCGCGACATAAGCGTCGCCCGCGCCGGTGCTGTCGATGCAGCCGGTTTCGAACGCCGGGATGTCGTGGGTTGTTTTTCCGCGGGCGATCATGCTGCCGTTTTCGCCTTTTTTAACAATCGCGGTTCCCACGCCTTTGCAGAGCAGGAAATCCGCGATGCCCGCCGGGGTTCCGCGGCCCGTGATTTTCCGTCCCTCGGAGTCGTTGGTGAAAAAGTAGTCGATAAAAGGAAGCGCGGGTTCGACGAAATCGAGCCACCTGCCGTAGCCGTCCCACACCGTGTCGAGCGAAGTAATCATGCCGGATTTCCGGGCGCGTTTCATGAGCCGGGCAAGGGTCTGTCCGCGCATGTTTTCGCAGAGCAGGATGCCCGCGCAATGCGTGATGCGTGCGCCGCCGAAGTCAGCAAGCCGGAAATCCCTGTCGGTGAGCGCGGCGTTGGCGCCGGGAGTGTGAAGGAAAGTACGCTCGCCGTCCGAGGCCACCAGCGCGCAGACGCTTGAGGTGGAAAGTTTTTTATCCGTGTGGAGCGCCGACAGGTCGAGCCTCTCGCTGCCCAGCGACTCGCGCAGGAACTCCCCGTAGAAATCGTTGCCGACCCGGCCCGCGACGGCGGTCGGGATGCCGAGCCTCGCCAGCGCGGTCGCGGTGTTGGATGCGCACCCGCCCACACAGAGGTCTATGCTGCCGGCGAAGGCGAGAGTGCCCCGCGGTGGCAGTTTATCGACCGGTTTGACAACAGTGTCCGCAATGATGATTCCTCCGCAGATGACCTCGACCATTCTCAGATGCCTCCCTCGTCGGAACCTGCCCCGGTGGACAGAAGCCGGAAATTGTCCGCGTTTTCAAGCGCCCGCACAGGTTCTCCGCCGTTGTTTATAATCCATATCTCCGATACCCATTCGGTTGAATCGTCGCGCCGCCGGAAATAAATATTTGAGCCGTCAGCCGACCAGCGGGGCGCGCTTCCGTTGGGAGTGAGAATTTTTCTGGTTCCTGAAATTACGTCGATTTCCCACAGCCCGAGCGAATAGCCGTTCTCGTCGCGGGCATGCACAACGATACGCCCGCCGTCCGGCGAAAACGCCGGCTCGCCGTCGCTCGAACCTTCCGGCGTCAGCAGCTTCCACTTATCATTATCTCCGTTGCCGTGATACAAAAGCCTGCGGCCCGACATCTTTTCGATCCTGCTCACAAGCATCATCTCGCCGTCCGGGGACCACGCTTCGAGCCTCGCCTGGCGGAAAGTTTTTTTCACCGTCCCGCTGTTGATATCAATAACAAGCGTGTCGCCGATGTCGGTTTCCTCGAACGGAGAGCGCTGCACGGCAAGCAGTGATCCGTCCGGCGAGAAAGCGGTCGGAATGTTAATGATGCCCCTGTGTTTCTGGGGGCTGATCCAGAGCAGTTCAGCCGGTGAACCGGAACCCGTGTCGAGCCGCCAGATTCCGGCATCGTATTTGTCCGATCCGAATTCTTCCGGTTTCACCCTGTTGAAAATCAAAGTCGCGCCGTCGGGAGAGAGCAGCTGGTTGATGTCCGAAAAACCATTATTCGGTTTGTCCAGGTATATGATTTTTGAATTACCTGAATCGTCGATGAGTTTTCTCGCGAGAGCGAAGTATTGATGCTTGTTTTTTACAGGTAATTGAAGGATCACGGAAGGAGGACTGGTAGCGACTACAAACCTGCCGGCGCCGCCGGTGCCCTGAATCAATCCCGGCTTGCTGTTTTCGGTCCACAGCCAGAGGCTGCATTCCTCGTTTTCTGTGGAACGGGCGAAAATGACGGGATTCGAACCGGGCTCAGCCGATGCCGGACAACAGAAAAAAATCAGGCTGATTATAAAGAATGAAAGAGGTAAATATATCTTCATATACAGTATTTAATTATTCCAGAAGCGCGAACGGTGATCAAGCGGGTCGGGTCAAAAAAAGATGTACCGATTGCGTTTCGTGCTTGAAATGGGTCAAAATATTCAGCGGTACAATAAAAATTCAGTGGTGTGGCGAATGGCGGAAGACAGCGTTTTTAAAAAAAGCGGGAGCGACCGCGAGAAGATGGGCAGGTTCGTCGCGGGCAGCTCGATGCTTTTTGTTGCGTCGGTGACATCGGGCGTGATGTCGTTTATATGGGCGATGTTGATGCAGCGGCTGCTCGGGCCGGAGGGGTTCGGGATAACAGGCCCGTTTCTGAACCTGTTCTGGGTGTTGCAGATGGTGGTCGCGTTCGGCGTGCCGCAGGCGATGACGACTTTCATATCGGACAGGTATGAGAAATCGCCGGAGTCCGCGAGTGGCGTCATGAGGGAAGGAACGCGGCTGCTGGTGCTGATAGCGGTGATATTCGCCGTCCTGACGGCTGCGGGCGTTGTAATCGCGGGCCGCGCCGGAGCTGTTTCATCGCTCGGGGCGTCCCTGATCTGGATAATGCTTGCGGCGCTGGTGGGCAGGCAGATGTACTTCTCGATATTCGGAACGTTGAGCGGGCTTCAGCGGATGGAACTGCTCGCGATTTGCAACATGTCGTTTCCCGTTATGCTGCTCGCCGGGTCGTGCGTGCTTGTCGTGGCGGTCAACCGGTGGTATCCGGGTAATATCAACGCGGGAATAACAGCGGGAGCCGGCGGGGTTGCGATCGCATCGCTCGTGCAGTATGCGTTCAGTATATTTGTCATGTCGAGATCGGAATTTTCGGTCGGGAAACTGTTCGACTGGCGCATCGGCTGGCGGGAGTCCAGGAAACTGTTGACGTTTGGATGGGTGACGGCGGTTGCGCTGATAACGGGGTCCGGGTTCCAGTTCGTGGCCCCGGCGGTTGTGTCGTTCGCGTCGCGCGGTTACGGGTACTTCGGAGCGGACCCGCAGGCAAACGCGGTGAACGCGGGATATTTCAGCAGCGGGTTCACATACGCGATGGCGCCGATGCTTATCGTGGGGATGATCTTCGCGCTTATCCCGGCGATATCCGAGGCCGAGTCCGAGGGCAATCATGATCTCATGCAGCGGTATTTCGATCTCGCGGTCAGGTACTCGGTGACACTGATCTTCTTTGTGCTTTCGGTGTATGCGGTGATGTCGGGCGGAATCGTGGAATTCTTCAGCGGCAGCCGTTTTCCGGCAGAGCAGATGGGGCCGCTGACGGCCGTGCTGGCTGTCGGCCTGAGCCTGAGCATGCTGGTCATGCTCACGATGAACGTCCTGATCGGGATAAAGAAACCCGGTGTTCCGGCGGTCGTGCTGGTCGTGATGCTGCTGGTCGAGGTTGTGATGATATTCGCAGCGGGCGCGCTCACCGGGCGCATCTATATCGCGGGTGTGGCGTTCGGCGTATCGATGTTTGCCGGGCTGGTCGGACAGGCGGTTTATCTGAAGATCAGGCAGGGGCTGGGCTGGAACTGGGGATCGCTCCCCCGCGCGGCGGCAGCGTCGGCTGTTACCGCAGCGGTATTGCATTTCGCGGGTTTCAACGAGGCCGCGTTTCTTAAAATCGCGGCGGGCGGCGCGACGGCGTTTTTCTGCTACTTCTTCGTGCTCGGGCTGCTCGGCGGGATCGAGCCGGACGATTTTGAAATGGTTCGCGACACCATGAAATCGATCAGCGGCGCGAAGCTTGTTCCGGTCGTTGACCTCGCCGAAAAAATGATTTCTTTCAGCCCGTTGTACCACGACTGACATTTTCATCGGAAAAACATATTTCGAAAGGTGCGCGGCGATGCGGGTTATATTATTTGGAGAAATTAGACCAACGGATTAGAAGTCCGTTGCACATACTCTGCCGCGCCGATGGACATCCCATGCGTTAAAACCTAAAATATTCAGGATACGCGGCGCGTGAAAGCGCTTTTAACCGGAGGGGGAAGTAAATGTTCGATTATATCGATTTAATGACAAAGCTGTCGGTAGCAAATGATAAGAAAATTGTGCTGATAGTCATGGACGGGCTGGGAGGCTGTGAGCTCGAACAGGGTGGGAAGACCGAGCTTGCGGCGGCGAACACGCCGAATCTGGATGAGCTTGCAAAGGGCGGCGTGTGCGGGTTGAGCGATCCGATCGCGCCGGGTTTCACGCCGGGCAGCGGGCCGGCTCACCTTTCGCTTTTCGGGTATGACCCGATAAGGTATGAGATCGGGCGCGGGATTCTCGCGGCGTCCGGCATCGGGTTCGAGCTGGAAAGAACAGATGTTGCGGCGCGTGGTAATTTTGCGACCATAGGCGACGGAGGCGAGGTGACCGACAGGCGCGCGGGCAGGATTTCGACGGAAAAGAACGCGGAGCTGTGCGAGCTGCTCGGCGGGATCGAGATAGACGGGGTGAAGATTTTTGTGAAGCCGGTGAAGGATCATCGTTGCGTGGCCGTTTTCCGTGGCGAGGGGCTGGGCGGCGATGTCGCGGATTCCGATCCTCAGTTTGTCGGCAAGAAGCCGCTGAAACTGGCCGCAAGGTCGGCGGGCTCCGAAAAAACGGCTGAGATTGCAAACAAGTTTATTGAGGTTGTTTTCGATAGATTGAAAGGGCTTCAGCCCGCCAACGGAATGCTCATGCGCGGGTTCGACGGGTTCCCGAGCATCCCGAAAATGGCGGATGTTACGAAAATGAATCCGGGCTGCATCGCGGTTTATCCTGATTACAAGGGGATCGCCCGGATTATCGGCATGCAGGTTTACGAGGCGGGCGAGACGGTTGCCGACGAGGTGGAGTGCCTGAAGGAGAACTTCGCGGATCATGATTTTTTCTACCTGCATGTGAAGAAAACCGACAGCTACGGCGAGGACGGGAATTTCGATGCGAAGGTTCATGTTATCGAGGAACTGGACGCGGCGCTGCCGGGGATCGTGGGACTGAAGCCGGATGTGATCATGGTGACCGGCGATCATTCGACGCCTGCGCTGCTGAAATCGCATAGCTGGCACCCGGTGCCGGTGCTGCTGAATTCGGATGTATGCCGGCGCGATGCGGAGACGCGGTTCGATGAGCTGGCCTGTGTTTCGGGCGGGCTGGGGCGGGTTCCTTCCGTGTCGCTGATGCCGCTGATGATGTCGAATGCCGCGAAGCTGCTGAAGTTCGGAGCGTAAAGCTGGTATAATAGAATCGGAATGGGAGGCGAGTATGAAAAAACTGATGCCGGTCCTGATGTTGCTGATTGTGTTCGCAGTCGGATGCAGCAACCCGGTTAAAAAACCGCCGGAGAACAAGGTTTCGCCTCCCGAGACGGAGTTTCTCAAGATCGAGCCCGCGGCTCAACTTCCCGCGATCGATCCCGGGCAGGCGGGGACTGTCACCGGAACCGTGGTTATCAACAATTTTGAAAACCGGCGCGGCAACCTTTTCCTTTTCACGATCGATCAGGATAAACTTCCATTCGATATAGTGGTCACGTCTTCGGTCATTTATTCCCAGAAGGATGTACAGACGGACAAGATACAGTTCGAGCTTACGGGGGTTCCCGCCGATGCTCACGAGATTGTGGCGGTGTGGGATGTCTCGCAGCCGTTCTGCTCGATAGCCGAGCCGTTCTGCGCGGCGAGTGACAGAGACGGAATAGGCCAATCGCTTCCGTTCGATGTGAAGCCCGGAGAAACCACGAAAGATGTTTTCATTGCAATAGACTGATAAACCGGACCCGCCGGGCACCGGAGAACCATATCTATGAAGGCAATTAAAAGGGCAGCAGGATCGAAAGCACTTGCCCGCGCGGCCGGGATGCTGCTCATCGCGCTCGTGACCGTTTTTGTCGCATGGGCCGCGGTCGGGGCCAAATCGCGATATCTCCATTCCGCAAATATTTCCACGGAAGCGCCAGATGTTGTTTTTATTGCGATCGACACCCTGAGGGCGGACCGGCTTTCCGCGTTCGGCGGCGATGTTCCAACCCCGGCCATCGACAGCCTCGTCGAGCGCGGCGTGGTGTTCCTGAACAATGAGTCTGTCGCGCCCGGCACCGGGCCGTCTTTCGCGTCGATTATGACTTCGATGTACCCGCCGCAGCACGGCATGACGCGCAGCACCACGAATTTGAAACGGTTCGTTAAGCCGCTCGCGCAGGTGCTGTGGGAACAGGGTTATTCAACCGCGGCGTTCGTGAGTTGTTTCGTGCTGGATTCGAGGTTCGGATTCGGGCGCGGGTTCGATGTTTACGACGATGAGCTGGTTACGAAATACGAATCCGAATTGAGCGAGAAAGATTCCGAGATAGCGGTAGACAGGGCGATCGATTGGATGGGCGGGCTCGACGGGAAAAAGTTTTTCCTGTGGGTTCACATGTTCGATCCGCACTCGCCGTACAGGTGCTGGAACGATGACTTCACAGGCGGGCAGGACCTGGGCGGAAATTATGTCGGGCAGGCGCGGGAGCTGCTGCCGGACCCCGCCGGCGTTCAGCTTCTCGACAGGATAAAGGAATGCTACGCGCTCGAGATAAGGCATGCCGACATGCAGGTCGCGCGACTGCTGGAAGCGCTCAGGAAAAACGGTCGGTTCGATAACACAATGTTCGTGTTTATCGCGGATCACGGCGAGGAATTCGCAGAACACGGGAATTATATCGGTCATGTGGAATCACTGCACAACCAGGTTCTGCACGTGCCGCTGGTGGTGGTTTTCCCGGACAGGATGGGAGCCGGAACAAAGCATACGGGGCAGGTGTCGAGCATCGACGTCATGCCGACCGTGCTTAAAGCCGTGGGACTGGAAACCCCGCGAAGCGCTCGCGGGCGCGATCTTGCTGCGCTGCTGAAAGTCAGCGGGGATAACGCGCCGCCCGCGTTTTCGATGCGCGAGACGGCTTACTGGTTCACGAAGGGGCAGGGGTTCGCCGTGCTTCAAGGGGGCTGGAAGCTGATCGAGTTCGAGCAGGCCGGGGACATGTTGTTCAACCTGAATGACGACCCGGAGGAATTGAACGATCTTAAATCGGTGGAAGAGAAAAAATACGGTGAACTGAAGTCGAAGCTCGCGTTGTGGAAAAAGGATGTTGGTTTCAGGAAGCCGGGAATGAACCGGGTAATGAAATTTCTCAGCAATGTTAAGAAAAGACTCGGGTTCAAGCCCGGAACATGGCAGCGGGGCGGCGATGAAAAGAAGCCGAAGATGGACGCGGAAACGCACGAGAAACTGAAAGAACTCGGCTATATCGAGTAGTGCTATCGCTGTACAGCAACAAATCGTTCCATAAGACAACACAGCGGTGCCCGAACGGGTCAAACAGTCTCAGATGCCTGTTAACTCTTGTTGTGCTTCTGATGTTTTTTGCAATACGGCGAGCCGTCGGTTTCTTCCCCGCAGATAAGGCAGAGGGTGTGAACCGGGTTTGTTTTTCCTTCTTCGAGCAGTTCGGACTGCGCCGAATACTTGTCCCAGTCCGATGTGTCGAAAAGCAACTTTTCAAACGCCTGTGAAAAAATTTTGAATCCGGACTGCTCTTCGAATTTCAGGCAGAAATCGCAATCGGGGTGGAACGTAATATTCATAACATGCTCGTCGCAAATATTCTGCAGGCTCTTGAACCTGTCGATAGGAGCATATACCGCGAGAAGTTTCGGCGGGCCGGGTAATATATGGTAATCGACGACATAGAGCTTGTCCTCCGTGAGAGCGGCCAGCCCGCCGCCGTCCAGCCGTGTGCTCGAAAGTTTTTTCTGGTCTCCCATCAATTTGTCTAAAATGGGCGTGAGATCCATCTCGCTTTCCTGGTTGAGAGATGAGCGCTTCATTCTTGTGGTGATTGCCATTGCGCCTATGAACGCGCCCGCGCCCGCGATGAACGCGGTATGAAGAAGTTTTAGAGCCATCTGGAACTTTTCTTTGTTTTCGCCGTAACCATTGTTGTTGTCCATTAATCATGCGCCTTCTTTACTTATGTTTTTCACAGAATCTCCCGCCGTCTGTTTCTTCTCCGCAGGTTATGCAGATCGGTATCAGGGCGGGTTTGTTGCCGGTTTCGGTTTTCGCCGTCGACATGGATTTTCTGGAATCAATTTCGCTGAGCAGGGTGCGTGCGCTGTCCGGGTCGGGCACCGCAATTACCAGTTTGCCTTTCGCTGTGAAACCTATGTCGATATTCCCGGAAAGGGGGTTGCGGGTGGTTTTATCCACCGAGCGGAAATAAAGCGCTCTCACCCTGAAATCGGGCTGATTGTCGTTCATGGCCAGTTTTTCAATTATGAACATTCTGACAGGAGTGAGCGCCAGAAGCGTCTCGGCGGAGGGTTTAACCGAAAAAACTTCGAGCGTGATGTGTTCCTGCGGGCTGAGAATTCTGTCGAGCAACAGTTCGGCTTCTTCGTGGATGCTTTTGAGTTTTTCAGGATAGTCGATTCTCGCGATATATTGTTGAAAATATATTTGCAGAATCGGGATAACCGCCGTGACGATTGCAATGATTAGAATGTAATATTTTTCGACAGCACCGCTTTTGAACTTCTGCAGTAACCCGAAAAGAACCGGCACCAGGACGAACAGCAGAGTCATTGCTATCGAAAGCGATCTTTTTTTTCTCTGGATTGCAGCGTCTTTGTTGTCCCGGTTGCAGGATCGGGAATCCCCGGCAGTTTTTGTCGTGCAGGAGCTTTTTTGTGAAAATAATTTCGGGGTCTGCCCGGTCCTGCCGCTGTCCACTGCTTTCGTTTCGCGACCGCAGGCAGGGCATCGGGACTGGTCTTTTCGCATTCTGGTGCCGCATGTAGGGCACTTATTGGCCATGATTTCTTTCTCCCCCTGCTACGATAGCATGTCATATTCTAACAGAATAAACAGGAAACAAAAGAGGGCTGAGCATTAACAGTTTCGTTGACTGTGGGGCGTGCGCTATTCTATACTGAATAAAAATATAGTCCGGGTATCTCTGCTTTGAATGTACGGCGTAACAGAATACCGATCATCCTTTTTTTCCTAATTGTCTCCGTGTGGTTCTTCAGGGGAGTTGTGTTTCGGGGCGATGTTTTAATATCGACCGACCGTATCGTGTCGGTTCTGCCGTGGGCGGAAGCCGGTGCGAAGGTTCGGGATGATAACAATCCGGCGGCTTATGATTCCGCATTTCTTTATTATCCGTCATATCTGTATGCATCGCGCTGGCTCAGGAGGGGCGAGGTGCCGCTATGGAATCCGCATGTGATGTGCGGAACGCCATTCACGGCGTCGGGAACGGCGGGCATGTTTTATCCGCTGACGGCTCCGTTTCTGTTGGCAGGGTATCCTGAAGCGGCTTTCGGATGGGGAGCGCTGATTCACGTATTTCTCGCGGGATTGTTTTGCTTCTGTCTTGTGCGTGTGCTCGGAGCGGGAACGCGGGCTGCGATGATATCCGGTCTTGTGTTTGCGTTCAACGGCTGGCTTGCCGCGAGAATGATCGATCCGGGTATTCTTCATGCCGGTATATGGATGCCACTGGTATTCTGTCTGTATGAACTTTCACTGCGGCGTCGCAGGATATTGCCGGCGGGACTCGCCGGGATTGCCGGCGCAATGCCGGTTCTTGCGGGGAACCTTGAAATCGCTGTAATGACCAATGTGATGATGATGGGGTTTATGTGTTACAGAGCCGTCGGCAGCAGGCGGAACCGGCTGAGGCCGGTGGCGTACTGGGCATTTGCGATCCTGCCGGGCGCGGGGCTTGCAGCGGTTCAGTATGTGCCGATGGTTTTTTCCATGACGCACTGTGCGCTGTCGGAATCGGGTTCGTGGCTGGAACTGATTCGGTCGTCTTTCGGGATCGGAGACATGTCGCGGGTTTTTTTACCCGACCTGTTTGGAACAGCGGATCAGGATTATTTCAAACACAGCATTTATTGCGGAGTGCTGCCTGTTTTTCTCGGGATTTATTCGCTTGTTGGAACAAGGGGCAGGTACCGGTGGTTTTTCACGGGAGCCGGATTGATTGCTTTCATAATCGCACTTGGTTCGCCCCTGAGCGTTGTTTTGCTGCTGGTCCCTAGCCTGAAGCAGATGGCTCCCCATGAGACTCTGTACATTGTTACTTTTGTTCTGAGCGTCATGGCGGGGCTGGGATGGGGCGCGATAGAGAAGATGAAGTCGCCCGACCGCAAACGTCTGTTGGTAGTTCTGGCGGTATTTGTTCCGGCAGCAATCATTTTTTCAGCCGAGGCATTGCTGACGGGCAGCAGTCCCGCGGTAGATTTTTCTTACGGTCAGGCTCTAAGGTTTCTTCTTCCGGTGACAATCGGGTTCATCACGCTGATGACGGAGAGGATAAGAAATCCGCTGAGATGGTTGATTATAGTTGTTATCATAATCATGGACCTTGTTTTGTGGTCTTCGGCGATGAACCCGTCTTATCCGCGCGAACTCCTGTACCCGCAGACAGGAGTAACCAAATATTTTAACGAGGAGAGGCGCATAAGCCGGATCAACGGCGTCGGAGAGGTTATGCCGCCGAACTCCGCGACTGTATTCGGCCTGTATGATGTAGGAGGTTATGAACGGCTTGTGGCGGCCCGGTTCTCGATGCTGGCTTTTGCGCTGTCGGGCAGGCAAGGATACGAATATTCCGAAAATGTGGGATTCGATTCGGTGCAATCCGGTTTTCTCGATTTTATGAATACAAGGTATTACTTGTCCGATGAATGGCTCGCGACGGGTGACGACATACGTTTGAGGCCTTTGATGAGCGACGGCGCGCGGCTGACGTCGAGCAAGACGGCATTGCCGAGATTTTATGTCCTGGATCGCTGGAAGGTGCTTGACAGCGGTGATGAGGTGTTGCGGGAGCTGGCCGCGCCGGGATTCGATCCTGCTGAAGATGTTTTTCTGGAGGCAGGGCCGGGGATGCCGGAATCCAGAGAGCCGGAGCCGGGGCTGTCACCACTGGTGCCGCTTGCGATAAGGGATATTGTTTATATGCCGAACAGCATCTTTTTTGTCACGGATACGAATCGATCCGGGCTGCTGGTTACGTCGGAGGCAGCCGCTCCGGGCTGGCGGGCTGAAATCGATGGCAGGGAAACGGAAGTTCTCACAGTGAATTACGCTTTCCGGGCCGTGATGCTGCCTTCGGGGCACCATGAAGTTCTGTTCGAATACAGGCCGGCAAGCCAGTACATCGGTGGTGTGATAACGCTGATCTCGATAGCGGTCGTCGCCATGTTGCTGCTGTTCGGAGCGCCTTACAGGGAAGAATATTAATAACGCATGTCCGCCGGCGGGTTACGTGAATTGATCAATATTTTTCGACATTTTCACAGCGCATGTATAATATATAGTCGTTTCGAAGTTGCGGGAGGCGTATGTATTGAACAACGGTTTCGAGTATAAGAAGGTGTTGCTGACGGGCGGCTGCGGGTTCATCGGCGGCGCGCTTGCCGCAAGGCTTGCCGGGGAGTGCCGGGTTGTTGTTTTCGACCTCGTGGACGAGGAAAAACAACGTGCGAGGCTGGCCGGCGTGGCCGGGCGGATAGATTTCGTGCGCGGTGACGTGCGCGATCGGGATGCGCTCGCGCGGGCGGCGGACGGCTGCGATTGCATGATCCATCTTGCATCGATCGCGGGTGTGGATTGTGTTATGAGCAGGCCGCTGGAGACGATGGAGATTATCAGCGAAGGCACGATGAACGCGCTTCGCGTAGCTCATTCGATCAGTGGGCTGAAAAGGTTTATTAATTTCTCGACCAGCGAAGTGTTCGGCGACATGGCGTTCAAGCTGTCCGAGGGAGAGCCGACCGCGCTCGGCGCAGTTGGTGAGAGCCGCTGGACCTACGCAGTGAGCAAGCTTATGGCGGAACATCTTGTTTACAACTATCACAGGCAGCACGGGCTTAGCTGCGTGTCGATCAGGCCGTTCAACATATACGGCCCGGGGCAGATCGGCGAGGGCGCGATCCACACTTTCATAAGGCGCGCGCTGCGAGGTGAAACGCTCGACATCCATAACGACGGCACGCAGATTCGCGCATGGTGCTACATCGAGGACCTGATAGATTCGATCATGCTCACCATGACGCGCGGCGAGGCGGTCGGAAATTCGTTCAACATCGGCAACCCGCGCAGCACTGTCACGATCTACAGCCTTGCGAGGATGATAAAGGACATCACCGGCTCGGAGTCCGAAATAAGATTTGTCGACTGGCCGTACAGCGATATAGAGCTGCGGGTGCCGAATGTCGCCAAGGCGCGTGAACTGCTCGGATTCGAGCCACGCATAGAGCTCGAAGACGGTATCGCTCGCACTGTGGAGTGGTATCGTGAAAGGACGGAGAGCGGAACATGAGAAAGTTTTCGACACATGGAGACGGGCGATTCGACCGGACGCAGTTCCGCTCAATCGGGGAAAATGTGATCATCGAGCGAGAGACGCTTGTGTTCCATCCCGAAACCATCGAGATAGGCGACAACGTTTACATCGGGCATCGCTCAATGATGAAAGGGTATCCCGGCGGGTTTATTAAAATCGGTTCCGACACGTGGATCGGGCAGAACTGTTTTTTCCACGGCGCGGGCGGTTTAACTATAGGAAACACAATAGGTATAGGCCCGAATGTCGTGATCCTGACATCGGATCATGAAAAAGACGGCGCGGGCGGAGCGCTGCTTGAGAAGCCTTTGAGGTTTGCGCCCGTTACGCTTTGCGATGGATGCCATATCGGGGCGTCGGTGACGATTCTGCCGGGTGTGCGCGTCGGGCGATTCGCGCGGATTGCCGCGGGTGCGGTCGTTGTTTCGGATGTGCCGGAAGGTGAACTTGTCGGCGGTGTGCCCGCAAAAATTATAAGGACTAAAAGGTGAGCCGAGCTGTCTGAACCACTCTTCGATACATCGCTTTCGGTAATAATCCCTGCGTACAACGAACAGGAGAATATTTCCCTGCACCTTCAGCCGGTTATCTCCGAGCTTGAGCGGCTTGTCGCCGATTTCGAGGTGTTGGTGGTAGACGACGGAAGCACGGACGCCACTCCCCGGATAGTCGCCGAATATGCGGCTCGCGACCCGCGTGTCCGGCTGCAAAGGCACGAGCGCAACATGGGTCCGGGGAGCGGGTTTGTCACGGGCGTTCCGCTCGCGGAGAAGGAACTGGTTATTTTCCTGCCCGCCGATCTCGCAATGAGGCTCGACCAACTCGCGCTGTACCTTGACGCGATACGCGGCAGCGATATCGTTGTCGGCGTAAGCACGGCGAGGCCCGATTATTCACTGCTTCGAAAAATACAATCGAGAGTTTACATCCTGCTCATCAAATTGCTGTTCGGGCTGAAGCAACGGCAGTTCAACTATATACACATGTACCGGCGCGACGCGCTGCTGGCCTGCGCGCCGAAGGTGCCCGGCGTGTTCATGTCTGTCGAGATTCTGGTGCGCGCGCGAGATGCCGGGCTGAGGATATCAGAGGTTGACATCGAATACGTGCCGCGGGAACATGGCGCGGCGTCCTGCGGGAAACCCTCGGTCATACTGGACACGATCAGGGATGCGCTGAAATTCCGGATGTCATGGCACGGGCAACGCAAAAAGGTATAATTGACGGTTATGAAAAACGAAAACAAACGATGGTTGTTAAGATGCTGTTTCGTTGCCGTGATGTTCATGCTGGTGCCGGTATTGTTTGCGGGTTGTAAAAAAGACGAGGTAAAAGTATTTGTTATCAATTCCGCAGGCGCTTCATTTAAATTCATCGCAGAAATCGCCGATTCGGATGATGAGCGTATGCGAGGCCTGATGTATCGCGAGTCGCTCGACCCGGATCGAGGAATGCTGTTCGTGTTCGAACGCGCGGCGCGGCAGGGGTTCTGGATGCGCAATACATTGATCCCGCTGGATATGCTTTTTGTCGACGAAAACAAGGTGATAACAGATATCAATCACAGTGCGAAACCCGGCGATCTTTCATCGTTTGTTTCGTCCGGGCCGGTGCTATACGTGCTCGAAATCAACGGCGGGTTCTGCAAAAAAAACAATATTAAGGTCGGCGACCGGCTCGAATTCAAACTCTGATACAACTGAAATATCACTGCAGAATAATTTTTATTGTTGACCGCGCAATTTGATTTTTCGATTCAGGAGACTGAGGGTTATCCAGCCCGCCGGTATCCAGATCCAGAATGAGATCAGCCTGAACGCAGTAACGGCAAGAGCTATGAAGTTTGCAGGCAGTTTTTCGAGGCTGAGCGAGATTCCGAGCAGGCTTTCAGTTGCGCCGATGCCGCCGGGGATGCCGGTGCTCACGCCGAGCAGGGGCGAGAGTGTGCCTATCAGCATCGAATGAACCGCATTGATTCCCGCCGGGCAGCCCCTGAGCACGAAGTAGAGCGCGAAACCATGCGCGGCCCAGCTCGCTGATTTTATCAGGATTAAGATAATCGATTGCCAGCCGCCTCGAATCTGCGGCGGCAGGCCGGCTTTTTTTATCAGGGGCAGCCTGTCGGAAAAATTCAGGAACAGATACATGCCGGCGGACACGAGCAGGCAGGCGGGCAGGGTCGTTTTCGGATTAATGATCTGCGCGGCGCTGCATGCGATGATCAGGAGTGCCGCCATCGCGTCCATGACGATTACTGTCGCTTCCGCTTCGAGTGATTCCGTGAATCCCCCAAGTCCCGAGCGGCTGATGCCGTCGGGCCGAAGAAGATTACCCATTTTTACCGGCATGAGCAGGCCCGCGTAAGCCGAGATGAATATCGCCAGCCCGCGCCTGCTCCGGACTTTTATTCCCCAGAACGAAAAAGTCCATGCCCAGCAGATATAGTCCAGCATTATGTCGATTATGGAAAGAACGAAAATCAGCAGAAAGGCCGACTGCCTTTCTTTCCAGAAGTTGATCGCGTCCGACGGGCCGCTTTTTATGAAGCCGTATATCCCGTATGCGGTTACGAGCAATAGTATCGCGAAGCCGGCAGCCCTTGAATAGTTCCTGATTCCTGTCTTTATAGTTTTTCTCAAAACAAAAGATCTTTCTTATGAAAATTGCCAATAATAAAAACGGTATATTTATTGAAGTTATCATACGGATGTCCCGATGGCAATCTTATTGAACGATTAGCCTGAATTTTTCACTATTGCATGTTGAAAATCGTGAGAATGCCTGTAATGCAAGGCGCGGCGAGGAAGTGGCGAGGAAGCATACTGTTGCGTATATGACCGATCCCGAACTGATGCCGCAACGCAGCAGGAAAGGTGTTATCGCGATTTTCCGGATTTCGTTGTGAGAAATCCGGGTTAGGCATCACATCTATCGATCCGTTGATTTAATAATTATACAAAGCAATGTATAATAAAATTGACAATAATTGTATTACCGTAAGAACAAAAGGCTGGACAAGGGCTTTTCATGTTTGATTATCAGTCAAATCCCGGCGGTTCTCCCGGACTGATTTTTATCAGGTTTGAAAATGAAGTCGGGCCGGGGCTGCATCCGCGTGACCGGACGCTTCCGTTCACGCCTGTTTTATCGGGCGAAAAAGCGGCAGTGAGCGGGCACGGCTGGCGGCTGCTCGAAGGGACGGTTGCGGAGCTTTCATCGGCTCGTGTGAGAGATTCCCTTGATGGATTCGACGGGCTGCTCGTGTTCGAGTTGAACGCAGGGCAGAGCGATTGCGTTGAAAGGTTTCTTGCTTCGTACTCCGATGCGAAGTGCTGCACTGCTGCATACGGGGTTTATGCTGATGCGTGCCCGGAAGATGTTGCAGGCAGCGGTTTAGTGGAGTTTTGTGTCAGGGGCGAAGGCGAATCGGTGATCCCGGGACTGGCAGGCTGGGTTCTGTCGGGCAGGAAGGGCGATCCGCCGCCGGGCCTGAGGTGGCGCGAGGATGGAGAGATGCGCGATTCGGGCGAGGCGGTTCTTCTGGGTACAGACGATATGCCTTTTGTTCCGGCTGCGATTCTGCGGACCGGCAGGTATCACAAGAATTCGTTCCCGCTGTCGATCGGCAGGCCGCTGAAGTGGGGCTTCGTGCTGGCGAGCAGGGGGTGCCTTCACAGGTGCAGGTTCTGCACCGGCATGACCCGGCAGTCGATGGACCGCCGGTTCAGGTTGTGTGATCCCGGCCGGGTTGTGAGCGAGATGGAATACCAGGTCAGGGAGGGTAGAAGGACGATAATATCCGTCGAAGATGATCTGTTCACCGGTGACAGGGAGTGGGCGGTCGAGGTGTGCGAACTGCTCGAACGGCGTGGCTGGCGTCATCCGTGGATAGTGCAGACCAGGTTTGACAGGATGGACGAAGAGCTTGCGCGGCGGCTGAAGGCTGTCGGGTGCGCCGGGATAACCTGCGGGGTGGAATCCGGAAGCGACATAGTACTGGAAAATTTGAATAAAAACACGACGGCGGAAAAGATACGCGAGTCGGGGAAATTGCTGAACGGCTATGGGTTCGCCGAGCGATATACCGTGATGATAGGCTCGCCCGGCGAGACCCGGGAGGATTTCGACAGGACTTCGGAACTGATATCGGAACTGAATCCGCTGACGGCGCAGCTTACGTTCTGCACGCCGTATCCCGACACGGGGATAGCGGACAATGCTGATCGCGGACTGGATAATTTCAGGTTTGAAGCCCCTTCGCGAAACCTGAGCGAAATCCCGGAAGAAGAGCTTGTCGGGCTGAGGATAGGATTCTACAAAAAGCATTATCTTTCGATGAAATACCTGAAGGCGCATGCGCGTGAGTGGCTGGGATATTCGATATTCAACCCGTGGCGCGCGCTGAATATGATATGGCTGTTTTTAACTTTCGTCAGACGGCAGTCGAGAATGTCCGGCGGCGCAAACCGGGCTTTCGAAAATGCCGGTGAAGTGACCTGATGATACCACTGGGGACAATACCGAGGAGAAAATCGTATTTCGCGGCAGGCTCGATATTTCGGCTTGCGGGGTCGATAGCCGGCGCGGCGCCGCGCGGTGAAGCGGTGGCGAAGTTCGAGTCCGCGCTAAAAAAAACGCTGCGCCTTCCGAACCCGTGCGCGGTGTCCAGCGGCAGGCTCGCGCTGCGGCTGATACTCGAAACGTCGGGGCTCGAACCCGGGCGGGAAATACTGATGCCCGCGTATACGTTCGGGCTGTTGTACCCGGCGGTTCGCGCATCCGGGTTCGTGCCGGTCGCTGTCGATATCGATCCCGCGACATTCCAGATCGATCCCCTGAAAACGGGTGAGGCGATCACTGAGCGGACCGGCGCTGTTCTCGCAACGCACCTTTTCGGCGAGCCGTGCGATGTCGATGCGTTCAGGGAATTGTGCAACAGCCGGGGGCTGTTGATGATAGAGGATTGCGCTCAGGCGCCGGGCGCGAGGAGCAGGGGGTGGCGGACAGGCACAGTTGGCGATGCCGCATTCATGAGCCTGGATGTTTCCAAAACCCTGAACGGGATCAGGGGTGGTGTGGTAATCACGAGAGATGATGAATGGGCCGCGAGGTTGAGAGCGCGTGTCGAACACGAGATGATCGGCGTGCCGGACACGGGATATGCGGTTATGAAAGCGCTTGCGGAACATGTGTTAATACAGAGTCCGGCATGGCGGGTGGTGATGATCGCAACGGGCAGCGAAAGGATACAAAAGGCGCTGATGTCGGTCTACAGGCATGGCGAAACAGGGCCCGGCGCGGCGGCGCAGACGACAGGATTGCGAGTGCTGCCCCTTGATGGTGCTCTGGCGGGGCTGGCGCTGATGAATCTCGCAACGCTCGATGAACGGCATGCAAGGCGGCGCGAGATTCGCGCACTTTATATGGAACTCCTTTCGGATGTTCTGGAATTTCAGAAGATTGACAGCCGTGACGAGGGCGCGGTGCATATGGTTGTCGCGCGTTCGCCTGTTGATGTCGGGCGGCTGAAGGCGCGGCTTGCCGTTGCGGGAATCGATATAGGGACCGGAAACGAAATAGCTGATGTATGCTCGGATGATGCGGAAGAAACGAAGCGTTTTGCTGCCGGGGCGGTATGCCTGCCCGTGCATTGTGGCATGACTGACCGCACAGTGCGGTATGTCTCGGAAAAAATCAGAACCGTTATGAAATAAATACTTTGATAAGTGGCGTGCCAGATAATGGTTTTACATTGAGGATTAGATTCCTGCCTTCGCAGGAATGACATCGGGGAGAAACTTTAAATGTATCGTTGAGAGTTTGTCATCCTGAGCGCAGTGGAGGATCTCGCTTTTATAGTTTTTTTGCTGTCATTCTCGACGGAGATCGGGAATCCAGGGGGCCAGGACGGCCGGGGGTTGAGCCTTTCGGGCAGGGTTGAAAAGACACAAAATATCAGCACGCACAAAGAACGGCGCTTTGTACATGGCACACCAAAGAATATAAAGAGTATTTTTACATTAAGGAGTGGATACCTGCCTCCGCAGGTATGACAACGATAGGGACAGTGACGACAATGGCAAGGCTGTTGAAAAATGTTATATTGATTATCATAAATAACATTGAATCCTGCATGAATGGCTTTCCGGCCCGCGCGCCCGTCATTCCTGCATGCAGTCAGCAGGAATCCAGGAAACTCCGTTTAACCCGGATTTCTCACAGAGAAATCCGGAAAACCGCGATAAGGCCAATCCTACTGCGTCACAGCGGCGATTCGGGATCGGTCACAGACGCAACAGTATGCTCCCTCACCACACACTTGCTGTTCCTTGTATTATTAGCCTTATCACGATTATTACACCTGCACTGGTGAGAAATGCAGGTTAAGGATTCGCGCTCGAAAAGTTTTGCGGGGCGTCTCAAGGGACGCTTTTTCAAAAGCGTCCCTTGAGACGCCGGAAGCATTCCATGAAAAACATCTCCCGGCGGTGTGCCGGGAGATGTTGATTTCATGGATCATAAAAGGTGTTGCTATTTGAGATGCGGGTTGACCGCAGGATCGCGCCAGGAGTCAAGTACAAGGTATGGACGCTCGAAGTTGCCGTCGGGATAAGGAGCCGCGTTGCCGAGCCCGTCTTCCGCGATGAAGTTATACAGCAGGCCGTGTGAAGTCAGTTCGACTTCGGCTTCCCATACGTTATCGAGTCCTTCCACTGGTTTCATCGGTTTGTGTTCCCAGCTCAGGTCGGTCGGCATGGGTTTGTGATAAAGCCTGACGCGCTTGACGCTCGCTGTGTCGGTTACGCGGACCCTTATCTTGCCGGAGTTCTGCGTCACATCCGCGAGCGGCAGAAGCTGGAAGGCGGGTCCGGTGTTGTCGCTGTTGATGGTGAGGTCGAATGCGGCGGGCTTCCCGTTTTTACGAGGGAACTGATAAGAAATTCCGCCCGCATTGACTGCGAACGCATATTTTACCGAGCCTTCTTTCATGATGTTGTACGGAATGGTGGTACGGAAGAGACCGGGTTCGATTTCTTCAAGAGTCGCGGAATAGTCGATGGCCCCTGATTTGTCTTTGAGCCGGATGACAACGGAGTCCGCGGGAGCGCTGAGTGTGGCGTAGAGATCGAGCGGCCTGTTGGGAGCGACCGTTCCGTAAGGCGGGACATGGGCGAGAGCGATGTTGTCGCCGGTGTGGTCCTTCATGAAATTCTCCCAGAGGCCGAAGGCGTCGTGGAGATCTTCGAGATCTTCAGCGAGCTTCGGTATCTCGTCGCGCCACTGGAAGTTTGTCGATTTCATCCGCAGCGTGTCGAGCAGGCCGCGGTATTCTTTTTCGCCGAGGTTCGCTAGCCGGCGCCAGTTTTCATGGGCTTTGAGCGTGTATTCCTCCGCGAGCCTGAAATGTTCGAGGGCGAAGGTTTTTCGGAACAGGCCCCAGTGAGTTGCGGCGCGGAACTTGTCCGCGTAGTAGCCCCCGAGGTAACTGATCATTCTGCGTTCGATATCGATGTCATTGAATTCCTGAGAATCCGAGCCGAGTATCTGCCGTGCGGCTAACGAAGCATTTTCGGATTCTCTTATATAAGTATCGAGCATGTCGGCAAACTCGAACGGGCCGACTCTTCCGCCGATAAACGGTTTTTTGTCCATCCGCTCCGAGAACGTGTAATTCTCGACTTTTCTGCCGGACTGGAAAATCTGCGCGCGCGGGTGGCGCTGTATCCAGCCGTCGACAAACTCGTCGCAAGACTGGAGGTAGAAGTTGTCCAGCGGGCGGTTGCGCAGGAAGTTGAGCAGCGACATTCCGTTTTCGTATTCCGGCGCGAAGTCGCGGTGGTCGGGGCCCATGAAACGGTACGAGAAGATGAGAGGCACCACGCGGCTGTTCGATACCACAGTGTCGAAGACAGGTTTTGCCGCTTTTGGGCCGAACCGTTCGGAGAACATGTTGAGCCACACGGCTTCTGGCGTATCCGGGTCGTAGGACAGTCTGCCCCATACGTGATACCAGAACCAGTTGCGCTGGTGGTCCCATCGGAAATATGTCCAGTCCTCCGGGTTTTTGTGAAAGAAGTCGGTCGGCGCGTAATAGGCGGTCATCGGTTCCATCGTGAAGCCGGCGCCGTCGCCGAGTTTGCAGGCGACCATCGCGCGGCGCGCGAACTCGGGATCGCCCCAGCGGAACAGCCTGTGGGTTCCGTTCGAGCGAATCTGCCAGAGTATTTCATAAGTGCGCGGCCAGTCGAGATAATCCTCGTATGTGTAGCTCGGCGTGAATGCATACTCGACGGTCATTGAGGTCAGCGCATGGTACGGGAGTCCGAGTTGCTCGCCGTTGTATTTTATTTCAAGGAACGTGCGGTTGGGGTAGGCGTCCGCGACAGCGAGAACGCTTTCAACCGGGGCAGCCCATGTGCGCGTAAACATGTTTACCTCGCGGTCTGCATTTTTGATTCCTTTTAGATAGCTGTTGATAAAGAAAGACGATTTTCTCCCGCTTTCGCCGATCCTGAACCCGACCATCCAGAGCTTCGGGCACTGGTTAATTATCTGTGTCACGGCGGCGGCGGTATATTTTTCGAGCTGCTCATCCGACGGCCAGGCGACCTCGTTTTCCAGCTCCGGCATTTCCCAGCTCGCGTGGTAGCTCATCAGGCTGACCCTGATGCCGCGCTCGTCGGCGAGTTCGATTATTTTGTTGAACATCGCGAGATTTATTTTCGCGTCCTCTTCCGGCACTCCCACATCAGGGAACTCGTCTATTTTAAGAAGGTACAGGTATGCGTTCGGGAAATTTGTTTTCACGAGATTGTACATCGCGTGGATGTCGAGCAGGTTGTAACGGGCCTCCGAAAGCGTATCAAGGTAGCTTTTCCAGTATTCCTCATCGTAGTACCACGATTTTTTATCCCAGAAAGACTGGATGTGGAAGAACGGGTTGACCGCCCTCAGCTTGAGCATCGGGGATTTCTCACGTTGCACAATACCGGAAGCTCCGCGCATCTCGATCTGCTCCATGATATCGTATATTCCGTACATAGTGCCGACAGCGTCGGAGCCTGCAATGTGCGCTTTCCCGGGCGCGATCAGAATCGAGTATGACTCCGGTCCGGAAGGGGTGGGCGGACCCGTGAGACCGGCGGGAGGCGCGCCCTCGATCGTTATCGCCAGATCGGCGGCGCCGTTTGTTACCGTATGCCCGAGCGATTCGAGCCGTTCAATAAGCCTCCCGGCGGCATGCCGCACCTGCGGAGCGCCGGACCTGTTGTCGACAGAAATATCTTTGGCCGAAGCCGAAGTGATTGTGATCATGATGGTAATGATTGCAATCAATGACATTTTCAGGATAGGTTTCATTGTTTACCCTCCTCTTTTGGATAACACTATTTTATATAGAATCGCCAGAACATAAAAGAAATAAGTTCGGCAATCGTTTTGCGGCAATGATCAGTTTGAATGAAAGGCGTCTTTTTCAACGAGGAATTCGTTAAGCATAACAGTGAATCTGTCGCGGCCTTGCTTATTCATATGAGAGAAGGTCGAAAAGAGGTTGTCGTCCATAGACGGAGGAAGAGTGATAATATGATCGGCGTCTATATCCAGGATTTCCGAAAGCTTTTGCAATGTTTTGTCCCTTGTTCTGTAAGTTTCTTCGTCGCCGAACATTTCAGGGAAAGGAGAAATTCCGAGGAAAACATTTTCGGTATCGAAATTTTTGAGCGCATCTCGTAAGTAATACATCTTTGATTCGATCTCATGTGAAATTTCGTATCGATAGAAATCCGGGCCGGCGAAAGCCTTTGTCAGTTTCATATCCGGCTCGATCAAGCTGCCGTGAGAAGCTGAAATAAAGGACCTGACTGAATGGGAGTCCCCGTAGTAAATTCCATAAACTCCGGGCGATGGGATGAACGTACATTTTTTGAAGAAATCCTCGAAAAGTTTTGATCTTGCCCCCCTGACAAAACTCAGCGGCCTGGTATATGTGCCGGAAATAATCTTCTGCTCTTCAGGGATACCGGCGAAAGTCTCTGCAGGGATATTCAGCGAAAAACCGGAGAACATTACAATGATGACCGGAATGTTTCGGTAATGCGAAGAAAGAGAGTTCAATATTTCCGCGAAACCTCTGGGCCCGATAGTTCCAACGGTGCAGAGGGATTCAGCCCGCCTGCCGGAGAGTTGTGATAAAGCTACAGCGTCTATGCCCATAAGCGCCGACGAATCAGCCATGATAAGTATGTCGAAGTCTTCAATGGAGGCGGCTCGAAACAGCTGTTCGGTTATTATGGTATCGGCGAGGTTCCTGCTGAATTCTCTCGGGCGTTGATATCTGTACCAGGCTCCGCCCGCCAGTATGAGAAAAACGCAGAAAGCTATGCTGAGCCATGATGAGCGGAAAAGAGCAAGAACGGCTTCGACAGGGTTTGTTCCATGCCCGGAATCAGAACTGGAAGTAAATGAACTCATTATAGCTCCTGTTAAAAGTGATGAAGACGAAAATCATAACCAGGCCTGTTGCAACGGCAAACCAGAAGCGGTTGAGTTTTGCCGGAGCGAGCTGGCTGCCTGCTCGGTATGTCCATATTTCCAATGCGGCAACCGGAAGGGCTACGGCCAGAGTTCCCAGGAGGCATTCAGCCGCGAAAGGATCCCAGGAAAGATTCAAGAGCGAGCCTGCCATAGCTGTTATCATTGACCAGGAATCACAGCGAAAGAAAAACCATCCTGTGGCGACCAGTATCATTGTAGCTGCCCATGAAAGAATGGACGGCATTTTTGATTTGCCGGTTCGCGATTCCCTGAAGAACCTTTCCACGGCAAGCGCCACGCCGTGAAGCAGGCCCCAGAACACGAAGTTCCATGCGGCGCCGTGCCATAGCCCGCCAAGCAGCATGGTTAAAAGTAGATTGATATATGTTCGCGCCCTGCCGCGCCGGTTGCCGCCCAGCGATATGTAAAGATAGTCGCGCAGCCACGTGCTGAGGCTGATGTGCCATCGGCGCCAGAAGTCCTGGAGCGAAACCGCGAAATATGGCTGATTGAAATTCCATATCAGTTCGAACCCAAGCATACGGGCGGTGCCGCGCGCGATGATGCTGTATGAATGAAAATCGCAGTATATCTGAATACTGAAAGCTATGACGCCTGCTATGGTAAGCATTCCCGACGACGCTGATTCGGAGAAAGCGTAATCCGAGTAAATACTGAGAGTGTCTGAAACGACGGTTTTGAGAAAGAAGCCCCAGCAGATCATCCATATCGCTTCGCGCATGCCTGGTTCAGACACGGTCCTTGGCCTGTTGAATTGAGGGAGAAGCCTGGATGCGCGCTCGATAGGGCCGGCCACAAGCTGTGGAAAAAAAGCGATGAAAGCAAAAAAAGTAACGGGATTCCGCTCGGGCTCAATCCTTCCGCGGTAGATATCAATTGTGTACGCGAGAGACTGGAACGTATAAAAAGAAATGCCGATCGGCAATATCAGTCTGAGAGTCGGCAGTCCCGCGTTGATTCCAAGAGTGTTCAGGCAAGCCTCTAATCCGGCGGCGAAAAAGTTGAAGTATTTGAAAACGCCGAGAATCCCGAGGCTTATGGCCGCGCATGTCGCGACGATGGTTTTTCTGACGGCGGGGCGGGCCTGGCGCGAAAGCATCATTCCCGCGATATAATTTGCCGCTGTGCAGGTTATTATAAGCCAGAGAAGTTTCCAGTCCCACCAGCCGTAAAAAACGTAGCTCCCGATCAGGATGAGCATATTCTGTGCGCGGAACGATTTGAAGCAGAGGTGATAGACCACGAAAAATGCTGCAAAAAAAACAATGAAAATTGAACTGTCAAAACTCATAATTTACCAGGCAATTAATGCCGATGCTCACGGCCCGTCAGTTTTTATCATTTAAGACTTTATCATAAAAAGCAGTAGTCCTGGAAAGCATAGCGTCAACTGTGAAAGTTTTGCCGGCGTAATCTTTTGCGCGCTCCGCCATGTCGAGCATCTCCTGTCGATTGTCGCGAGCATGTTCGATATTCCTGATAAGCCCGTCGAGGTCATCTGAATCGAACAGCAGCCCGTACTCGCCGTTCGAAAGAATCTCGGGGATCGCGCCCGCCCGGCTTCCTATTATCGGCACGTTCTGGAACATTGCCTCGATCAGAACAAGTCCGAGTCCCTCCCAGCGTGAAGGCAGGCAGAAGACATCGAAGCAGGAAGTGATCTCGACCGAGTTAGCGCGGTATCCGAGGAATTTTATATTCCGGATCCCTTTTGATTCAGCAAGCCCTCGCAATTCGGATTCAAGTTTTCCAGCGCCGACGATCACTCCAAAAACATCCGGGAGCCGCTCCAGTGCATTGATGAAAAGCGGGATGTTTTTCTGCTCCGTGAGGCGGCCGACAAGACCTGCGACGAATGCGTCGCGCGGAATGCCTATCTCGTCTCTCAGCACATCGCTCGGGCGTGGCAGGGCGGGCGAGGCAAGCCCGTACCTGATGACATCAACTTTTTCCGATGGTATCCCGACCGTATCAACCAGCAGTTCATGGACCGCGCCGGATATCGCGATGCTGCGACTGGTGAATCTGTCGAGAAAAAGCAACTCGGCCTTTTTTGTTCCGGACGCATAGCTGGGCGGATTGTTATGGAAGCTTATAACAATATTTTTGCAGCCTGCTTTTCGGGCGGCAAGCCTGCCGACTCTGCCTGCCAGATCCATGTGGGCGTGAACAATATTGTTTTTTCTGCTTTTGAGGAAATTCCCCAGTTCGAAAACCAGGCGCGCTTCTCGTGCCTGGTGGATAATCCATGAGTCGGTTTTTTTGAGTTTGAACCTTTGGATTTCAATCCCGGAGCCTGATAGTTCATTCAATCTCTCTACAAGTTCTTCTTCGAACGAATAAGCGAGAGCGCAGAGTTCAACGCGCTGACCGGCCTGCGCCTGAGCCTTCATGAGAATCGCGAGATGGTTCTCCGCGCCGCTGAAGGCGGATGTGCCCGGCTGTTCGAGAAATGCCATAATGTGCGTTACGGGATTCAACGGCATTCCCCCGATACTTCGGAGATGAGTTTTATCGTTTCTTCCATTGTTTTATCGAACGAGAAATCATTGCTTGAGTCTTTAGCGCCGGTCGCGAGTTTGAAACGGAGTTTCTCGTCGTCGCGCAGTGTTACAAGGCGGTCGCGCAGCGCATCCGGATCGCCGTAGGGGATCAGGAATCCGCTGTGTCCCTCGCGGATCGTTTCAGGATTCCCGCCGCAGTCCGACGCGATGCATGGCAGCCCCATCGCGCAGGCTTCGAGCAGAGTGTGAGAAAGACCCTCGTATTGAGATGTCAGTACAAGCGCATGGCAGCGCGAGAGCTCTTCCCGGACCCTCGCGGCGTCCAGCCTGCCGGTGAACCGCACACTTTCTTCCAGCCCGAGCTGCGCGGCGAGAGTCCTGAGCATCGGCTCCGATGGCCCGTCTCCGATTATTGTATAGTCGATGCCGTCGGTGTCGCGCGCCGCGAGAAGGATTGTCTCTACGCCTTTCCAGTTTGTCAGCCTGCCGACGAACGCAACTTTCATCTTTTCGCCTTCACGTTGCCGGGGCTCATATTTCGAATATTCCTGCAGGCGGGTGCCGTTATGTATTACTCTGATCCGCTCGCGGGGAACGCCCCATCCGGCAACCATATTCTTCAGGTATTCGCTCGGAACGATAACCGCACTCGCGTGCCTGACATGCGCATTGCGGCGCTGAACCAGTGAACGGAGCGCGGCGTTCTCGGGCTCGGTCTGCTGGAACTCATCGATAGAAACAGAGCAGGTCCCGCTGTTGCGGCCCGTCTGCCATGCGTCGTCGCCGACGATTTTTGTGATGTAAGAACGTCGCATCGGTCCGGCTATCGAGTAAACTCTGTCATAAAGCCCGTTTACCAGCACGTTGCGATGCCGTGCCAGCTCGATGCCGAGCGTTCTACGGAGATTGATCTCGAATTTAATTCTATTTCTGTTGCAGACCCTGCGGACTCTGAATGGACGGCCCGCGTCCGAGGGGTCTGCGGGAGTTCGTGAAACGCAAACAACCGTGACATCGGTGCCGTCTGAGCTGAGAGCGTGTCCCAGCCGGTCGATATAGGAGGCGGGGCCGCCGATCTCCGGCGGAAATATGTTGGTAACAAGAAGAATTTTCAAATCCGCTCCAGAGCGGCGACGGTTTTAACCGCGCCCGGATATTTCCCGGAGCTGATTGACGATTTTCACCGCGTAGGATTTCAAATCATGTTTTCCGACGATCAGGTTTCTCAGCTCACAAGGATCGAATTCATTCCTGATTTTATACAATTTAACCACCTGTTTCGCAAT
>Ga0116162_10000299_pt1 | contig 37793 bp, 33 predicted proteins | sample AD_UKC105_MetaG_FD_89875 | JGI IMG/M metagenome (GOLD analysis project Ga0116162, IMG submission 89875) | Active sludge microbial communities of municipal wastewater-treating anaerobic digesters from Hong Kong - AD_UKC105_MetaG | ecosystem: Engineered > Bioreactor > Anaerobic > Digestate...
AGCTTTAAGCGTGTAATGTTTATCTAAAACATTAAAAATAGCTCGGCTGTACCATTCTTTTTTAGCACCACAGTCTCTCCAAGGAGATATACGTTATACTTATGTGCATAGTAAAAACCTCATTCAAACAATATTGGACAAATAATGTATTTTTAAGTTTACGCAAAACAGATTCATTTCTTTTTGGCATTTTTAGTAAAAAGCTTTCGTTCCTCATCTAATTGATATCCTACTGGCATAAATCCTGTATGCCGTCTGACTGTGAATCTGTATTCAATTATACTTGGAAACGTTGCTGGTGCGAATAACAGTCCATCTCCTACTTTATAAAATTTTTTTCGAGACAACCATGATTTGATCCTTCCCTTATGATAATCATTTAAAAACACAATATCGCATTTCAATGCACTCATATATCTATCAAATGCAAGCAAAGTTTGAAAAATTCTCCTTAGATTTGTTCGCATTGTATACTTTTTCATTTCACGATTTAATTCCTCCATGGAGTATACATGTCTACTTTTATCATGAGCTAGCTTGTCCCTATCGTTCTTAAGTCTGGATAATGTTTGAAATGGTTCTGAACTAAATTCAGGATTTTCATTATATTTCATCTCGATAATGGCCGAAAACTTATCTAATAAAGGCAACCTATCTAAATATTTTGAAAAAAATTTATTCGGCAACAAACTCTCTCCCAGGAGATTCGTATAAGACTCAATTGCAAAAGATGTATAAATGACAAGAGAATCGCTAGAAGTGATTACATTCTCGGCAAAAACAGATGGATTTGGCTCGGAAAAACCATTTGGATCGCTAAAATGTTTGTAGAAATCGTACATTTGTTTAAATATATGGCGATCAACATAGGCATCAATCACATGTGAGATATATCGGAAGTAATTTGAACGGATTACATTACTCATTACAGTATTGAACTGTCCCAAATATCGGGTCGCTTTTTAAGTTAATGTCCTCCACCTACAACCTTTAATGGGTTGTATGAATCCTCAAACTGGCATTGCGTTAACGAGTAATCTATAAATTGAGCATCCTTGACTCCGATTCGTACAAAACGACATATATATAAACTAGCCTCTGAGACCTTCAGTTCATCCATCACTTCATCGGAAAATAGAAGATTTGAACCCTCTTTAGGCAACTTGTCTAGTCCAAGGATTTCCATCGTACCTCCTCTGGCTTAGTATACTTTTCCATCGCCGACATCATTGCGGCAATGATCTTCTCAACCAATGCCAACGCTCTTGCTTTCATTTAGTGGCATCAATCAAACTAGATGAACCTCGATGAAAACAAAACATGCGTAATGTTTAGTATAAGGTTTGGAATTCTACGGTTAATATTCCATCCTCAAAATGCTCACTCAGAACATGATATCTTCCGCCTTTGGTCTGTTCTTCTCCGGCTTCCAAGGCAATATATTTGCTTGAGCAGATTACTCCTATATTCTTAACAACCCAATGACGAGCCAAGATACCCTTTCCCATGAGGTCTACTGAGATTGTCCCTTTCCCGGTATTGATATCGTGCTTGTAATCAACGATCGGGAAATCCTCCACAGTATAAGTCTGTTTATCCGCTAAATGGTATGTGGATACATCATCCATATATGCAGGGATAGCAGATACATCATTGGATAAATCATCAAGGTGAAGCACATCTTTTGATTGCTTGAGTTCTGCTTTAAAACCATCGGGGTAGTTGAGCTTTATAGATTTATAGACTGAAACTATATTCGCTGACCCGGTTTGCGAATCGGTCGGGACCGATAAAAGCAGTTCCGATTCAGATACCAGAGTGAGTTGGGCTGGTTTATAAGCTACAGCACCCGAAGAACCAATATAAGCTGCCCAGCAACTATAATGGCCTGCCGCAAGTCTTTCTACGTCGCGGAAAATAATTTTTGAGTAATCATCGTAAACCTCACCGAAAAGGCCTTTGTAATTGGGTGAATATGCCCTACTTGATTCTATCTGAATGATCATATTAGTGCTTAAATCTCGCCATTCCCCATCGATTGGCAGCTTAGTGGATGGAGGTACTTCACTGAGGGTATTATATCCTATCCTTGTATTTTGCATCGTACTGCAAGATGCAGCCATTATTCCCATCAGAATAGCCATGCAATGAATTCTTTTTATTTTGGTCACATTTACCTCACCTAAGGACATTAGCGATCTTTCAAGTAAACCTTAGTGACAATTGGCTATTTTTTGTCAGTATCCTCCCGCAACAGCTAACGGTCAAAGTTTTTTCAATAACCGCAGCCCGAGTGATAAGTTGGGGAGATAGCAGGCTTCCTTGCTCTCCTTCATGATCTTCATGGTAATGGTTCAGTAGAACATGGCAGACAATAACGGATTTCTTCCGCCGTCTTTGCCTGCTCCTTCCCAAACCCTTTGCCCCTCTCTCAATCAGAGGTAATCAGAGTAATCAGGCGCAAAAAATCTTCAGGAGGTTGAGGCGGGGGGCTACTGAATTCTGAATACTGTATTCTGAATTCTCCCCCCTGGGGGCCTTACCCTATGCTCCATGCTCTATGCCCTTTGCTCTTTCCCCCCCCCGAACCCTCTCTTCCCGAAATCCATCCTTGACCGAAGAGGGCCCCTGAAGCTATGTTAGCTACAACCGGAACCACGGGGTGAGATGAAAGCGATCGTACCGGCAACGGCGCTGGCGGCGCTCCTGGCCGCCGCGGGGTGCAACACCGTGCCCTCCCGCAGCGAGATGTACCGGGCCGCGGGCGCGGCTCTGGGCGAGCGGGCGGAACAGCACTCGGTGATGTTCTGCCCCTACTATCTGACCGGGGCCGAACAGGGGTGGCCGGTCGAGGTAATCACCCTGGCCGACTACAAGACCTACGACCCCCACTACGACAGCCACCGGATCATCCGCATGCGCGAGGACGGCCTCTGGGAGATCGTCTGGGTTCAGGACACCCCCGGGGCCCTACCACGGTAGCTCCCATTCCGCCGGGGCCAGCCCCTTGGTCCCGGAGAACGTCCACGAGCTTCCTCCGTAACGAAGCACCGCCTTCTCCCCCTCCAGGCTCAGGACCCGCGGCCCCTCCCCTTCCCGGTTCCTGAGGAACGCGGCCATGAGCAGCGCCTTCTCCACCCCTTCCCCGCGCCCGTAGTTCCAGACCTCGTCGGGCTGGGCCAGGCGGCGGGGGCCGTCGTAGATCGACTCGTTCTCCAGCCCCGAGATCAGGCCGTAGGCTTCTTCCGGGCTTTTCCCCTCCAGGGCGGCCGGCCCCACGGGGTTGCGGGTGAGGGCGGCGTAGAGGAAGGGGCGGGGGTCGACCCGGCCCAGGTCCCGGTAGGCCCAGAAGGCGGTTTCGGCGAGCAGGTTGGTGTCCCGGATCGACTCCAGGCGCTCCTCCACCTCGGCGCGGTCCATCTCCGGGCAGAGGTTGAGAGGGGCCTCGGGGGCGGAAAAGGTCCGGGCGGAGGCGTCGGGGAGGCGCGGCTCGGTGTGACAAAAGGCGAAGAGGCCGCGCAGGGCCTCACGGGCGTTGAGGCAGTCGGAGGCGAAGCGGTCCATGAGCCCGGCGCGGACGGCGGGGTCGCCGGCGTCGACCGGCTTTTCGCGGATGTAGTCCTCGAGGTCGTTGAAAACGGCCCGGCTGGAGAGGGGCGCGGGCTGGAACTCCTCCCGGTCGATCTCGTCCAGGAGCTTCTCCCGGGTCCGGTCGGTGAGGAGGTAGGGGGACCCTTCCTCGTAGGCGAAGACCCGCTCCAGGGGAATGTACCGGGGGGAGCCGTGGATGAGGCAGCGGTACTGGAAACAGTGCTGGAGGTCGCGGCGGTGGCGCAGGAAACTCCCCAGCATCTCGGTGTCCAGCGGGCTGCGCAGGTACGACTCCAGGCGCTCCCGGAACCGGGCGTAGCGGGCGGGGTCGATGGTGGCCCGGGGGTAGACGCCGTGGATCCAGCCGCTGGCGTGGGCGACCACGGTCACCCGTTCGTTCTCCAGGGCCCGGCGGGCCTGGTCGGAGAGCGCGGTGCCGTTGAACCACATCTTCTTGGTCACCAGCCGCCGGTTGTTGGTGAGGATGCCGTCGTCGACGTCGACGAAGTTCTGCGAATGCAACGGCGTGGCCAGCAGGTAGATGTCCTCCAGGGGGATCCGGGCCACGACGAAGAGGGCGGCGGCGTAGAGGGCGGCCAGGGAGACGCACTCCCCCGCCCCGCTGCGGTAGCCGGGCTTGAACTTGAAGGCGTCCATGGCCTCGACCGTCTCCGTCTTCCAGTAGGGGATGGTCTCGCTGGTGTACTTGTCCAGGCCGAAGTGGGTGCGGATGTCGATGTCGAAGTAGTACTTGTCCCCCTCGTAGCCGAAAAGGGCGTTGGACTGGGCCAGGGTGGCCTCGTCGATGAACTCCCGGAACCGCTCCAGCTCCCGCTCCTTGGTCGTCAGCCCCCAGGTCTCCAGATCGAGGTTGAAGACGTAGTGGTCCATGATGAACTGCTTGAGCCGGGTGATGCGCCGGTAAGGCTTCATCCGCTCCACCCCGTCGAACCAGGGGTGGCCGCGCCAGGCCCAGATCCGGGGGGAAAGGATATCGGCCAGGACCAGCCCGTACATCAACTCGGGGAAGATGAAGATCTCCATGTCGGAGAGGGTGACCGCCGAGGAGCGCCGTTCGAGTTCCCGGGCGTTCATCGCTCCCCTCCGGAGGCGCCGGTCAGCCAGGCGGCGAAGCGGGCGAAGCAGGAGTCCCGGTTGATCTTCCGGCTCCAGCGCCGGTATCCGTCACCGCTCATCGCCGCCAGGGTGAGGGTCTCCCCGTCGGGGATGAAGATCCGGTAGAGGTCCGACCAGGCCCGGTCGGGGAGGTCCGGGGCCGGTGCCTCCGCCGCCCGGCCCGGGACCGGCGAGACGAAGACGAGGGGGGCTTCCCGGTCCCCGTCGAAGTAGGCCAGGCCGTTGCGGAACTCGCAGGCCCGGGGTTTCCCTTCCAGGAGGCGCATGATCCCGGCCGTCCCGATCGTTCCCAGGACGAAGTTGACGTAGGCGGCGGGGAACCCGCCCAGGGCGGGGATGAAGAACCCAGAATCCACGCAGATGCAGGGCCGGCGCAGCTTCTCCCAGGCTTCCAGGACCTTGGCCGAGGCCACCGCGGCCACGTCGGTGGAGCGGGGCTCGGCCAGTTCCAGGTCGACCCGCTCCGCCTCGACCCCGGCCTCGGCCAGGACGGCGGAGACGGTTTCGTATTTTCCCCGGTTGGCGGTGGCGAAATATATCATCGTCGGCGGCTTCAAGGTTTGGCATCATGCTAGCATGAACGGCGGCGCGGCGACAGGCAATCCCCTGGTGGGGGTGATCTCCGACACCCACGGGCGCCTTCCCCGGTGGGTCTTCGAGCATTTCCGGGGCGTCGACCTCATCCTCCACGCCGGCGACATCGGCCACCCCAAGGTGATCGCGGAGCTGGAAGCGCTGGCCCCGGTGGTCGCCGTTCCCGGGAACAGCGACCGGGGCGCCTGGGCCTGGGAGATGCCCCTGTCCCGGTGCGTGACGGCGGGGGGCCGGCGGATCCTGCTCGTGCACGACCTGGCGGGGATGCCCGACCCGCCCCCGGGCACGGCGGTCGTGGTCCACGGCCACACCCACCGGTCCGGCTCCGAATATAAAGACGGGGTCCTCTACCTCAACCCGGGGAGCCCCGTCCGGCCCCGGGGGGAGCACCCGTCGATCGCCCGGCTCCGGCCCACGCAGAATCCGCCCCAGGCGGAGATCATCCGGCTCTAATCCCGGCTCCGGTCTCCTCCCCCGTCTTCTCCAGGTCCCGGACCATCCCGGCGAAAGCGGCGACGGCCGCGGCCACCGGTTCCGGGGAGGCCATGTCCACCCCCGCCGCCCGCAGCGCGTCCAGGGGGTGCCGGCTCCCCCCCAGGGAGAGGAAACCGACGTAGGCCTCGGCGGCGCCCCGGTCGCCGTCGGACAGGCGGGAGGCGAGGTCGGAGGCGGCAGCGAGGCCGGTGGCGTACTGGTAGACGTAAAAAGCCGAGTAAAAGTGGGGGATGCGCAGGCACTCCAGGGGGAGCAGCCCGTCGATCTCCATCTCCCCGCCCCAGTAGTCGGCGAGCAGGCCGCGGTAGGCTTCGAGCATGACCTCCAGGGTGAGAGGGCGGTACTCCTCGGCGGCGCGGTGGAGGGCAAGCTCGAACTCGGCGAACATGGTCTGGCGGTAGAGGGTGGCGCGGAAGTTGTCGACGTCGCGGTTGAGGATGAAGAAGCGCATGGCGGGATCGTCCCGCCGGCGCCGCAGCAGCAGCCGGCTGAGCAGGAGCTCGTTGCAGGTCGAGGCCACCTCGGCGACGAAGATCCGGTAGGCGTGGTAGCGGTAGGGCTGGGCCCGGTTGGAAAACCAGCTGTGCATGGCGTGGCCGGCCTCGTGGGCCAGGGTGTAGACCCCGGCGGGGCTGCCGGGGTCGTAGTTGAGGAGGATGTAGGGGTGGGCGTCGAAGCAGGAGGAGGAATAGGCGCCGCTGCGCTTCCCCCGGTTCTCGTAGCGGTCGACCCACCCTTCCCGCAGGCCCCGCCCCAGGACCTCGACGTACTCCTCCCCCAGGGGGGCCAGTGCCTCCAGGCAGACCGAAACCGCTTCCTCGTACTCCATGTGGAAGTCGGCGCGTCCGGCCAGCGGGCAGGAGACGTCCCAGGGGCGCAGCTTCCTCAGCCCCAGGCGGCGGCGGCGGAAGCGCAGGTAGTCGAAGAGGTGGGGGAGGCCGCCCCTGACCCCCTCGACCAGGCCGTCGTAGACCTCCTCGCCCACGGCATCCCCGAAGAGGGCGGCGGCGCGGCAGGAAGAGAACCCGCGGGCGCGGGCGTAAAAGTGGTCCCCCCGGACGGACCCGGCCAGCATCGCCGCCAGGCCGTGGCGGTGGCGGGAAAACTCCCGGTAGTAGGCGCGGTAAGCGGCGGCGCGCACCCGGCGCGACGGGGAGAGGAGGAAGCGCTGGAAGTTCCCGTGACTGAGTTCCGCCTTTTCGCCGCGGCGGTCGCGCACGGTCCCGAAACGGAAATCGGCGTCGGTCAACTGGCGGAAGGCGTCGCCGACGGCGCCCACGGCGGGCCCGGAGGCCGCCAGGACCTCCTCCACCTCGGCCGAACGGGTGTGGGGCCCCCAGCGCAGGATCTTCTCCAGGAGGAACCCGCACCCCTCCAGGGCGGGGTCGGAGGCGAACTCCCTCATCCGCTCCGGGGGCACGGCCTGGATCTCGGGGACCAGGAACCCCGAGGCTTCCCCCAACCGGGCGTGGAGGGAGACGATCCGCTGCAGCCGGCCCTGGGCTTCCTGGTCGCCCAGGTCCTCGTCGGCGCGGAGATGGGCGTAGAGGTAGAGCCGTTCCAGGTCGCGGTTCGCCGCCAGGTCGAAATCGAGCGACCGGCGCAGGGCCGCGGCCGACTCCCCCGCCTTCCCCCGGATCTCCGCGTAGCCCGGCAGCCGGCCTTCGAGTTCGCGGTAGAGTTTCTCCCAGTCCCCGGCGGAGGCGAAAACGGCGGTCAGGTCCCAGCGGTCCCGGGCGGGGACGGCTTGGCGGGGGGGGACCGTTTTCACGGCCCCGGGGCGGAGAGCGGCGCGGTTCGGGCCCGGACCGGCCACGCTCAGGCCCCCGGCGGTTCGGTGTCGACCATGGGCACGAACACCACCCCGAACTCCCGGCGGCATTCGAGCCGGCCGCCGCGGCGGCGGCAGAAAAGCAGCTCCCCGGCGGGCGACCCCACCGGGATCGCCATCCTTCCCCCCTCCCGGAGCTGCCCGCCCAGGGCGGGGGGAATCCGCTCCGGGGCGCAGGCGGCGAGGACGGCGTCGAAGGGGGCTTCCTCCTCCCATCCCCGGCAGCCGTTGCCGGTCCGGACCCGGACGCGTCCGTAGCCGGCCCGATCCAGGGCCCGCCGGGCGTGGGCGGCCAGCTCCGGCACCACTTCCAGGGTGAAGACCTCCGCACCCAGTTCGGCCAGGACGGCGGCCTGGTACCCCGAGCCGGTCCCGACCTCGAGGACCTTTTCCCCCGGGCGCAGTTCCAGGACCGCGGACATGTAGGCCACCATGTAGGGCTGGGAGATGGTCTGGCCGCGGCCGATGGGGGCGGGATGGTCCCCGTAGGGGTCGGCCCCGCGGAGGAAGGGCTCGGGGATGAAGAGGTGCCGCGGGACCCGGCGCATGGCCGCGAGCACGGCCGGGTCCGCCACCCCCCGGCGCTCGATCAGCTCGACCATGCGCAGGCGCTCCCGGACCGTGTCGGGGCTCTCGGCGAGAGGAAGGCCGTTCATCCCCGGGGCCCGAGCCGCTCGGTCACGGACGCGGCCAGCGCTTCGATCGTCTCCACGATGCGCCGGTTGACGAGCGCGATCTTCTCCCGCTTGTCCTCGAGGGCGCGCAGGTCGCTGAAATCGACGGGCTTCCCGTAATAGATGACGGGGCGCCGGAAAAGCCGCATCGGGATCCAGCGCGCCGGGCCGTTGGTGCCGGGGCCGCCACGGGGGAAGATCCGCTCCATCCCCCGGTGGTAGATGGGGATGACGATCGGGGGCGTCTCCGCCTCGGCGATGACGAAGGCGGGGCCGGACTTGATCTTCCCCAGGTCGTAGCTCCGCCCCCCCTGGTAGAAGATGAGGATGTTGTTCTTCTCCAGGAAGTTGATGTACTTGCGCATGAGGAAAGGGTCGCGCCGGCCGCGCTTGACCGGGACCGTGCGCAGGAGCTTGAAGAGGACGCGCGCGTACCAGGTGAAGAAGAAATTTTCCTCGGCGGCGAAATTGAAGGGGGGCCGGGAGGGGTGAAAGATCACCGCCGGGAAGTAGGCGCAGACGGCGATGAGGACCGAGTCGTACATGGAAACGTGGTTGGAGACGAAGAGGACGTTGTGGCCCTGCCGGGGCACGTTCTTCCTCCCCAGGACCCGGGTGAAATTGAACGGCCCCCGGAAGAAGAAGAACCCGGCCCCCCCGACCACGGCCAGGGCGGCGTGCGTCAGCCAGATCTTGATACGAGCCGCGGCCTGTTCCCGGAACGACATCGCGCCTTCCCCCGGCCCCGGGACCCCGCTAGCGCCCCAGCAGTTCCCGGGCCGCGGCGGCGATGCGTTCCGGGGTGAACCCGAACTCCTCGAGGAGGATCGACGCCGGGGCGCTGGCCCCGAACCGGTCGATCCCGATGGCCCGGCCCTTCAGCCCCACGTAGCGCTGCCAGCCCAGGGTCACGCCGGCTTCCACCGAAACCCGGGCGGCGACGCCGGGGGGGAGCACCCGGTCCCGGTATTCGCGCGGCTGGGCCTCGAAGAGCTCCCAGCACGGCATCGAAACCACCCGGACGCCGATCCCGTCGGCGGCGAGCAGGGCCCCGGCATCGAGGGTCGGAGCCACTTCCGAGCCGGTGGCGATCATGACCAGGTCGGGGTCGCCCTCCTTCGACTGCCAGAGGACGTAGGCGCCCCGCTCCAGTTCCTCGGCGGGAGCGTATTTCTTCCGGTCCAGGAGCCGGAGTTTCTGGCGGGAGAAAACCAGGACCACCGGTCCGGCGCGGTGCCGCAGCGCCGCGCGCCAGGCGGCCGCGGCCTCGTTGGCGTCGGCGGGACGGATGACGGTCATGTTGGGGACGGCGCGCAGGTTCATGATCTGCTCGACCGGCTGGTGGGTGGGGCCGTCCTCCCCCAGGGCGATGCTGTCGTGGGTGAAGACGTGGATCACCCGCAAGCCGGTGAGCGCCGCCAGCCGCAGGGGCGGCCGCATGTAGTCGGCGAAGACCAGGAAGGTGGAGACGAAGGGGATGACGCCGCCGTGCAAAGCCATCCCCACCCCGATCGACCCCATGGCGTGCTCGCGGACGCCGAAGTGGACGTTGCGGCCGGCGTAGCCCCACACCCCCCCGGCCGCTCCCTGCAGGCGGCGGGGGCGTTCCGGGGCCTCGAAATCTCCGGCGCCGGCCAGTTCGGTCAGGGTCGAGGGGTTGAGGTCGGCCGATCCGCCCACCAGTTCCGGGACCGCTTCCCCCAGGGCCTGGAGGACCGCGCCGCCGGCCTTGCGGGTGGGTAGGCTTTCGGAAAACGACGGGATCGCCTCTTCCCAGCCCTCCGGGAGTTCGCCCGCCATCCTCCGGCGCAGTTCCGCGGCCGCGGCCGGGAACTCCCGCGCGTACGCCTCCAGGGCCTCGTCCCATCGGGAGGAAGCGGCCGACCCGCGTTCCCGGGCGCCGAGAAAGCGTTCCCCGGCCTCGGGGGGGACGTAGAAAGCCGGCTCCTCGGGCCAGCCCAGGTTCCGCTTGGCCGCGGCCACCTCCTCCGGGCCCAGGGGTGACCCGTGGGCCTTGTAGCTGTCCTGCTTGGCGGGAGAGCCGTAGCCGATCTGGGTCCGGATCGAGATCAGGGAGGGGCGGCCGCCGTCGGAGCGGGCTTCCTCCAGCGCCGCGGCGAGCGCGTCCAGGTCGTTGCCGTCTTCCACCGAGAGGGTCTGCCAGCCGTAGGCCCGGAAGCGTTCCGGGACGTTTTCGGAGAAGGAGAGCGAGGTCGTCCCCGCCAGGGAGATGAGGTTGTCGTCGTAGAGGACGATCAGCTTGCCCAGCTTCAGGTGCCCGGCCAGGGAGCAGGCTTCCGCCGTCACCCCCTCCATGAGGTCGCCGTCGCCGGCCAGGACGTAGGTGTAGTGGTCGACGACGGCGTGGCCGGGGCGGTTGAAGCGGGCGGCCAGATGCGCTTCGGCCGCGGCCATGCCCACGGCGTTGCTCAAGCCCTGGCCCAGCGGGCCGGTCGTCGCCTCCACACCGGGGGTGTGAAAGGCCTCGGGATGCCCCGGGGTCAGGCTCCCCCACTGCCGGAACCGCTTGAGTTCGTCCAGGGAGAGGGGAAATCCGTAGAGGTGCAGCAGGGAGTAGAGCAGCATGGAGCCGTGTCCGGCGGAGAGGACGAACCGGTCGCGGTCGAACCAGTCCGGGCGCCCCGGATCGAACTTGAGGAAGCGGTCCCAGAGGACGTAGGCCGCGGGGGCGGCCCCCATGGGGAGCCCCGGGTGGCCGGAGTCGGCCTGCTGAACCCCGTCCACCGCCAGGAAACGAATGGTATTGACGCACTCGGCGTCGAGCCGGTCGAATTTCATCTGCGTTACTCCTTGCCCGAACGGTTCCGGATGCGGCCGAAGGTCGCGGCCGTGCGGGTATACTAAGCCATACTCCGGGTAAGGGCAAGGCTTACCCAAAACGGCGCCCCGGCATGGGCGGTGACAGAACCCCCGTCCGCGGTTACACTAGCGGCCATGAAGGAGCGTCCGGATTTCGACGCCGTCCCCGAGCGGAGCGGGACCGGGAGCGAAAAATGGCGGTGCCGCTCCGGCGCCGACGTCGTCCCCCTGGGGGTGGCGGACATGGATTTCGCCTCGCCGGCGGCCGTCGGCCGGGCCCTGCGCGACCGGGTCGACCACGGGATCTTCGGGTACACCGTTCCCGGCCCCGGGCTGGTGGAGGCGGTGCGGGCGGAGCTGCGGGAGCGGTCCGGCTGGGACGTCTCCCCCGACTGGCTGGTCTTCCTCCCCGGGCTGGTCTGCGCTCTCCACGCCGTATGCCGCCTGACGGAACCGGGGGAGACCGTGCTCACCGCCGTTCCCGTCTACCCTCCCTTCCTCACCGCTTCCGGGGCCATGGGCCGGGAGACGGCGGCCGCCGCCATGCGGGTGGAAGCGGGCCGCTGGATCTTCGACCCGGAGGCCCTGGAAACCGCCGCCGGCCGTGCCGGCCTCTTCCTCCTCTGCAACCCCCACAACCCCACCGGCCGGGTTCTGGACCGGGCCGAACTCGAAACCCTGGCCGAGTTCTGCCTGCGGCGGCGGCTGCTCATATGTTCCGACGAAATCCACTGCGGCCTGATCCTGGACAGGGACCGGCCCCACGTTTCCATCGCCGCCCTCGGCCCCGAGGTGGCCGAGCGCACCGTCACCCTTCTTTCCCCCAGCAAAACCTACAACCTGGCCGGGATCGGCTGCGCCCTGGCCGTGGTCCCCGACCCCGAGCTGCGGCGGCGCTTCCTGGCCGCGGTCCGGGGCATCGTCCCCCACCCCGGCCTCTTCGGCCTGGCGGCGATGGAGGCCGCCTACCGGCACGGGGGGCCGTGGCGGGAAGAGCTGCTCGATTACCTGCGGGGGAACCGGGACCTGGTCGCCGCCGCGGTGGAGCGGATACCGGGCCTGGCCTGCATCCCCCCCCAGGCGACCTACCTGGCCTGGGTCGACGCCCGGGCCTGGGGGTGGGAACGCCCCGCCGAACGTCTGCGCGGCTTCGGGGTCGAGGTCTGGGACGGTTCCTGGTTCGGCGTCCCCGGGTACTTCCGCGTCAATTTCGGCTGCCCCCGTTCCCTCCTCTCCGAGGGGTTGCGGAGAATCGCGGCCGCGGTCCCGGAGCCATGTCCGCCCGTTTCCTGATCCTGCTGGCGGCGGCGGCGTGGGTCCCGGCGGCGGCGGCGAGCGGGGCGGGCAAAACCGCTCCCTGGAACTACACGGTCGCCTTCAAGGGCGTCGACGACCCGGAACTGGCCGCCGCCCTGGAAGCGGCCTCGGAAACGGCGGGGAGGACCGGGCACCCTCCCCTCACCCTGGGGATGCTCAAGCGCCGGGTGGAGAACGACGCGGAAACGCTGCAGAAGGTTCTGCGCGCCCAGGGCTACTTCGCCGCCGGGATCGGTTCCGAGATCGATCCGACCCGGCGCCCCCTGCGGGTGGTCTTCCGGATCCGGACCGGCAAGCGGTTCCGGCTGGGAGAGATCGCGGTCGAGGCGGCGGGCGCCGAGCTTCAACTTCCTTCGCCCCGGGAGCTGGGCCTGATCCCGGGGGACCCGGCCCGGAGCGCGGCGGTGATCGAGGGCCGCCGGCGCCTGCTCGAAAGCGCCGCCCGGAGCGGGTTCCCCCTGGCCGAAATCGCGGGCGAAGAGGTGACGGTCGACCACGCCACCGGCCTGATGAACGTGTCCTTTCGGCTCGATCCGGGTCCGGAGGCCCGCTTCGGGACGGCTTCCGTCGCCGGGATCGACTCGGTCGAGGAGCGGTTCGTCCTGGAGAAGATCTCCTGGCGGGAGGGCGACCGGTTCGATCCCCGAGCGCTGGAGGAGCTGAGAAAGGAACTGGTCGAAACCGGACTGTTTTCCCTGGTCCGGGTCGGCTACCCCCGCCGCCTCGACGCCGAGGGGCGGCTGCCGGTGACGATCGAGGTCCAGGAGAGGAAACACCGGACGATCAAAATCGGCGCGGGTTACCGGACCGACATCGGGCCCGAGGCCAAGTTTTCCTGGGAAGACCGCAACATCTTCGGCTCCGGAGAACGCCTGGGCCTGGACGCGGCGGTCTCCCCGATCGAATACGCCGCCGCGAGCTGGCTGCGGATCCCCGATTTCCTCCGCCGCCGCCAGACCCTCAACCTGGGCGCGGAAGTCGGACGCGACGAGCCCGACGCCTATACCAGCGACCGGGTCGAGGTCTCCGCCATCGTGGAACGGGTCATCGGCCCCACCTTCCTGGTCGGGGGAGGAGCGGGAGCGAAGGCCGCGCGGGTAAGGCAGCTGGGAACGACCGACCGGTATCTTTTGATCATGATGCCTCTCTACGCGGAATGGGATACCACCAACGATCTCCTCGACGCCGACCGCGGGTGGCGCCTGCGCTTTCAGATCTCCCCCAACCTCGATCCCGTCGACACCGGGACCAGGTTCCTGCAGGGGCTGGTCAGCTGCAACCGCTACCTGCGGATCTTCTCCGCTCCCGACCTGACGGCGGCGGCGCGGGCCGCGGTGGGCGCCACGCTCGGGCCCGGTGTTTTTTCCATACCCGCCGACGAACGCTTCTACGCCGGCGGGGGGGGGTCGGTGCGCGGCTACGCCTACCAGAGCGCGGGGCCGCTAAGCGCCGACGACACGCCCGAGGGGGGCAAATCCCTGGCCGAAGTCAACCTGGAGCTGAGGTGGAGGATCGTTCCCGCTTTCGGGGCGGTCGCCTTCCTGGACGGGGGCACCGCCTTCACCCGCTCCTACCCGGACTTCGGCGAACAGAGCCTGCTCTGGGGCGCCGGCCTGGGAGTCCGTTATTTCAGCCCCGTGGGGCCCTTCCGGCTGGACGGAGCGGTCCCCCTCAACCGGAGGAAAGGCGTGGACGACGCCTTTCAAATCTACATAAGCCTGGGGCAGGCGTTTTGAGCGCGCGGCCCGGCAGCCGAAGGCGCAAAGCCGCGGCGGCGGCGGCCGCGCTCGCCCCCGTCCTGCTCTTCGGGCTCCTCCAGACCCCGGCGGCTCGGGAACTGATCGTGTCGGAGCTGGGCGCCTACCTGAGCCGGGAGACGGGGGGTCCGGTGAAGATCGGGGGCCTGAGCGGGCTCGTCCCCTTCGCCTTCAGCGTGGAAACCCTCTCCTTCTCCGACGAAGGCGGCCCCTGGCTGGAAGCGGAAGGGATCTCCGTCGCCGCCTCGCCGGCGGCCCTGGCGCGGGGCCGGGTCGGGCTGTCGCGGGTCCGGATCGAAGCCCTGCGCTGGCGCCGCCCGCCCCGGGCCGGCGCGGACGAGGGGGGCGCCCCCTCCCCGCCGGGGGAGATCGTCGCCGCCGCGGCCGAAGTTTTCGAATCCCTTTCCTTTCTCGACGTCCGCTCTCTCTCCATCCCCCGCCTCTTCCTCCCCGACGGGGGCGGCGCCTACCTCCTCTCCGCCGCGCTGGCGGGGGACGGCCTCGACCTCGAACTGACCCGCAAAAGTCCGGCGGCGGGGGCCCGGATCGCGGCGGCCTGGGGGCCGGCCGCGCCCGGGGACGGCTTCTCGCTCCGAATCCGGGCGTTCGAAGCCGCCGGAGGCCCGTTCGCGGCCGCGGCCGGCGGGCCCCGGGAGGAGGGGGCGCGCCTGAGCTTCGCGGGGAAGGGACCGCCGCGGGCCTGGCAAGTCCGCCTCCGGGCCGAGCTGGGGGAAGGTATCGCCCTGGTCCTGGCCGGGAGCAACGATGAAGTCGGCGGCAGCTTCCGGGGGACCGTCGAAGCCCGGGCCCAAACCGGTGCGGGCGGGATCGGGCTCCGGACCGGCCTCTCCTGCGACGGGGCGGCGCTGCGGCTCGATCGCCTGAGCCTGGGGGGGCCCGGGAGCGAGCTGACCGGGAACCTGGCCCTCGACCTCGAAACCGGAGCGGCCGAGGGAAGGCTGGCGGGGCGGATCGAAGATCTGGCGCCCTGGGGGGAGCTGCTGGGCTCGGACCTGTCGGGAAAGGCCGGCCTGCGGGCCCGGATCGATACCGCCGGCGGCGCCCCCCGCCTGCGGCTCTCCGTCCTCGGCCGCGGCCTGGCCGCCGACGGCGTCCGGGCTCGCGGTCTGGCCCTGACCGCCGACCTCTCCGTCCTCGGCCGCGGCCCGGAAGGGAAGGTCGAACTGCGACTGGAAACGGTCGAGGCCGGTGAAACCGTCCTGGAGGCGGCGGGGGCCGACCTGACCCTGGCCGGGGACGGGGCCCGGTTCCGGGTTTCGGCCCGGGGGGAGGCGCGGCAAAAGTTTTTCCTGGAGGCCGCCGGGAGCGCCGCCCGTCCCGGGGCCGGCCGCGGGGAACTGGAGCTGGACTACCTCCGCGGCGCCTGGGGCCCCTACCCCTTCGACCTGAAACGCCCCTGGCGGGGGTCCTTCGACCCCGACGGTTTCTCTTTCGGCGACTTCGAACTGGCCTGCGGCGGAGGGAGCCTCCGGGGCGGGGGAACCGCGTCGGCCCGCGGCTGGTCCGCGGAACTGCAGGGGGATCGGCTGCCCCTGGCCCCATGCTCCGTCTGGCTGGGAGAGGCGGTCTCGGGAACGGCGGACCTGGCCGGGCGCCTCTCCGGGGCGCCCGCGGACCCGGACGCCGACTTGGAACTGCGCCTCGACGGCGTCGGCTTCGGCGGGGACGGCGAAACCGCGGCGGGGGAAGGAAACCTGGAATTTTCCGGGCGCCTGGAGCGGCGCCGGCTCCAGGGGACGGCCCGGGCGCGGGGTCCCGGGGGAGGAGAGGCCCGAGCGGAGTTCTCCGTGCCGCTCGACTGTTCGCTCGCCCCCTTCCGCGTCCGGGTGCTCTCCGGCGAAACCGTCGCCGGACGCCTCGAAGCCGCCGGGAGCCTGGCGCCGCTCAACCTCCTGCCCCTCTTCGACGGGCAGGCCCTGGCCGGAGACGTGCGGGCCGAAGCCGTTCTGGAGGGATGCGCCGGCTCCGCCCGGCTCCGGGGGAAAGCCGTTCTCGCCGACGGTTCCTACGTCAACGACCTGACCGGCACCGCTTTCCGGAACGTCGCCGCCGAGGTCACGCTCGGCGAGGCCGGCGAGGCAGCCGTCGAGCTGCGCGCCGGCGACGGGCAGGGGGGGACCTTCAAGCTCCGGGGCCGGGTCGGGGTCGATCCGGGCGCGGATTTCCCCCTGGCCCTGCGGGCCGAGGCTTCCCGGTTCACCCTCCTGCGGGAAGACGACCTGACCGGGGCCGTCTCCGGAACCGTCGACGTCTCGGGAACGGCGGCGGCCCCGGCCGTCGCCGGCGACCTGGAACTCGGCCCCCTCTGGCTGACCCTGCCCGAGCGCCTGCCCGAGTCGATCCCGGAACTGGAGGTGGTCGAGATCAACCGTCCGGGAGGGGCGGCGTCCCCGGCGAGGCCGAGCGGCTCCGCGGGCTACCCCTCCCTGGACATCCGGGTGCGCATGCCGGGCAAAATCTTCGTCAAGGGGTGGGCCGTCGATTCCGAGTGGAAAGGCTCCCTGCGGGTCAGGGGCGAGGGCGGGGAACCTTCCGTCAGCGGCGTTCTGGAAACGGTTCGGGGGTACTTCGACCTGCTGGGGAAGCGCTTCACCATCGTCCGGGGCCGGCTCGGCTTCAACGGCCCTCCCAACCCCGTCATCCTGATCGAGGGCGAAGCCGAGGCCGCGGACATCGTCGCCAGGATCACGGTCTCCGGCACCTACCCCGACATCCGCCTCGATCTGCAATCGGACCCGCCGCTGGCCCGCGACGAGATCCTGGCCCGGGTCCTTTTCGGCAAGGACCTGAGCGAAATCACGCCCCTCCAGGCCCTCAATCTGGCCGCCGCCGTGGTCAGCCTCGGCACCGGCGGCCGCCCCGGGGTCATGGACAAGATCCAGGACCGGGTCGGCCTGGACCGCATGGAGCTGAGGGAGTCCCGGACCCGTTCCGGAACCGAGACCACCCTGGCGGTGGGGAAATACCTCACCGACAACGTCTACCTCGACCTGGAATCGGGGATCGGCGACGAGACCAGGAAGGTGGCGGTCGAAGTCGACCTGACCAGGCATTTCAGCGTGGAGAGCCGGGTGGGGGGAGACCTCAGCAACGGCATCTACCTCTACTGGAACTACGACTACTGAGCCGGACCGGAAGCTTCCCCGCCGAACCGGGCGACCGGCCGATGGCAGTAAGGGGCGGTCCCGTGCTTGCGGTAGTAATCCTGGTGGTAGCTCTCGGCGGGGTAAAACGTTCCGGCGGGAACGATTTCGGTCACGACGTCGTACCCGTTCTCCCTCAGCTTCCCCGTCAACTTCTCGGCGACGGCTTTCTGGTCGGAATCGAGGTAGAAGACCGCCGAACGGTACTGGTCTCCGACGTCGGGCCCCTGGCGGCCGAGCTGGGTGGGATCGTGGATCTCGAAGAACCTTCGCGCCAGGGCCTCGTAGTCGACCCGGGCCGGGTCGTAGACGACCTCGACGGCTTCGGCGTGGCCGGTGTCGCGGCGGCAGACGTCTTCGTAGCCGGGGTTCTCGACCGTGCCGCCGATGTACCCGGAGGTGACGGAAACGACCCCGGGGACCTGCTCCAGGTAGTATTCCACCCCCCAGAAACAGCCGCCGGCGAAAATCGCCCGCTCGGTGCGCTCCGGGGGGGCGGGGCGGAAATCCAGGGAGACGGAATTGACGCAGTGGCGGGTATCCTTCTCGGTCAGCCCCTCGCCGCGGAAGACATGGCCGAGGTGGGCGCCGCAGGCGGCGCAGACGATCTCGACCCTCAGACCGTCGGGGTCGGGAAGTTCGCGTACCGCCCCGGAGACGGCGTCGTCGAAAGCGGGCCAGCCGCAGCCGGAAGAAAACTTGTCCTCGGAACGGAACAGCTCCGCCCCGCAGCGGCGGCAGACGTAGACGCCCTTCTCCCGGTGGTAGAGGAACTCCCCGCTGAAGGGGCGTTCGGTCCCCTTGTGGACTATCACCCTCTCTTCTTCCGGCGTCAGTCGGTTCATTCCTTCCTCCCGGGCGCGGCCGCAGCCCCATCCCGACAGAACCGCGGCCGCCAGGGCCGCGGCCGCAGTCACCGCCCGGATTGTGCTGTCGGTTTTCACGGCGTTTCCCGTACCTTCAATATAGCCTATCGCCGCCGGGCGCGCCAACGAGCGCGCCCGGCCCACTCCCGTCTTGACAGTACCCCGACGGTGCCTGAAAATGATCGAAGGGGGTGTGGGGCACCCCCCCGGAGCACGTTATGTCCCGATTCATGAAGAAAGGGATCAAGCCCGCCGGGCTGCCGCCGGGAACCCCGTTTTACGTGGGCAACCTGGGGTCGTCGCCCGTCCGGATCACCTTCATCGCCTACTCCGAGGACGGGTTCAGGGAAGGCGAAATCACCGACCTCGCCGACCTGGCGATGCCGGCCCCCGGGTCGGGCATCACCTGGCTGAACATCGACGGCGTCCACCGTACCGATATCCTGGAACGGATCGGAACGGTCTTCTCCCTCCACCCCCTCCTGGTCGAAGACATCGCCAACACCGAACAGCGGCCCAAGGCCGAGGACTTCGAAAACCGGCTGTTCACGGTCATGAAGATGCTCACCTACGACCGGGCCCGGCACCGGATCGAGGCCGAGCAGGTGAGCATCGTCATCGGCGAGCGGACGGTTCTCTCCTTCCAGGAACGGGTGGGGGACATCTTCGATCCCATCCGCAACCGGATCCGGGAAGGCAAGGGCAAGATCAGGAAGATGGGAGCGGACTACCTTGCCTACTCCCTGGTCGACGCCATCGTCGACAATTACTTCGTCGTCCTGGAAGGAGTGGGCGACCGGCTCGAAACCCTCGAGGACGAGGTTCTGTCGGCGCCGGAGCCCCGGACCATGCAGCGCATCCACGACCTCAAGCGGGAGATGCTCTTTCTGCGCAAGGTCATCTGGCCCCTGCGGGAGACGATCAGCGGCCTGGCACGGGCGGAGTCTCCCCTGATCACGAAAGCCACGGCACTCTACTTCCGGGACGTCTACGACCACTGCGTCCAGGTCATGGACGCCATGGAGACGTTTCGGGATATGGCCTCGGGGCTGCTGGACACCTACCTCTCCACCCTCAGCAACCGCATGAACGAAGTGATGAAGGTCCTCACCGTCATCGCCACCACCTTCATCCCCCTCACCTTCATCGCCGGGGTGTACGGGATGAACTTCCGCTACATGCCCGAACTGCAGTGGAAGTTCGGCTACCCCGCTGTCCTGCTGGTGATGCTGGGGATCGTGGCGGCGATGCTGGTCTACTTCAAGAAGCGCCGCTGGCTGTAAGTAAGACCCGGTTCAGCTCTCGGGCATGGTCTCCAGCAGCGCCGCCGTCTCCACCGGGTACCCGACACCCGATTCCAGGCTGCGCGCGATCTCGCCGCGGAGACGGCCGATATCCCCGCGGCGGCGGATCCCCGACAGCTCCGGGAGCAACCAGTATTCCCGGTCGCGCAGCCGCTCCAGCGTCTCTTCGAGTATCCGCGGCCCCCTCCAGTCGATCCCCGAAAATATGCCGGGCAGGGACCCCGGCAGCCCCAGAAGATAATAGCCTCCGTCCCGCGAGGGGCCCAACACCACCCGCTCCCGCAGAAGCCACTCCGAGGCCGCCAGCAGGATCCCGGTCGAAAGCATGGGCACGTCCGAGGAGAGGAGCATGACGTGCTCCTCTCCCCTCCCGAAACAATACTCGAACATATTCTCGATCCGTCGTCCCAGGTTTTCCCCCTCCTGGTAGACGACGTCGATCCAGCCCGGGAGCCAATCGACGAACCATTCGCGGGAAGAATCGGCGGTGCAGGCGATCATGAAACGGAAGCTGTGCCGGGCCAACAACCCCACGATGTCGCCCAGGACCGCTCGGTAGAGCGCGGCAGCGGCGCGGAAGCCGATTTCACGCCCCAATTTCTTTTTTACCCTCCCGGGAGCCGGCTCGCGGGCGAAAACCACGAATATCGGCTCCCGGATCATCGAGCCCGAGAAAGCCCCGGCGTTTCCTCCCCGCGCCCGGAGCCGGTTTGATTTCGACGTTTTATTTTCACTTTGTCAGTCCTATCTAAAGTCTAGCCGCGGCGAAGGAAACCGTCAACCCCCGTCCGCCCGGCGCGGGGCCTCGGAGTTCGGGATCAGTTCCGCCGCCGGCGCCCCGAGGGCGGCTTTCGTTTCCCCAGCAGCTCCCGGGCGTGGCGGAGGGCGACGCTGGTGAGGTCTTTTCCTCCCAGCATCCGCGCCACCTCCTCCGCCCGGTCTTCTCCCCGCACTTCGGAGATCTCGGCCCGGGTCCTCCCCTCCGCGGCCTCTTTGACCACCCGGAACTGAGCGTCGGCGAACGCGGCGACGTGCGGCAGGTGGGTGATGCAGACGACCTGCCGGTTTCGGCCGAGACCGGCAAGCTTGGAACCGATGGCGTTGCCCATCTCCCCCCCGACGTTGGCGTCGATCTCGTCGAAAACCAGAACCGGGATCCGGTCGTGGGCTCCCAACACCGCCTTGATCGCCAGCATCACCCGGGAGATCTCCCCGCTGGAGGCGATCTCCCGCAGGGGGCGGACGTCTTCGCCGGCGTTGGGCGAAAAGAGGAACTCGATCGCGTCCGTCCCCGTCGAGGACGGCTCGCGGTCTTCCAGGGCGACCCGAAAGACCGCGTGGGAGAAGCCCAGGTCGCGCAGGTGGGCGGAGATTTCTTTCCCCAGATCGGCGGCGGCGCGGCGGCGGTCCCGGCCCAGGGCCCGCCCCTCGGCGGCGAGCCGCTCCCGGGCGAGGGCCAGGCGCTCCCGCAGGCGCTCGATGGTCTGGTTGCGCCCGCGGAGGCCCTCCAGTTCGGCCCGGGCGTTTTCCAGGTAGGCGAGAACTTCGGCGACGCTCCCGCCGTACTTGCGCTTCAAGCGCCGGAGGGCGTCGATCCGATCCTCGAGCGCGGCTTCGCGCTCGGGCGAAGCGGAGATTTCCCCGGTCCGCCGCTCCACTTCCGCCGCCAACTCCTGGACCCGGATGAGGATATCCTCGACTTCCTCCCGCCACCGGGGAGCCTCGGGAAGGAAAGCCCCCAGGTCTCCGACCAGGCGCCGGGCCGCGGTCAGGCTTTCGAACGCCCCCCCCTCCTCGGCCCCGAGGGCGGCGACCAGGGCCGAGGCGGATTCGATGATGGCGCGGGCGTTGGCGACTTCCCCGTGCTCGCGCACCAGGTCTTCCTCCGACTCCTCCCCGCAGGCCGCGGCTTCGATTTCCTCCACCGCGTACTCGAGCAGCTCGGCGCGGCGCTCGAATTCGCGGTCGTCGCCCTCCAGGTCCCGGAGCCCCCGCCGGGTTTCCTTCACCTCCTCCCAGACCCCGGCGTAGCGGGCCCGCGGGTCCTCCAGGTTCCCGTAGGAATCGAGGATGTCGAGTTGGAAGGAGGTCTTGAGGAGCGACTGGTGCTCGTGGGGCCCGTGCAGGTCCACCAGCAGGTCCCCCAGCCCCTTCAGGGTCTGAAGGGTGGCCGGGGAATCGTTGACGAAAATTTTACCGCTCCCTGAGCGCGAGAACGAACGGCGGATCACCAGCGCCCCGCCTTCGGGGGGAGGCATGCCCCGTTCCTCCAGGTAGCGCTGAACCGGAACGGGGTCGGCGAGTTGAAAGACGGCCTCGACGGCGGCTTCCTCGGCGCCCCGCCGGATCAGCCGACGGTCGGCGCGCTCGCCCAGGAGCAGCCCCAGGGCCCCCACCAGGATCGACTTCCCGGCGCCGGTTTCGCCGGTGATGACGTTCAACCCCTCCCCGAACTCGACCCGGGCCCGGGGGAGGATGGCGATGTCGCTGATTATCAGGGTCGCGAGCACGGCGGAATGCTATCATGCCGGGGTCCGGAAATACAGAGTTTGCCGCCGGCGCCGCGGCGTCGGCGGACGCGGAAGAGGAGGAACGACCATGAGCGCCGACGACGACGTGATCCGCCGCTACGGCGGGGTCCCGCTGAAGCCCGAAGACGTCACCCCCTACGAACGCTGGGCCATGTCCTATTTCCGCGACCGGGACCTGGTGTCGGACCCCGAAATGGAAGTCACCGTGCGCCTCGACATCACCCGGGTGGAGGAAGAATACGCCCGCGCGGGCGCGGAAGCCGAGGGGGGGACCCTGACCGCCTTCCTCACCTGGAGGCTCCTGCGGGCGCTGGCGCTTCACCCCTGCTTCAACCTGCGGTTCCTGGGGGGAAGCTGGTACCGCTTTCCCTCCCCTCCCCTTTTCTTCCCCGTTTTGGGAAGCGGAGACCGGCGCTTTCTGGACATTCTCATCGAGGGGGCGGCGCTGATGCCCTGGGAGGAGTTCGCCCGGGTCCAGCATCGGCGGATCGAGGAGGCCCGCGCCCGGCCGGAAGCCTGCCCGCCGGTGGACGAAGAGACCTGGAGCGTCGCCGTCTTCATCGGCAACCTGCCGTACCTGGATTTCACCTCGCTGGGGATCTTCCGCAACGTCAGGCACTCGGGCCGGCCGGTTTTCTACTTCGGCCGGAGAAGCCGGGGGGAAGGGCGCCTGACCGTCCCGCTCTACGTCCGGTTCGACCACGCCTCGACCGACCCCCTCCTCCTCGACGGGCTGATCCGGGATTTCCTGGCGGGCGCCTCCTGAACGCCGGAGCGGAAACGGCGCTCAGCGGGGAGGGGCCAGCGCCTCCGGTTCCACCCCCTCCCGGCGGTGGACGGTGGCCAGCACCTTGGGAACGTACATCCTGGTCTCGATAGGGAGGTGGGGGGCGGCGGCTTCGAAGGTGGCCGCCCCTTCCCGGCGCAGGACCCGCCCCACCCTCCCCTCGCCCGCGTTGTAGGCCGCCAGGGCCAGGGGCCAGGAACGGAAGCGCCCGTAAAGGAGCTTGAGGTAGCGGGCGGCGGCCCGGGCGCTTTTCGCCGGGAGGAACCGTTCGTCGTCCGGGGACGTCTGCAGGCCGAACCTGAGGGCGGTGTCGGGCATGAACTGATAGAGGCCCTTCGCCCCCGTGGGGCTGACCGCCCGGGGGTTGAACGAAGATTCCACCTCCGCCAGCCAGACCAGCTGCGGGGGCAGGCCCTCGCTCTCGAAAATCTTTTTCAGGCCCGGAACCAGTTCCGCGGCGGCGGCGGGGGCGGGGCGGGAGGCGAGGCGTTCCTTCCAGAGCAGGTAGCTGCTCACGGCCGCGGTCCGTTCTCGCGCCACTTCGGGGGCGACCGGGGGAGCGGGCCGGGACCGGGGAACGATCCCGGGCGCGGCCTCAGCCGGGGGCGGGCTCGCGGAGGGGGCGCCCCCCCCCTCGGGCGGAAGGTAATAGGAGACGTAGCGGGCCAGTTCCAGGTAATCGATCCTCTGGCGGAGCCAATCCGCGTAGGGTCGGCCCTCCTCGGTCGCATCCAGGATTTCCAGGGCCCGGAGCGCCTCGGGCAGAAGCCAGGCCAGGGGCTCGAGGCTGCCGCCCTCGCGGGCGGCGGTCAATCCGTCCCAGAAGCGGCGCCACTGCTCGGGGCCGGGCAGCGTCAGCCCGTCCAGGATCGGGGCGGGCACGTACTCCTCCACCCCCGCCAGCCCCGCCTGCCGGGCGGCTTCGCGCAACGTCGGCGGCTCCTCCGCCGCCCGTGCCGGCGAAAGGATCGCGAGGCCCAGGAGGACCGCGGTCAGTTTCAAGCTCATTTCCTTTTTTTTCACGCGTGCTACACTCGGTTTCGGGATTATTTCAAAAAGCAGGCTCGGCAGCCAGGAAAAGACCGATGAGAAACGTTCTGAGCCGGGCGTCGGCAGGCGCCGAACCGGACGCGCCCGGGACCCGGTCGCCATGAGCGGGTGCCGCATGTTCGTAACCGACCTGGACGGCACCCTGGCGGGGGGCGACCGGACGGTCGGCGCCGTCAACCGCCGCTGTCTCGAGGCGCTGGGGGAACGGGGGGTCCTCCGGGTGATCGCGACCGGCCGGTCGCTCTATTCGGTCCGCGCCGTTCTCGAACCCGCTTTCCCCGTCGATTACCTGGCCTTTTCCTCCGGGGCCGGGATCGTGCATTGGCCCTCGGGCAGACTGGTGAGAAGCAGCCGCCTGACCTGGGAAGAAACGGCGGGGGCGGTGGAAGTTCTCCTGCGGGCGGGCGCCGACTTCATGGTCCACCGCCGGATCCCGGTCAACCACCGGTTTCTCTGGTACGGCTCCGGGGAGGAGAACCTCGATTTCAGACGGCGGATCGACCTCTATCGAAACTGCTGTTCGGCGGGGCCGATTCCGCTCCCCGAAGGCGAATACTGCCAGGTGGTGGCGATATTCCCCCCGGGGGGGGCGGGCGAGTTCGAGCGGGTCCGGAGCCGGTTCCCGGGATTGACGGCCGTCCGTTCCACCTCCCCCCTGGACCGCCGCTCGATCTGGCTCGAGATCTACCCCGCCGGCGTGTCCAAGGCGGCGGCGGCGCGGTGGCTGGCGGCGCGGCACGGCATCCGCCGGGAAGAGACCGGCGGCATCGGCAACGATTACAACGACCACGACCTCCTGTCCTGGGTGGCGGAAGCTTTCGTGGTGGCCAACGCCCCCGGCGAACTCCGCTCGCTCTTCCCCGTGGTCGCCTCCAACCGGGATGACGGTTTCTCCGAGGCGGCCCGGCGGCTGTTCCGGCCGTAAGCGGCCCGGGCCCGGTCAAGAGCGGGCCGCGAACTCCGCCACGTAGTTCCGGAAGCGTTCGACGGCCCGGACCGTCACCGGGCCCGGCGCACCGGCGCCGATGGCCCGCTCGTCGACCCGGACCACCGGAACCAGTTCCTTGTTGGTGGCCGTCAGGAAAACCTCGTCGGCCGCCAGGAGTTCTTCCAGGGAGATATCCCGGATTTCCACGGCGGCGTCGGACGCGAACAGGTCGAGCACGACCCCCCGGGTGATCCCGGGGAGGATGCCTTCTCCCGGGGTGACCAGCCGTCCCGAAGAGACCATGAAGAGGTTGGTGGTCTCGCCTTCCCGGACCATTCCCCCGCCGTCGACCAGCAGGGCTTCCACCGCCCCCCGGGAGCGGGCGCCGGCGACGCTGACCACCGCCGCCAGATAGTTGAGGGTCTTCGCCCCCGGGTAGCTGCGCGTCCGGCGGACGACGGAGACGGAGACTCCCCGCTGGTACCACCAGGCGGGACAGGCCTGAACCGGAGCCGCCAGCACCACCAGCCGGGGGTCGCCCCCGGGCGTGAAAAAGTCGGGGCTGGAGCCGCCGCTGACGACGATCCTGACGGTCGCCTCCGGAAGCCCGGCCGCGGCCAGCACCCGGTCGATCAGCCCCATCAACTCGTCTTCTTCCCAGGGAAAAGGGAGCGCGACGGCGCGGGCGGAAGCGCGGAGACGGCGCAGGTGCTCGCGGGGGTGGAAGGGGCGCCCGCCGTAGGTGCGTAAAAAATCGAAGACCCCGTACCCCCGCAGGAAAGCGAGGTCGTCCACGGGGACGACGGCTTTTTCCGCGGGCACGATCTTCCCGTCGATGTAGCAGGCACCCTTCATTGTTCCCCCGGTCGGACAGGAATTCTACGGAAGGAACGCCGCGGGCTCAACCGCTAATCCGGGGCGGCGATTAATTGCTTGACACCAACGTCCGGATGGTTCAAACATTATTTACTATGCGCGTCCGGACCACAGGCCGGGTATGAAGACGCGGATTCCAGGGAGAAGGTTTCTCATCTTCGACCGGGACGCCACCCTCATATCCAGCCGGGAGATCGCCTATGCCTGTTACCTGGCGGCGTTCGAAGCGGTGGTGGCCGAAGCGCTCCCCGCCCTGGCCCCGATCGACGGCGAAACCCATTGGCGGGAGTACCATCCCTTCGAACCCGCGCTCTTCTACCGCCGCCGCTACCCGTCCCTGGAGGACGACGCCATCTCCCGGGCGGGCGATGCGAGCTGGCGGTTCTATCTGGAACACGCCGCCCGGCCCGAATTCAACCCGGTCATCCCCGCCATCCCGGATTTCGTCCGCACCCTCAAACGGGACGGCTTCGAAGTCGTCGTCCTCACCTCGGGACGCTTGGAGAACGAATTTATGGAAGAGCACGGCATTCCCGTGGACGCCTGCTACAGCATGGTGAGGATGCGGGAAAAGGGCCTCCCCGCCGCCGAAAAGGGCGAGGCCATCTCCTATATCCTGGGACGGCACGGGCGCGGGCGCGGCGATGCCGTCACCATCGGCGACAACCCCAGGGACCACGTCGAGGGGATCGCCTCGGTGGGGGCGGCGTACGGACTCGGTTCGGCCACCGCCCGGGAGGAACTGCGGGGGGCGGTCGATCATTTCGCGGAATCGGTCGAGGACTTCTATCCGCTCTTCGGCCTGAAGCGCCCGGGCTAGTCTAGAGCCACTGGCGCGAGGAGGAGACGACGACCCCGTCGATCTCCCGCTCGATCCGATCCTCGGCCGACCGGAGCAAGCGGTCGACGGAAGCGGCGTCGACGGCGGCGGCGACCACGCTCCACTGGGCCCGCTGGAGGTTATCCTGGCGGCCGCTTTCGACCACGACGCAGCCTCCGGCGCTTCCGAGCCGATCCTTCAATCCCCGCAGGCGGTGGCGCTTCTCCTTGAGGGTGCGGCAACCGGGAAGCATGATCTCGATTTCGAGCAGGGCCACCCGGATCACGGCCGGGGCTCCTTGTCCGTCACCTGCAGGGGAGTGGGAAAAAGCGAGAGCTGGTCCGTGTTCTCCGGGCAGCGGCGGCAGAAGGAAAAGCGGCGGCGGCGGCGGCCGCGGCACACTTCCCGGGTGATCAGGTAGGAACTCCCCGGGCAACGCAACCGTTCCTTCCCTTCCGGCGGCGTCATCAATCCAGGGGATGAACGACGATCCCGGAACGCAGCTTGGGTTCGAACCAGGTGCTTTTGGGGGGCATGATCCGGCCCGCGTCCGCGATCGCCATCAACTCCTCCACCGAGGTGGGAAACAGGGAGAACGCCACCCCGCCGCCGGCGTCCACCCGCTGGCGCAGCTCGTCCGTCCCCCGGATTCCGCCCACGAAATCGATCCGTTTGTCGGTGCGGGGATCGCCGATGCCCAGCACCGGGGCCAGGAGGTTGTCCTGGAGAATGGAAACATCGAGCGCTCCCACCGGGTCCGCCCCGGCATAGGTTTTCGGAAGCGCCCGCAGCCGGTACCAGTTCCCGTCCAGGTAGGCCCCGAACTCGTGGGGTCCGCCCGGCTTGACCGGGGCGTTCCCGGGGGACGCTTCCACCCGGAACGACTCCCCGGTCCGGGCCAGGAATTCGGCGGCGCTCAAGCCGTTCAGATCGCCCACCACCCGGTTGTAGTCCATGATCCGCAACTGGTCGTGGGGGAAGATCACGGCCAAAAAGAAATTGTACTCCTCGTCCCCGGTGTGGCCCGGGTCGGCGGCGCGGCGCAGCTGCCCCACCCTGGTCCCGGAAGCGCTGCGGTGGTGGCCGTCGGCTACGTAGAGGCAGGAGATGTCCTTGAACACCGCGCCGATGCGGGCGACGAGTTCGGGGTCGTCGGTCTTCCAGAAGGTGTGGCGGACGCCGTCGTCGGCGGTGAAATCGTAGAGCGCCGGGTGCGCGGTGACCTCCTCGGCCAAGGCGAGAGCTTCCGGACGGCTGCGGTAGGTCAGAAACACCGGGCCGGTGTTGGCGTTGAGGGTATCGACGTGCCGGATCCGGTCGGCTTCCTTGTCGGCCCGGGTCTTCTCGTGTTTCTTGATGACGTCGTTCTCGTAATCCTCGATCGAGGCCCCGGCCACCAGACCGGTCTGGGTATGGGCGCCCATAGTCTGCCGGTAGAAATAATAACAGGGTTCGGGGTCGCGGATCAGGATCCCCTCACGGACCAGCCTCTCCAGGTTTTCCCGCCCCTTGGCGTAGACGGCGTCGTCGTAGAGATCGATCTCTTCGGGAAGGTCGATCTCCGGTTTGACCACGTGCAGAAAACTGTCCGGATTGCCCCGGGCCCGGGCCCGGGCCTCGGCCGAACTGAGAACGTCGTAGGGAGGAGAAGCCACGCGTTCGACTTTCTCCGGAACGGGCCGCAGCCCTCGAAAAGGATTGATCCGCACCATCGCTGCCTCCTTGCCGTATTCGGCGTACGCGCCCGCTATTAAAGCATTCCCCCGGGCTCCAGTCCAGGGGCGTAAACTAAGGCGCCCCGCGGAATATCCGCGGGGCGCCCGACCGGTAAAGGAGGGTTACCGGTCGTTTCCGTCGGGACCGATCAGCTCACCTCGATCCGGCGCGGGGTCTCTTCCTTGGTCTTGTAGAGGACCACTTCCAGGATCCCGTCCTTCAGGGAGGCTTCGATCCGTCCCCGGTCGATGATGTTTCCCAGGACGAACCTCCGGCGGAATTCGGCCGCCGGGTGTTCGCTGTAGACCGTACGCAGTTTCTCGTCCGCGGCCGGCCTCACGCCCCGGATGGTCAGGTCGTCCTCCTCGACGATCAGGTCCAGGTTCTCCCGGGTAACCCCCGGCAACTCGGCCTGAATGACCACCCGGTCGTCCTCTTCCCTGATTCCTACCGGCGGAACCAGGAACGGGCTTTCGTTGGTCGACTGCATTTCCTTCTCCTTCCGGGGGACGTTATTCCCCGATCTCGATCTTGCGGGCCTTCACTTCCTCTTTTTTGGGGAGGCTGATCTCCAGGACTCCGTCCCGGCAGGCAGCCTTGATCCCCTGGGCGTCGACCTTGGAGGGGAGTTGAATCACCCGCTGGAACGAACCGTAGACCCGCTCCAAACGGTGATAATCCTTTTCCGTCACCTCCTCCTCCTGTTTCTTCTCCCCCTTGATGATCAGCGTATCCCCCTGGATCGAAACGTCGATGTCCTTCTTCTCGATCCCGGGAAGATCGGCCTTGACCACCACCCGGTCGTCGTCCTCGAAGACGTCTACTACCGGAACCCAAGCTCCCTCGAAAAGGCCGGTGCGGCCTCCCCGGAAAGGAGAAAGGGTTTTCTCCACCAGCTGATCCAGTTCGCTCCTGAACCCGGTAAGGAGGTCCAGGGGGTCTAGATCTCTGGCCGGTCTCCATTTAATAAGAGCCATATCCTGCCTCCTTGGTTGCCCCCGGGCTCCCCGGCCCGGGAATTTTTGGTGCTCCTTCACTTCTTATAAGAGCAAACAATATGCCAAGAGCTGGCCGATGTGAAAATACATCCTAAGTTTTTATAGAACATAATGATACAAACATCTATATCCATGATCCCCGGCGCCGCCCGCTGCGGAAAATGTATCCTTTTGAGCCGGTTTCGGGAAGACGGTGTTCCCATCTGTCGAAAGAGAAAGAACCACGCGCCGCTTGCGGCGGGAAAGAGGCGCCGGTAGAATCGGGGTATGCGGCGCTGTATATCGTTTCTACTCACGACCGCGGTCGGCTTGGGGACCGGATGCGGCGGCGGGACGGTCTCGACCGGGGATTTCGACCGGATCCGCGACCGGGGGACGCTGCGCATCCTCACCCATTCCTCCGGGGACGGGTACCTTCCCCGCGACGGGTACCCCCTCGACCGGGAGCTTTCCCTGGCCCGGCGGTTCGCCCAAAACCAGGGCCTGAAGGCGGAGACGGTGGCGGTCGAGCGCTTTTCCGACCTGATCCCGGCGTTGCAGCGCGGGGAGGGGGACCTGATCGCCGCCAACATGACCGTGCTCGATTCCCGGCTGCGGGACGTCGACTTCACCGTTCCCGTGGGTTCGTCTCACGAGCTGATCGTCTCCCGGGCGGGGGAACCGGCGGTCGCCGAGCTCGACGACCTATCGGGCAGGACGATCGCGGTCCAGGAAGGCACGTCCTTCATGGAGACCGCCCGCTATATCCAAACCAAGTTCCCCGAGGTTACGGTCAAAACCATTCCCGGGAACCTATCCCAGGACGAGATTCTCGACCGCGTCGCCGCCGGCACCGACGACTTGACCGTCGACGACAGCAACGTCCTGGCGGCGGCGCTCGCCTACCGCGACGACGTAATCGCCGGGGTCAGAGTCACCAACGAATGCGACCTGGCCTGGGCGGTGCGCAAGGGGAACCCCGAGCTGCGGAAGCGCCTGGACCTGTTCCTCGACGGGGCCGCCGCCCGCCGGGAAGGCGCACCCCGCACCCGGGAAGACCTCCCCGGGATCAAGCAGAGAAACGTCCTGCGGATCCTGACCGTCAACAACGCCGCCTGTTACTTCATCTACCGGGGCGAACTGCTCGGATTCGAGTACGAACTGGCCGCGAAATTCGCCGAAAGCCTGGGGGTGGAACCGCGCATGGTCGTGGCCCCGGCCTACGGCGACCTCATTCCCTGGCTGCTGGAGGGGCGAGGGGACCTGATCGCCGCCAGCATGACCCCCACCGACACCCGGAAAGACCGGGGGGCAGCCTTCACCGTCCCTTACGACCGGGTTCGGGAGATGCTGGTCGCCCGGCCGGGAGAGAACGTGCCGAAGACCGCGCGCGATCTGGCCGGGAAAACGATCACGGTCAGAAAAGACAGCTCCTACCGCCGGACCCTGGAGAAAATCCGCGCCGCCGGCGTCGATCTCCGGATCGCCGACGCCCCCGCCGACCTCCAGACCGAGGAACTCATCGCCGGCGTGGCCGACGGCACCTACGACTACACCGCGGCCGACAGCAACATTCTCGACATCGAACTGGCCTGGGGGGTGCCGGTGATCGGCGCTTTTCCCCTCACCCCCGAAGAGGTCCCCCACTGCTGGGCGGTACGGAAGACCTCCCCCGAACTCCTCGAAGCCGCCGACGCCTTCCTCTCCTCCACGTACCGGAGCGCCTTCTACAATATCGCCTACCGCAAATACTTCCGCGACCCGCGCGGGGCCGGGAACGGGAACGGCCCCCGGGAGGTGGCCGACGGGGCAATCTCCCCCTACGATGCCCTGGCCCGAAAATACGGAGAGCGCTATTCCATCCCCTGGCTTCTGATCGTAGCCCAGATGTACCAGGAGAGCCGCTTCCGTCCCGACGCCGTCTCCTGGGCCGGGGCCAGGGGGCTGCTCCAGGTCATGCCCGCCACCGCCCGGGAGCTGAAACTTTCCCCCCTGGACGACCCGGAGACGGGCACCCACGCCGGAGTCAAGTATCTCTCCCTGATGCGGGACCGGCTCCAGGACAAGACCGCCGACCCCGGAAACCGGCTGTGGTTCTCCCTGGCCGCCTACAACGCCGGCGTCGGCCACGTCTTCGACGCCATCCGCCTGGCCCGGCAGCAGGGATGGAAGCCCGATCTCTGGTTCGAGAACGTGGAGCGGGCCATGCTCCTGCTGGCTCAACCCGAGTACGCCGCGAAGGCCCGGTACGGCTACGTCCGGGGAAAAGACGTGGCCGGGTACGTCAAGAAGATCCGCGACCGTTTCCGCGCCTACGAGGCCCTGGCCGGCGCGGGCCCCTGATCGCCGTCGGCGCTCAGGACCGGGCGAGGACGGCCCGAACCCGGGCCAGGAGTTCGGTCCCCCGGACCGGCTTTCGGATATAGTCGGAAATCCCGCACTCCACCACCCGGTCGGCCATCTCCCCCGAGCTGTACCCGGAAAGGATGACGATCCTGAGACCGGGGTAGCGCTCCCGGAGACGCGCCTGCGTCTCCTCCCCGCTCATGACCGGCATGTTCATGTCCAGGATGGCGAGGTCGGGCGCGGCCTCCGCCGCTTCCAGCAGCTCCAGCGCCTGCTGCCCGTTGCGGGCCGCCGTCACCTGGAAACCCTCGTTCCGGAAGAGCGTGACCAGCATCCCCCGGACGGAATCTTCGTCTTCCACCAGAAGAATCCGGACGGTTCCCGGCGCGACCTCCGCCGCCGGTTCCGCCGGGATCGGCGGTTCCACCGGGAGGTACACCCGGAACGAGGCGCCTCCAGCGGCTCCGGCGGCGACCACGATCCCGCCCCCGTGGGCCTTGACCGTTCCGTACACGGCGGAAAGCCCCAGCCCGCTTCTTTTGGGCCGGGTCGTAAAAAACGGTTCGAAGATCCGCTTGGACAGCTCCGGGGGGACCCCGGGGCCGGTGTCCTCCACCCGGAGTTCGAGATAGCGGCCGTCCTTGATGCCGTCCGGGTTGACGGAGGGGTCGCCCGAGGAGAAAACGGCGTCGGCGGTGGCGATCTTCATGCTTCCGCCGCCGGGCATGGCGTCGCGGGCGTTCAGACCCAGGTTGAGGACAAGGTTGCGCAGTTGGGAGAAATCCCCCCGGACGACGCGGTCGGACGCGTCCAGATCGAGGGCGATCTCGATTTTTTTATCGATGGCCCGGGAGAGCAGGGCCGCCGCCTCGCGCGCCGCCTGGTGCACGTCCGCCGGAATCAGGGACCGGTGCTGGGTGGGGGAGAAAGCCAGCAACTGCTGGATCAGGTCGGAGGCCCGCTCGGCGCCGGTCATGATCCAGCGGGCGCATTCGAGAAGCTCTCCGGGTTCCAGTTCCCTGGTCAGGATCTCGGCGTAGCCGAGGATGGCCGAAAGCTGGTTGTTGAAATCGTGGGCCAGACCCCCGGCCAACTGGCCCAGTGCCCGCATCTTGTCGGAATGGTGCAGCTCCCGTTCCATCCGGCGGCGTTCGGTGATGTCGTCCATCAGGCCGAGAATGACCACCGGGGAACCGTTCTCGTCGACGATCGGCACCTTGAAGGTCTGGGCGATACCGGCTCCCTGGGAGTAAAGCAACGGTTCCTCGCCCAGGTCGAGAACCTTGCGGGTTCGGACCGCCTTCATATCCGTTTCCCGAAAAGCGTCCGCCAGTTCGGGGCCGAAAATCTCCAGATCGGTCCGGCCCAGGATCTCCTCGGCCGGGATCCCGGTCAACTCCACCGCTTTTTCGTTCCAGAGCAGGTAGCGCCCGTCGTCGCCCAGATCCTTGGCGAAGACGCCCACCGGCAGGTTTTCCAGAAGGCCCGCCAGGAGTCCGCGGCCGCCGGCGACCTGCAGTTTCCGGGTCCGTGACCGGCCGACGTCGCGCACGAGCAGGGCCGCCACGGGGTGGCCGCCCAGGGTGAAACCCGAAAGCGAAACCTCGGCCGGGAACAGGGAACCGTCGAGGCGGCGATGGGTCTGCCGCCGTCGGGCCAGGCCTTCGCGACCCGCGCCGGGGGGGGAGGCGACGACCACGGCGTCGAGAGGGAGACCCCGCAATTCCGAGCGCGCGCGGGCGTAGAGCTTCTCGGCGGCCGGGTTGCCGTCGAGGATCGTCCGGGTCTGGGTGTCGACCAGGAGAAGGGGTTCGGCGATCATGGCGGCCAAACGCCCCGAGACGGGGGGCGCGTCCAGCCGGAACCCTCCGGCGGTGCCGTCGCTCGGCGGCGGCGGCCGATCTATCCGTTTCCTGCGCACGCCGCCCAGTGTATCCCGATTCCTCCGACGAAACAATCCGAGAGTCCATCCGGGCGCCGGGCGCACCCAAAATTGCGGGTAGTAAAGTCGTTCCCCGTGCGCTATAGTCCACATGCTCCGCGCTCGCGCGGACAGAGTGTGGAAAGGAGACGCCATGTGCGGAATCGTCTGTTACGTCGGGAAAAAGAACGCCACTCCCATCCTCCTGGAGGGACTGCGCCGGCTCGAATACCGGGGTTATGACTCGGCGGGGATAGCCGTCGTCACCCCGGAGAGGACGGTCATGATCAAGGCGGTGGGCAAGGTCGCCGACCTCGAGGCCAAAGTCGACGGCGTCGACCCCGAGGGGACCATGGGAATCGCCCATACCCGCTGGGCGACCCACGGCCGGGTCACCGAAGCCAACGCGCACCCCCATACCGGCCAGAGCGGCAAGCTCTTCCTGGTTCATAACGGAATCATCGAGAACTTCCAGACCCTCAAGGACGAGCTGCTGGAACTGGGCCACGTTTTCCTCTCCGAAACCGATACCGAAGTCCTCGCCCACCTTATCGACGAATACTACCGGGGGAACCTGGTGGAGGCGGTGCGCCGGGCGCTGAGCCGCGTCCGGGGGACGTTCGGGATCGCCCTTTTCCACGAGGACGAGCCCAGAAAGATCGTCCTGGCCCGGAGGGGGTCCCCCTTGGTCCTGGGGATCGGGACCGACGAGCTCATGGCCGCCTCGGACGTCACCGCCATGCTCCGGATCACCAAGCAGATCATCCACCTCGACGACAACGAACTGGCGGTGCTGGACGACAACGACTACACCATCAGCGATTTTCAGGAACGCCCGATCGAAAAATCCGCCGAAACCGTGGAGTGGACGGCGGAAGACGCCGACTGCGGCGGGTTCCCCCATTACATGCTCAAGGAGATCTTCGAACAGCCCGAGGCGGTCGAAAACGCGATCCGGGGGCGGCTGGTGGAGGGAGAAGGCGTTTCCCGCCTGGGAGGTCTGGAGACCGTCATCGAGCGTTTCAAGGACATCGACAGGATCATCTTCGTTTCCTGCGGCACTTCCTACCACGCGGGGATGCTGGCCACCTACATCTTCGAGCGCATCACCGACATCAACGTCGGGGTCGAGCTGGCCTCCGAGTTCCGTTACCGCAACCTGCGCCTGGACCGCCGTACCGCGGTCATCGCCCTCTCCCAATCGGGGGAGACCGCCGACACCCTGGCCGCGATCCGGGAAGCCAAGCGCAAGGGAGCGCTGGTGCTGGGGATCGTCAACGTGGTCGGCTCCACCATCGCCCGCGAAACCGACGCCGGGGTCTACAACCACGCCGGGCCCGAGATCGGCGTGGCCAGCACCAAGGTCTTTCTTTCCCAGTGCGTCATTCTCGTCCTCATGGGGCTGCTCATCGCCCGCTACCAGCGCCTCTCCCTCAGCGACGGACTGCGGATCGCCGACGCCGTCAAGCTTCTTCCCGACCAGATCCGGGAGATCCTGCACCAGGTTCCCGCCATCGAGGACCTGGCGCGGCGTTACGCCCGCTACGACGATTTCCTCTTCATCGGGCGGCTCTACAACTACCCCATCGCCCTGGAAGGGGCCTTGAAACTGAAGGAAATTTCCTACATCCACGCCGAGGGCTACGCCGCCGGGGAGATGAAGCACGGCCCCATCTCCCTGATCGACCCCGGGTTCCCCACGGTGGCGCTCATCCCCTCCGATTCCTCCTTCGACAAGATGATCAGCAACATCGAGGAGATCAAATCCCGCGCCGGAAAGATCGTCGCCGTGGCCCAGGCCGGCGACGAGCGCATCGAACGGTTCGCGGACGACGTGATCTACGTTCCCTCGACGATCGACTTCCTCCAGCCCATTCTCAATACCGTCCCCCTGCAGCTGCTGGCTTACTACATCGCCCTGGAGCGGGATTGCGATCCGGACAAGCCCCGCAACCTGGCCAAAAGCGTAACCGTGGAATAACCGGCCGGTTCCGGCTTCCGCCGGGCCGGCTCAGCCCGGAGAAGAAAGCATAGCTCGAGGCGCTTTCCCGACCATCTCCCTGGAAGAAGCCCGGAGCCAAGCGCGGGAAGGGGGGATTTCCCTGCGCGAGGCGGAGATCGACGCCCTCGAAAGGGGGATCGTTCCGCTGCGCTATGTCCGCAACATCCCCGTCTTCGGCATCGAGGGGCAGTTGAAGCTGCTGCGGGCCCGGGTCGCGGTCGTCGGCGCGGGCGGCCTGGGGGGCTTGGCCGTCGAACTTCTGGCCCGGGCCGGCACGGGGGAGCTGGTCATAGTCGACGGCGACCGGTTCGGTGAAGACAACCTCAACCGCCAGATCCTCTGCCGGATCGAGGACATCGGGGCGCCGAAAACCGAAGCGGCGGCGCGGCGGGTGCGGGAGATCAACCCCGCCGTCACCCCTATCCCCCGCCGGGTTTTCCTGGACGACGACAACGCCGACGGCATCCTGCAAGGCTGCGACGCCGCCCTGGACGCCCTCGACCACATCGGGGCCCGGCTGGCGCTGGAGCGAGCCTGCGCCCGGGTCGGGATACCCCTGGTCCACGGTTCGATCGGCGGTCTCCTCGGGGAGGTGGCGGTAAGCGCGCCCGGGTCGGGGAGGCTGGAGGCTCTCTTCGGCGCCGACGGCCCCGCCCGGGGAGCCGAAGTCGAGCTGGGAACCCCCACCCCCACCCCGGCGGCGGTGGCGGCGCTCCAGGTTTCCGAGACCGTCCGCCTACTCACGGGGGGCGGGGGCCCCCTGGCGGAGAACCTGCTCATCTGCGACCTGGACGCCCTCGTTTTTCCCCTGGTCCGCCTGAAGAACAGGGAGCCGGAGCCGTGATTTCCCTGACCGTTCACCTCTACGGCAAGTTCAAACGGCCGGGAACCGGCGGCGATATGCGCATGGAGGCGGAGGCGGGGACCTCGGTGGGCGAACTCATGGACCGCCTGGGTCTCAGGGGGGAAGTCTACCGGATGGTCCTGGTCAACGGCATCCGGGTGGGAGACGGTCACCGCCCGGCCGACGGCGACGAACTTCACGTCTTTCAACCGGTGGGCGGTGGATAGATCCGTCTCCGACAAAGCCCGTTGACGCGGCCCCGACGACGCGGGTATACTGGAGACGAGGTTGTCGGCTTTACTCAAGCAGGGAGTTTGTCCATGAAAAGAGGGTTCTGCTGCGCCGCTTTTTCTCTTCTGCTCGCGGGAACCGCCGTTTCCGCCCCGCTCATCCAGGAAGGCTTCGACGATTATCAGACCGGGGTCCGGCCCGCGGGCTGGACCTTCAACGGCTGCTCTGCCGATTCCGACGTCTACACCTCCAGCGGCTACTTCGGCCTGGCCTCCCCCTCGATCAAGCTGGACGCCACCGGCGACAGCATCACCACCGCCGCTTTCGCCGGGGCCGGAAGCCTCTCTTTCTGGGTCCGGGGGGTCTCCATCAACCCGTCCTCGTCGCTCCTGATCGAGGAATACTACGCAAGCGCCTGGGGAACCGTCACCGACATCTTCTCCCTCCCCACTTCGGGAACCACCATCGGGCTGCTGGCGTTGAACCCCTCCAGCAGCCAGCTTAAGTTCACCTACACCAAGGTGGCCGGGAACCTCGGATTCGACGACGTCGCCGTCTTCGAATTCACCACGACCACCACCACCACCACTACCACCGTCACCACCACCACGGTCACCACCACCACCGGGAGCACCTCCACCACCACCTCGGGCCCCACCACCAGCACCACCACCACCGCCCTGACCTGCGACGCCGTTTACGAGGGGTTCGACGACTACAATATCGGGGTGCGGCCCGCGGGCTGGACCTTCAACGGCTGTTCCTCGGATTCGGACGTCTACACCTCCAGCGGCTACTTCGGCCTGGCTTCTCCCTCGATCAAGCTGGACGCCACCGGCGACAGCATCACCACCGCCGTCTTCGGTCCGGGGTGCCCCTACGACCTCAGTTTCTGGATCCGGGGCGTCTCCACCGGCGCCGGCAGTTCCCTGCTGGTCGAAGAGTTCTACGCCTCCTCCTGGGTCCCCCTGACCGACATCGCCACCCTGCCCACCACCGGCACGGTCATCGGGGCCCTGCGCCTCAACCCCTCCTCCGCCCAGGTCCGCTTCACCTATACCAAGAGTTCGGGAAACCTGGCCTTCGACGACTTCTTCCTCGATCCGCCCCCCACCCCCACTCCGTCCGCCTCCACCACCCCCAGCCTGCCGCCGACGCCCTCTCCGACCGCGACCCCGGGTAAAACCCCGACCCCCACCCCGGAGGGGTACAAG
>Ga0116162_10000301_pt1 | contig 37760 bp, 34 predicted proteins | sample AD_UKC105_MetaG_FD_89875 | JGI IMG/M metagenome (GOLD analysis project Ga0116162, IMG submission 89875) | Active sludge microbial communities of municipal wastewater-treating anaerobic digesters from Hong Kong - AD_UKC105_MetaG | ecosystem: Engineered > Bioreactor > Anaerobic > Digestate...
AACTCTTTCCCCATGCGCCCTCTCGCTTGGAAATCTCCAAAACAGTTCCTTTGGGAGTTCCTGAATCCGTAATCCTTTTTCCTTTATCCTTTTTGTAACACATCATTGACAAACCTACATTTTTTGCAATTTGCGGCGTTTGTGTGCATATAGTTTTAGCAATGGATATTCCCCATCGGGGGTCGTGAGAAAGGACGGCATATCGATGATGACTTTATTCGGCATTCCGCTCTCCGCACTCTTTTTCCTCGCGCTGTATATCAAAGACAAGAATGCGTTTGCGCCTCCGCTCTCCGCTGCCAAGGAGGCCGACTGTCTGCGGCGGATCGAATGTGGTGACAAGCATGCCCGAAACGAATTAATCGAGCATAATCTTCGGCTTGTGGCACATATCGCCAAAAAATTCGCCCCCTACCCGCCCGAACAGGAGGATTTGATCTCGATCGGTACGATCGGGCTGATCAAGGCCGCCGACAGCTTTGAGCGCAAAAAGGACTTTCGCTTTTCTACATATGCCTCGAAATGCATCACCAATGAAATCTTGATGCACTTCCGATCCATCCGCAAGTGCTCGAGCGACGTCTCGCTGTTTGACCCGGTCGAGACCGAGTCGGGCAGCGGCAGTGTTCAAATCATCGATACACTGATGGCGGATTTCGACCTTGAGGACACCGTACAACTCAAATTAGACGTACAGCGGCTGTATGACGCGCTCTCCTCACTGGACGAACGCAGCCACCGGGTGATTTTATTGCGCTACGGGCTGGCCGGTAATGCGCCGCTGACGCAATCCGAGATCGCGGCGCAGCTGGGAATCTCGCGCTCCTATGTCTCGCGCATCGAAAAATCCGCCCTCGAAAAACTGAAAGGGGCATTGTGATTTAACAAAACCCTAATACAAAAGCGTCCTTTCGTTAATACATGAATAACGATAGGGCGTTTATTGTCTTTTGTTATTAATTTGTGGTATAGTATATACATAAATCAATGCTGTTGAATATATGGTGAGGTGGTTTTATGAAAAAACATTCTATCATTTGTTTTATTATGATATCTGCAATGTTCGTATTGTTTGCTTGCAGCTCAAACAAAAACAGCGATTTTGCATCATCGGAACTGAATGCGCCAGAACCGAATAACACAGACGTCATATTAACGATCAAAGAATCCAATATCGGCGCTGATACTATCAGTGTTGATACAGAAGAAATAACCTTTATCATTGAAAATAAATCCGATAAAACATATGGTTATAGCAAAGATGTTCATTTGCAAAAAAAGATAAACGGCAAGTGGACTATTATCCCTACCCTTGAAAATACTGCTTTTGAAGCGGATTTGATTTCCATATCACCATCCGGAATAGGAGAACTCCCTTTTCAAATCAGCGCTTTCTACGGCAGCTTAAGCGCAGGCAAATATCGAATCCTTAAAGAAATATATCTACTGGATGATAATTTGTGTGTTATCGATACCGGTTATTATATCGCTGCCGAGTTTGAAATAGAATAACAAAGATTCCGCTTAACAAGTTACAAATCGTGTTGACAACCAAAAAGGCGACCCTGTAGGGCCGCCTTTTTAAAGATTCAAAATAAGATTGTAATTATGCCATCGGAACAAATGTGACGGCATCCATCAAGTTGTCAATCAACGTCTCGTCTCTGGCTTCGTTGCGGATCGTGTAGTTGTTATTGTAGATAAACACTTCGTCATCAAGCTGCGTGAAGATGATATGATAGTGGCGAGCGGCACGTGTTTGAATCGAATAATTCACAGAGATCTCATAGGACTCTTTACCGCCGAATGTGGTCTTTTGCGGAGTTTCAATGACCCACTCAACATTTGTATAGAGCGTACTCGCATTAACGTCGTCAATGTAATCCTGCATCACGTCATCCAACGTTCTGCCGTCAGCCAACTTTTCAACAAACTGCATAAATGCAACGCTGTCGTTATCAATCGCTTCGGAGTAATAGAAAACATTTTCAGAAATGTTTGTGGGTACCCAACCTTCGACATCGCCGACTTCAGCCGTCCATTTTTCTGCCTTTTTGACGACGGTCGTCGAAACAGAAGGCATTGAATAAACATATGAACTCTCTTCGCTGCTCTCTTCGTTTCCGCCGCAGCCCGCAAACATGACCACTGCCATGACAAGTGCCATTGTCAGGGCCAAGATACGTGTTTTTTTCAAAACAAACACCAACCTTTCAAGTTGAAAACGGTTACATAACCGTTGAAATCGGGCTTCACAACCCGCGATTTTCATCGCTCAGGTATTATAGCACGAAATTGTGAGGAAATAAAGGGGGTTTCCGGATTAAAAATAATTTCCATTTTATGGACAGTTAATTTCGCCGTCTTCCGCCAAACAAAAGCAGCAACCGTAGCAACTGAGCCAGCGATACGATCACTGCCGCTACATAGGTCATCGCCGCTGCGGTTAAGACCGATTTTGCGCCTTTGGTCTCCTCCTCATCTAAGCTGTATGTGGATTGAATACCCTCAATCGCACGTTTCGAAGCGTTGAACTCAGTCGGAAGCGTGATCAGTTGAAACAGAACTGCTGCAGAGAAAGCAATGATGCCGGCGAAAATCAATCCCGAAAAATTCATAAACAAGCCGAACAGAATCAAAATCCAAGACAGATAAGAACCGGCTTGCGCGATGGGATAAATGACGCCCCTGATTTTGATGGGGAAATACTCCTCGGCGTATTGTACCGCATGCCCCGCCTCATGTGCGGCAACACCCACCGCCGCAATGGAATTGGATTGATACACCGAATCGGACAACCGAATCACATTGGCCTTGGGATCGTAATGGTCTGTCAACTGTCCGCTTACACGCTCAATCTGAACACCAATGACACCGTTTTTACGCAGCACGGCTTCGGCTGCCTGCGCGCCGGTCAGACCCCGCATCGTCGGTATTTTCGAGTATTTTGCAAATGTGGATTTCACCTTCATCTGAGCGATCAACGAGATGATGATCGCGGGTATAATCAGGATAAAATACCATTGGTCAAATCCGATATAATAGCCAAAGGGATACAAACTTTTCTCACTTCCGTTCTTTGAGTGTTTTTAAATAACTGTCACACAGTTCCACGACTGCCGGATTAAAGCGTTCGCCGTATTGAGGGACACCGGCAGAAAACAGCAGTGTGTTATCCGTCCGCTCAGGGAGTGTGATTTTAAATTCATTTCCACTTTTACGCGCAACAAACTCCAGTTGTCCGCCGTGTGCTCTAACGATCATAGCGGCGACCGCAAGCCCCATGCCGCTGCCGTCGATGTTGTTAATGCCGCCGTTAAGTCCTTTTTCAATGCGGTCTTTTGTTGCTTTGTCAGCAGGCTTTCCGTCATCAAACACAGTGATTATCAAGCCCGCTTTCGTCTTTTTCAAAGAGATCCGAATTATTTTGTCGCAATTGTGTACTGCGTTGGAAAGCAACGCAAGCACACACTTTCTCAAGTTTTTACAATCGGCAACCGTCACAACCGGCGTCTGCGGAATATCCTCTTCAAGGCTTACTGAATCGCCCAAAATCTCGCGTGTCTGAGAACACACGGACAAAAGCAAATCCGCGATATCGCTGTTTTTGGGATAAAAATCTTCGGTCCCGTACTTATACTGCGCAAAAGCAGTATATAAACGCATAAAACGCAGCAGCCGTAAATTGTTTTCGAACAATTTGCCGATGAGTTTTTGCTCTTCATCACCCAGGTACATCTCTGCGAGATGATCGATGGCCATCATGTTGCTTGCAATCGTCTCTCCAAGATATTTTCCGGCCCGGTCGACGAGTTCGTCTACCCCTGTTAATTTCTCAGACACGGTTTTATATCCTCCATTCGTATTAGCCGAGTCCCAATTGCTCGGTTTTAATGGGCGTTCCCGCACGCGGCAATGAGAATACTTTGTAGGCCTCCATATTCTTTGTCATGCGTTGAATCTGAACGACTTTCTTTACCTTTCTTCCCGATTTCAAATTGATAACCGTCACGCCGATCGTATTTCTGCTGGTCTTGGTGTCGAGCAAGTCGGAATCAAAAACCAGGCAACGCGTGTCATTGGTATAAACCGCGAAATTTTGCGGTTCTCCCTCTTTCAGCTGCCAAATGCCCACAACTTTACTGGCTCCGCTGTAACCGCCGAGTAATTTTCGGCGGTTTTGTTTGGTTGCATAACTGCCGAGATCCACTTTGGCTGCTTTTCCGTTTTCAAAGAAGATTAACAGCGTGCCGGTATATTCATTCACGCAGGTGAAGAACACAATACCTTCTCCGTCTTCAAAACCGAGTTTTGCCGGAAGATAGTCGCCCATCGCCGAGGACTTTCCGTCTTCGAACTCATACAACCGGGCCTTATAAGCGTTTTGGCGGTCGCTAAGCACCAGAATTTCACTGTTATTCGTCGTTTCAAAGGTCGAGATGATGGCATCGCCGTCCTTTAGTTTATGTTCTCCGGCATTTTTTACGGCCATCGTCGTCAGTTTTTTCATATAACCCTCGCGGGTAAAATAAACCGTGACCGGATAATCAACCGCTTCAGGTTCAGGTGTCTCTACAGCTGTAACGGCTTCAGGTTCAAGAATAAGGGTCTTACGCGGTGCGCCGTATTTTTTAATGACCTCCTCGAGTTCGCGGATGATAATTCCGTACTGACGCTGTTTGGATTTAAAATCGAGTTCCAATTCCGCGATCTCGGCTTCAAGTTTTTCGATATCAGCCAACCGCTTCAATATATATTCACGGTTGAGATTGCGCAGCTTGATCTCGGCGACATATTCGGCTTGAATTTTGTCAATGCCGAATTCGGCCATCAAGTTGGGGATGACCATCGACTCTTCCTTGGTGTTTCGCACCGTAGCGATGGCGCGGTCGATATCGAGCAGAATCAACTCAAGGCCGCGCAGTAAATGCAATAAATCCTTGCGCTTTTTCAGATCAAAGAAAATCCGGCGCTTGACGCACTCGACCCGAAAAGCTGTCCACTCCGACAGAATCTCCTTGATTCCCATTACCATCGGCGTAGCCCCGATTAATATATTAAAGTTGGCTGAAAAAGCGTCTTCCAATGTCGTTGTTTTATAAAGTTTGGCCATTATCACATCGGGATCGGCGCCGCGCTTGAGGTCGATCGCAATGCGCAGACCCGCGAGGTCAGTCTCATCACGGATGTCGGAAATCTCCTTGATTCGTCCCGATTTAACCAGATCGACAATCTTGTCGATAATTGCCTCTACACTCGTGGTCGGCGGTATCTGTGTGACCTCGATACGGTTTTCCTTTCTATCCGCCGTATAAATCGCACGCACCTTAACGCTTCCGCGTCCGGTATTATAAATTTCTTCCAACGCATTTTTATCATAAATCAACGCACCGCCGCCCGGAAAATCAGGGGCTGTGAGGGTTTGAATCAAATCGTGATCGGGATTTTTAAGCAGGGCGATTGCGGTCTCACAGACCTCTTTCAGATTAAATGGGCAGATATTGCTGGCCATTCCGACCGCGATACCCGTATTGGAATTGACCAACACGCTCGGAAACCGAACCGGCAGCAACGTCGGTTCGGTGGTGGTGGAATCGTAGTTATCGATAAACTCGACCGTATCACTGTCGATATCGGTAAACAGTTCCTTACAGACCTCAGTCAGCTTGACCTCTGTATAACGCGAGGCGGCACAGACCATATCGCGGGAATAAGCTTTACCGAAGTTACCTTTAGACTCGACATAGGGTACCAGCAAGGCCTCGTTACCGCGAGTCATACGTACCATCGTATCGTAGATGGCCCCTTCACCGTGCGGATTGAGCCGCATAGTCTGACCGACGACATTGGCTGATTTGGTCAGCGAACCCCCTAAAAGCCCCATCTTGTACATCGTGTACAGGAGCTTGCGGTGTGAAGGCTTAAAACCGTCAATTTCCGGGATTGCACGTGAAATAATCACGCTCATCGCATAGGGCATGAAATTGATTTCAAGTGTATCGGTGATGATCTCGTTGCGAATCTCTCCACTGCCCGGAATATACGCCTCAGCGGTTTTACGCGGCGGCTTTTTTACCGTCTCTTTTCCTTTGCGTTTGGCCAAGTTTTTCTCTCCTTTTTTGAGCCCTATTCATCTTCCGTCTCTTGTTTGGGAATGCGTTTTAAAATCAGTTCGTTGGCTTTGCGTTCGTCGGCGTCGGTCACGGTGATTTCATAACCCTCGTCCGTATAATAATCGCCCTCTTCGGGAATTTTGTTGAGTTTATCGGCGATCCACCCGTTAACCGTAGCGAATTCTTCCACATCCTCTTCCGGAATGTTGATCAAAGTGGTCAATTCTTCAAGGTGAGCGCTTCCGCTGATTTTATATTCATCTTCACCTATCAATGCGATATCGGTCTCCTCTTCGGCGTCGTCATGTTCGTCGTAGATCTCTCCGACCAATTCTTCGAGGATGTCCTCCATCGTTACGATGCCCAGCGTTCCGCCGTATTCGTCGGTCACGACGGCCAGATGAGTCTTGGAGTTTTGCAGCAATTTGAGCAAAGTGGATACCGGCATGACCTCCGGCACAAAACTGACCGGTTTTATCAACTCTTCAGGGGGTTTGTTTTCAGCACGCGCATTCGCGAAATAATCCTTTTGTGTGATAACGCCGAGAATATTGTCGATGCTCTTGCGATAGATGGGAAGCCGGGAAAAACCGCTCTCCAAAAAAACTTTTTCAATCTCTTCGGCGCCGTCCTCGATATCCACCGCTTCAACCGCCACACGGGGTGTCAGAATATCGGAGGCCTGTAAATCGTTAAATTCAATGGCGCTTCGGATCAATTCGCCTTCATTATCGTCCAGTGCGCCCTCTTGGCGGCTCTCCTCGACAATAGTCAGCAGTTCCGCCTCGGTGATAGCCGTTTCCTCATGCCCTTTGCGGCTCAAATATTTCTGCCATTGGGAGAACAAAAATGAAAGCGGTGTAAGAACAATCATCAGCGCCCACATTGAACGGGCTGAAGACATCGCATAGCGCTCGGGTGACCGTTTTGCGGCGGTCTTCGGGGTGATTTCCCCGAAAATCAGCACGAGGATTGTCATTGCCACCGTCGAGACGGTCGCGCCGACATCCCCCCATAATCTGATACACAAAATCGTCGCGATGGTGGTGGCGGCAATGTTCACCAGATTGTTGCCGATCAAGGCCGTGGTCAGGAATTTGTCGTACTGTTCCAGGATCTTCAGCGCCAGTTCGGCTCTTTTTTCCCCGTTTCCCGCAAGTCCTTTCAGGCGAATCCGGCTGGCTGCGGAAAACGCCATCTCTGTTCCCGAAAAATAAGACGAGAGCAGAATCAAAACAAACAATGACAGTAATAACGGTATGTCCTCGGTACCCATAAACACCCTTTCCTTTATAACAATGGCTTGACTATGATATGTCCGCAAGATCGATATACTGCGCACCTTTTTTAGCAATGATATCTTTTCTTCCGGCGAGGTTGTCTCCCAGCAGCAGGTCAAAAACCTCCGCTGTGGTCTCGAAGTCGGTCGGCTTGATGCGAATCAGCCGTCTGGTCTCCGGATTCATGGTGGTATTCCACATCATTTCCGGCTCGTTTTCACCCAGCCCCTTGGAACGGTGGAGGATATATTTTTTACCCTCAAGCTTGGGCAAAATTTCGGCTTTCTCCTGCTCGGTGTAGGCAAAATAACTCATACCGCCGCTGATAATCTCATACAGCGGCGACTCTGCGATATAGATGAAACCCTGCTCGATCAAAGCCGGAGTCAGTCGGAAAAACAATGTCAGGATCATTGTGCGGATGTGAAAGCCGTCGACATCGGCATCGGTACAGATGATGACCTTGTTCCAACGCAGCCGGTCGATATTGAATGTCTCCACACCCTTTACGGCTTTGGTCTTCAGCTGCACGCCACAACCGAGCACTTTGATGATATCGAGAATAATTTCATTGTTGAAGATCCTGTCGTAGTCCGCCTTCATGCAATTCAACGTCTTGCCGCGCACCGGCATAATGGCTTGGAATTCGGCGTCCCTGGAGAGTTTGCACGAACCGAGTGCCGAATCGCCCTCGACGATGAAGAGCTCCCGCCGATCGACGTCCCGCGTGCGGCAGTCGACGAATTTCTGAACTCGGTTGGCGATGTCCAACGCTCCGCCGATCTTTTTCTTCAAATTGATGCGGGTCTTTTCGGCATTTTCGCGGCTGCGCTTATTGACCAGAATCTGATCGGCAACCTTGGCGGCGTCGTCGGGGTTTTCCAAAAACCAAACCTCGAGGTTGTGTTTTAAAAAGTCGGTCATGGCGTCTTGAATGAACTTGTTGGTAATCGACTTCTTGGTCTGGTTTTCATAACTGGTCTGGGTTGAGAAGGAACTCGTCACAATGGCGAGGCACTCTTCTACATCGCTGAATGTGAGTTTTTCCTCGCCTTTTGTATAACGGTTCTTACTTTTAAAATAGCTGTCAAACATGGCGACAAAGGCCAATTTGACCGCTTTTTCCGGCGCACCGCCGTGTTCCAGCGGACTGGAATTATGGAAATATTCGATGATGCGGTTGGTATTGGAATAGGTCACAGCGACGTTGAATTTTACTTTATATTCAGGTTTATCGGCACGATCCCGTCCGGTACGTTCGGCTTGCCAAAGCTTAATCGGTACGAGAGCCGTATCTCCGGTGATTTCCTTCAGATAATCGACAATACCGTCTTTAAAACAGAATTCGTGTTTCTCCGTACCGTCTGCATCTTCCCAGTTCAGATAGATGCGCAGACCGTCATTGACCACCGCCTGCTTATTGCACAGCTGTAAAAAGTAGTCCTTTCCGATGGTTATGTCGGTGAAGACCTCGTCGTCGGGCAGCCAGCGGATGCGGGAACCGGTGTGTGAATAGTCGCACTTTTTGCGCTTGAGACCGCCGACGTTTTCACCGTGCTCGAAATGCAGCGTATATTCATAATCGTCGCGATGGATAATGACATCCATCCACTTGGATGCATACTGCGTGGCAGCCAAACCCAGACCGTTCAAGCCCAGTGCATAGCCGTATCGCCCGCCGTCTTCGTTTTGATATTTTCCGCCCGCATAGAGTTCACAGAATAGCAGTTCCCAATTGTAACGGTCCTCTTTTTTATTGTATTCAACCGGAATTCCCCCGGCAAAATCCTCGACCTCAATCGAACCGTCAGTATGGCGGGTGACATAAATTTTACTGCCCCTGCCCTCTCTGGCTTCGTCGATCGAATTGGATAAAATCTCAAATACCGCGTGTTCGCAGCCCTCAATGCCGTCCGAGCCGAAAATAACGCCCGGGCGTTTGCGTACTCTGTCCGCACCTTTTAAAGCGGAGATGTTTTCTGTATTCTTTTCCTGTCTCGGCATTCTTGCCATCCACTCACTCTCTTTTTATGTTCTCTTTATAACCCCGTTTATAACAATCCTGTATAGCCTAAAACCAAACCGACCACAGCACCCGCACCGATATACCAAATCGGATGCTTTTTAATTTTGTAAGCCAATATCGCACATATGACGACCAGGGCCAATGCAATCCAACTTATCTGTGACAGCACATCCGAAAATGCAGTTACGGCAGCTCCGGGGAAAATGGCCGCTTCAATCAGGTTCATACTCGCCGCACCGATCAATCCTACTGCTGCCGGTCTCACAGTCTCAAAAGCCGAATTGACCAACAAAGAACAGCGAAACCGCTGATAAGCCTTTGAAACAATTACGATAATCACAAAACTCGGCAGGATCAACGCCAGCGTTGCGACAATGCCGCCCAAAATCCCCGCTGCATGAAACCCTGCGAAAGTGGCGGCATTGACTCCGATCGGACCGGGTGTTGACTCCGAGATTGCCAACATATTTGCCAACTGGCTATCGGTGAACCAGTCATAGCGCGCGGCGATATCGTATAAAAACGGAATGGTTGCCAATCCGCCGCCGACCGCGAATAAGCCGGTCTTGAAAAACTCCCAGAACAGGAGCAGCAGGGTCCAAAGGAACTCAGACATCTTTCGGCCCCGCTTTCCGCTTGGCTAAAAAGATTGCGATGCCGACCAGAGCCGCCGCAAGCACAAAAAGGATTGGGGACAAATCAAAGACGAGCGAACAGATAAATACAATCAGCGCAATCGAAATACCGAGCCATCCTTTGACCGACTGTTTGATTAGCCCTGCGACTGCTGCGATGACCAGTCCCGCCACGGCAATGCGGATTCCATTAAAAGCATAACGAACCGCCTCGATATCCATAAAGCGCCATAAAAAAGCGGCGATCCCCAGAATGATAATCAGCGACGGCGTGATGACACCGAAAGTCGCAAAAGCGGAACCCCAAAAACCACCGACCTTGCTGCCCACAAAGGTTGCCGTGTTGACTGAAATAATACCGGGCGTGCATTGTGAGACGGCAAAATAGTCGAGCAGTTCGTCCTTCGTAACCCATTTTTTCTTGTCGATGAGTTCCCGCTGCATCATCGGAAGCATGGAATACCCGCCTCCGAAAGTCAGCAGCCCGATGGTAAAGAAACGTCCGTAAAGTGAAAGAAGCTTTTTCATCAATAATCGCTCAGGTATATGATCTTGCCGGACATATCCACGCCCGCGATCATATATTTCATCGAACTCTTAGCCGGAAGCGCTCCGATCACCTCGACGGTCGGGACATCGGCCGAAACCGTAATCCGATAGAGTATCATGCGGCTGTATCCGCTCTCGGTGTGATAGGCCTTCATCAGGAGATTGCCGTCCGGATACAGGAATAATTCATAAGTGTTGTTGGCGGTCGTACCGGTGATCGGAATATAGCGGTTTTCCGACGGCTGGGTAAGTATGGTGGTTTTCAGGGAATACTTCCCTAGGGTATCAGGTGTATACAGATTTACGCTCATGCTTGTCCACCATGCGGAATAGGGATCCATCGAAATACCGTAAATCCAACCGCCCCGAATAATGCCGGTTCGCAGCGTCAGCGGCAGAGAAATCGTTTCGTTTGTAGCGGTGTTGACCACAATCCAACAGGTGCTGGGCTCGTCCGAACCCGGAGTAAACAGACCCGCATATACCGCGGCATTACCGGAGGAATCAACTTGAACCGTCTGGGACAACGGCGCTCCGGTGCTGATATCCACCGGAGAATAATATCCGTCTGCGACATAGAAGGTTTTTTCGGTTCTGCCCAGATTGTCAATGACGGCGATCATAAGCTTGGTCTTATATAGTTCGTTCAATTCGGTTGCGCCTGCAATTTTTTCCGCAATTGCCGCGACATATTTATCGGAATTACGGTCATAAGCCATACCGGTGATGACATATTTGCCGTCCGGATCATTTGTCACCAGCGATGTGATTTCAAAATATTTAGTTACGACCGAAAAATTGACGGTCGAGAAAAACAGGATCTGGCGATTGGCGGTAAACAACAGATCGTTGCCCGCCCAAGAAACCGTATCGAGGGCGAACATCGGCATGGCTGAGGTCGTTTTCAGACCGGTATTCATATCCAAAATGACGCCGTAATAATGATCGCTGTCGCCGGTATCGGTCTGTTTATATAAAAACAATTTGGTGCAATCGGGAGAAAGCGGTCCCATAACATATTTTTCTCCGGGCCCGAATTCGGCGGCCATGGTTGTGGTACCAACCGCATCAGTGGTGTAGACGCGCTGAATGTTCGTGCTTTCGTTATATTGGACAAAAAACTCACCCAACGCTTCCATCGAGGTCGCCTGAGCTGTTTGATCTATTGATGCAAAATTATAACTTACCGGGTCTATCGCTGCAGAGATTTCGGATATCGGGACATATTCCTCGCCGGAATCAATGACCCGACCGCAGGCCGTCATCGTGATCAGCACTGTCAGTAAAACTGCCGAACCCAGCCTTATCCAATCCCTTTTGTTCTTCATTCGGTGACCTCTTTCAAAACAAAACGATTTCAGGCATTCTAAACACCCATAAAGCAATAATACCATAACTCCCCATAAAATTCAAGCATAAAGCCTTATTATGTCCTCGTCGTTTTGAGCGGAACGATCAAATGTTTTACCGTTTGCAATCCCGCATTATATATGATATAATACAGGTAATTTTGGGCAGGATTTCCGGGTGGTGTTTCATCCCGGCGCTTTCCCGAAAACAAATTTGGAGCCGAAGACCAAAATGAGAAAAATCAAGATTGCACCTTCCATCCTTTCCGCCGACTTTTCCGCGCTTGCCGCCGACTGTGCGTCGGTTCTTGAGAGCGGGGCGGACTTGCTCCATGTGGACGTTATGGACGGCCACTTTGTTCCCAATATCAGTTTTGCCTTTCCGATTATCGCCTCGCTGCGCAGACGCAGCGAAGCTTTTTTTGATGTCCATATCATGATCATGGAGCCGCAGAAATATGTCCGCAGATTCGCTGAAGCCGGTGCAGACGGCATCACCTTTCATCTGGAAGCTGATGGAGATCCGCTTATCACCGCCCAAATGATACGTGAAACCGGAAAGACCGTCGGCGTTTCAATCAAGCCGAAAACACCCGCCGAAGCGGTTTTTCCTCTGCTGTCGGCAGTTGATCTCGTTCTGGTCATGACCGTCGAACCCGGCTTCGGAGGACAGCGCTTTATGGCCGATATGCTGCCCAAAATCGAGGCGATTCGCAAAGAAGCTGACCGCATCGGCAAAAAAGATCTCATTCTCGAAGTGGACGGCGGCATCGACGACAAAACGGCGCCGCTCGTTGTCCGAGCCGGAGCCGATCAACTCGTCGCGGGATCTTTTATTTTCGGCGCAAAAGACCGTAAAAAAGCGATCGCTTCATTACGGGTGTAACGAAGCAATCGCTCACAAGAATTTGCGATAAAAAGACGCCGGCTGAATTTTATCGTTGCGGACGCAAGAGTTTTCCGAACACGTCTTCATCGGCAAGCAGCATAAAATCGGAAAGACAAACACTCTCATCGAGGTCTTCCCGCAAGACGGCAAATTCCGAAATAATATTCAATTCCTGCTCTTTTTGTTCATCCATGGTCAAAAAGAACCGACTGCCGTTTTCAAACAGCTTCATTCCGCTCTTTACAGCGTACAGTTCTTCACCGCAGCGCTCCGCAAGCTCATACAGATCCGACAGACGCCCGAACTCATAAACAACCCGCTTCGGCCTTGAGGTTCGAATTAAAATCCGGCATCCGTTTTTGCGGTGATAGGCATTGACAAAATATTTATCTGCTCCGGGAAAATCAAATCTCCGTTTGCAGCCCCGGATCAGATCCGCGACCAGACGGCGGGTCGGCTCGTTGGAATAGTCCAAAGACGGAAAATCCAACCCGTAAGCGGCAAGTTCATCGGCGCTCATCTGGATGACAAAATTGTTTTCTGTTGTTGCTGTGATCTTCATTTTTTATGTTCTCGTCCTTTCAAAAGGATATATTTCGATTTTAACCGCATATAGTCCGACATTCAAGAGGTGGTTTTTGGCACATGCCCGACATCAGAGGCCGCGGGATCGTTTTGCGGCAACGCAAAAATTCGATTTTAACCGCTCCAATAAAGGAATACAGCGATTGCAAGCAGCTTTCCGTGCCGATCTCATACGGCGCAAAGGTGCTTTTTGCCATCGGCTCAGCGGTGGCTCGCAATGACTTGATTGCGGTTGACAGCGCCGCCGGAATTAACATTTATTCCCCCTGTGCAGGTGTTTTGGAAAGCATTACCGCCTGCGACCATCCGTTGCTCGGTAAATGCGATCTGCTCAATCTCACCGTTTCCGAATCCGCCGAAATCGAAAAAAACATCCAGCTCAAACTCGGTGAGGGAAAACTGTCTTATCAGGAGATTACCGGTATCGTCGATACGCTGGACGGGAAATCGCTGGCTCATAAACTCAAGGAGTTCTCCGCAGACGGCATCACAACCCTTGCGGCCGATGCGATTCAGGATCAACCGTTTGTCTGCAGCGAAAGCGGTGTGCTATATAACCATTATACGCTCGTGGAGGAAGGACTCAAAATCGCAGCCGAACTGGCCGGGATTCAAAGGACCGAGGTTTTCGTCTATTATCGGCGTGACAGAGGAGAGCCCGAACTCAAGTTCGACAGTCGTATTACGGTCGTCTGCGGAAAATACCCGGCACGATATCCCTATATCGCCAAAAACAAAAAGAAAATCGGTTTTATCAGCGCACAGGCCTGTTTCGATCTTATCAAACTGGTTCGTACCGGTGAACAGCAGTTGACCACAGTCGTAACGGTCGCGGGCCATCACATCACCAAACCGTCTAATGTCCGCGTTCCCATCGGAACCCCGATCGGTGAATTGATTGATTTTTGCGAACCCGATAACAGCCCTGCCGCTGTTATTGTCGGAGGACCGCTGACCGGCAAATATACCGAAGACCTTACAACGCCTGTATATCCCGGTATGGGTGCGGTTTTGCTGTTGGAGCCAATCTCCATCCGTGAGATGGCCAACTGCTGGGGCTGCGGAGAATGCGTGCGCTGCTGCCCGGAGGGCCTGATGCCGCTCTATATTGCCCGGTTTTCAAGGCACGGAAAACTGTCGGACTGCCGGGACTTCGGCGTTCTGCGCTGCATCGAATGCGGCTGCTGCAGCTATGTCTGTACCGGTGGGTTGGATCCGATGTCTTTCATTTTAAGCGCGAAAAATCAACTTAAATCTTATCGCACGACTCAACAAAAACAAGAACTTCCCCAGCGGCGCCACCCGCTCTCGTCAAATCCCTCCGCCACGCCCGAGCTTAAAAAAGGAGGGGATCGGAAATGAAGATTATAAAGACCTCCGCTCCTTATATCAACTCCGGAAAATCTTCAAACGCCTCCATGAAACGCATGATCGTCTGCCTGGGGCTGACACTGCTGTATGCGATGTTTTTCTTCGGATTACGGGTACTCTTCAACGCTGTCGTCAGCGTATTGGCCTGCGAACTCTGTGAGCTCATTGTATCTCGTATGGTTCGCCTGCCCGGTACCGCAAAAGACCTCTCGGCTGTTGTCACCGCGTTGATTATCGTCCTGTTGCTGCCGGCAACTGTACCTATTTGGTTGATTTTAATTGCCGATGCCTTTGCGATTTTTATCGCAAAAGCGGTCTTCGGCGGTCTGGGGCACAATCCGTTCAACCCCGCAGCCGTTGCGCTGGCGTTCCTGACGGTCTGTTGGCCGAGATATATCTTTCAATATCCCACTGTGCCTCAGACACTCCCGATTTTCTCCGGTGATCTGTCAAATGTGACTTATGGGTTCTCAGTGCTGGCCTATGTCAACGCGGGTGGAGTAGCACCATACCGCCTTGCCGATATCTTTTTCGGCGCGGTACCGACGGCGGTCGGAACGGGATGCGGACTGCTTTTACTCGCCTGCTTCATATATCTCTCTGTCAAACGCACCATCCATTGGAGAATCACAACGGCTTTCCTTCTCACCTTTGCCATTCTCTCAGCCCTGTTACCGCGCGCGGGTGTTTGGTACATCTCATTGTTTTCCGAACTGTTCTCGGGTTATCTGCTGTTCGCGGCGGTATTCATGCTGACCGATCCCTCTACATCTCCGAAATCCGACATCGGCGGTATTATCTATGGTGTCATTTGTGCGATTACGGTTATACTGATGAGGCGATACGGTATTTATGAGGAGAGCTTGTGCTTTGCTTTAATCATCTGCAATGCGATTGCGCCGACCCTTGACAGATGGGTTGCCAGGATTCCGGAAAGAGGATAAAGAAATGTCCAAAAAAATGCTGCCAAGTTCAAAAAAACAAAAAAAGAGCATGCCGGCTTTTCGCCGACGGCTTCGCCGAACCTTTGATAATCAACTTGACCGAGCCATCGTGCAAAGTGCAAAAAACACGATGCGCGGGCTTGCCAGAACGGCCAATATCAAACCCGAAGAAGAAAATTTTTATGATGAACGCATGCATGATACCAGTGCCAAGAACGTCTTCAGAAACGGCCTGCTGCTTAATAATCCGGTGTTGTTCAACGCTTTCGGCGTCACCGTTCTGATCGGCGCCTGTGACACGCTGGCCAAAGCGCTGGTGATTTCGTGCATGACCCTGGCGTTAATGCTGGTCACTGAACTGCTGGCTTCACTGGTCTATAAAGACTTCGATACCCCTATGCGCATGACTGCTTATGTTCTGACCGCTGCTGTGCTGTTGGCACTGATCGCTCCTCCCATTTTCAATCGTTATCCCTCTTTAGTCTCTTCATTGGGCATTTATCTGCCCCTAATCTGTATTACCGGACTTATCACCGTGCGTTGTGAGACCTTCGCCTCAGTGAATACCGCCGGACTTGCCGCCATGGATGCAATCGGCTGTTCCAGCGGATTTGCCGCGGTAGCCATTCTCTTCGGCGTGCTGCGCGAATTCATATCCTCGAATTCGTTCGCCGGCATCGTTATCGGTCAGGGACGCACTTTCCCTGCTGCCTCAATGGCTTTTTTCGCATTTTTAATGCTCGGTCTGTTATCGGCGCTCGCACAGAGGATCAGGCGGCTCTGGTTCAGGCGTCGTCAGTCTGAGATCAACGACGCTGTCGGGGGTGATAAACTATGAGTGATTTCACCCGCTTTATAACTATGGCCATCGCCATCATATTTGCCGAAAATCTGTTTTTCTCACGCGCACTCGGTACCGAGGTTGTCATCCGGATTATGGCACGCCCAAGGGACTTTCTCAAATTCAGCTTGATTCTTACGATCGTTACGGTGTTATCCTCGGTTACGGGCTGGATGATTGATTTCGCAATCACGGCATTGGGATTCACGGTATATGCTTCCTATTATGTAGGAAAATCACTGGCCTATGTCATCGCCCTCATCCTGATGTATCTGCTGGCCGATGCGATTTTACATCGTGCCGCTCCCGCCTTTCACCGCAGCATTTCAAAAGTTCTGCCCATCGCGGTATTCAATACCGCCGCACTCGGCGCACCGCTTTTGTTGACACGCCTGCGCCCCACGTTGCTCACAGGACTGCCCGGAAGCAACTTATTAGGGGCCGTAATTTTCGGCGTTGCGGTCGGCGTCGGTTTTATGTTTGCGCTCTTGCTCATGACCGAGGGTATCCGACAGATTGAAGCGATGGATTTGCCGGACGCTTTTGACGGTCTGCCCGCACGTTTTGTCTATATCGGCCTGCTCGCGCTCGCCTTTGCGGGCGTCGCCGGCCGTCAGACATTATTATAAAAGATTATAGGAGGTCCCGCCCATGAAGGTCAAACGATCGAAGTATATGTACAGAAAAAAGCGCCCATGGCTGACGATATTATTGATCGTCGTCTGTGTCGCGGCGCTGTTCGGACTCGGTTGGCTGTTGTCAGCTGCTTTGCCCGGGCTGTCCGGCAAAGCGGAATCTTCCGTTCCGCCGACATCCGTTGCTTCATCGGTACCCGCTTCAATGACCTCGTCCGCGACTTCATCCGTTACCATCGGTTCTTCGAGTCTCGTTTCGGAGACCTCTATGCCCACTCCGGTTTCACAGCCGCTTTCAAGTATAAAAGCCGTCTCACCGCAGGGCGCTGCGCTCTATGATGACAGCTTACTCAGTCAATTCTGTTTGGACGCCAAAGCTGCCGGTGCAGACACAATCGTTATCGACGTCAAGACCGCTGATTCTTATGTGATTTATACAGACGTCGGCTTCAGCAAAACCATCGGCGCATCCACCCCCGAATACGCCGCCATTGCGACCACCGGCGGCATCGACCCGCTTTATACGGCCCGAAAAAACCTTTACAGCGTGGTCAGCACCATTAAAGCTAACGGCCTGCAGGCCGTTGCAAGAATTAATTGCTTTATGGACTGCAACGCCGGGCGCATCCTCAAAGGTGCAAAAACCATGACCGCCGACGGCTCGACTTGGATCGACGATTCTGTGGCAAACGGCGGACACAGCTGGCTGAATCCCTATTCCGAAGCCGCCAGGACTTATAATCTCACAATCGTCTCCGACTGTGCAGCCGCCGGATTCGACGCCGTAATTGCCGACTTTGTACAATTCCCGGTCGGTTATTCACTGGGGCTGATTGATTACGGTCCCGAGTCGCTCACAATAACCCGTGCGCAGATTTTAACCCAATTTATGCAGGATATGGTCGACGGTGCGAACATTCCCGTTTATTTAACTGTAAGAAATCTGACTGCTGAGGGCGCACTTGAATTCGGAGGAAGTCCGTTCGATTATCCCATCACGGGACTCTCAGGTTACGTCGCGGTGCTCAATTCGCCCACAATGCCACGCAAGACCGCCGCTTCCGGTCTGACTGCCGACATCGCTGCAGCAGACGCAGCTGAGGCTGCAGCCGTTTTCCCCGCCGATCAAACCGTCGTAATCGCAGTGATCGCCCCGCAGAACGACACCACAGCGCTGACCGGCTTTGAACAATACGCACAATTCATCAAATAGGAGAAAAATAATGATTAAAGGCATGAGAGCAATCGTACTTGCCGCCGGAAAAGGCACCCGGCTTTTGCGTGAGGGAGACGATTTTCCGAAGGCCATGAAGCCGCTGTGCGGGAAACCGATTTTGAGTTACGTTTTAAAATCTCTTAACTTTCTCGATAAAAAGGATATTTCCGTCGTGGTCGGCTACAAACGCGAAAAAGTACTCGATGCCTTTGACGGATACGATTTCGTTATACAGGAAGAACAGCTCGGAACCGGTCACGCGGTCAAAGTCTGCGAAAAGTCGTTTGAGGACTACGACGGTCCGGTGCTGATCATGCTCGGGGACATGCCGATGTTTAAACAGCAGACGCTCTTGGACATGTATGCCATTCAAATCAAAAACGGCGGTTGCGTTATTTTGACCGCCGTTAGCGAACGCAAGCTTCCTTATGGACGCATCATTCGGGATGAAAACGGAAAATTCGTCGGCGTGGCCGAAGAAAAGGACTGCACGCCGGAGCAGAAACTGATCAAAGAACTCAACCCGAGCATCTATGTTTTCGACGCAAAACAGCTCTTTTCCGCACTCGGAGAACTGCGTGCCGATAACGCCCAAAAGGAATACTATCTCACCGATGTTCCGACGATTCTGCAAAAACGTGGTATTCCGGTCACAACTCATACCATACGCGACGATGTCCAAATCATCGGGGTCAACACCGAGGAAGACCTCGAACTGTGCGCTGAATATATCAAATGAGCGGCGATCATAAGACCTTCACGGCCTGTTTCACCGGTCACCGTCCGGACAAGCTGCAAAAAGATCAGCTGCCGCACATCGCCGAAGCACTGCACGAGGAACTTTCCGGCTGCATTCGAAGCGGACACAGCCGTTTTATCTGCGGGATGAGCCGGGGATTTGATCTGATGTGCGCAAGGGCCGTGCTCAAGGCCAAATGGGAATATCCCAACGTCTTTCTGGAACTCGCTCTGCCCCACGCCGATCAGGCCGACCGCTGGAACGAGGCCGACAAGGCCGCTTATCACCATATCATCGAACGTGCCGACCTCGTGACCTGTCTTTCACCGAATTACGTCCGGGGCTGCATGCATGCCCGCAACCGCTACATGATCGACAATTCATCACTCTTGATCGCCTATTTTGACGGCTCTCCCGGCGGTACCGCGAGTACCGTGGAACTGGCTGTGAAGCGGAATATGGAAATACATAATCTATATCAAAATTCTGAAACGAACTGCGTTCATCACAGCAAATCATAAATAAAAAGGAAGAAACGAAATGCGCATCAGAATCAAACGGCTCACGCCCACTGCAAAACTCCCCGTCTATGCCACCGACGGCTCCAGTGCAGCCGACCTCTTTGCCGATATCGCTGAGCCGATTATACTCGAACCGGGCGAACGGTTTTTATTCCCGACCGGTATCGCGGCTCAGGTCGAGGGCAGCGGTTTTGGGCTGTTTGTCTTTGCACGCAGCGGTCACGGAAACAAACACGGCGTCACGCTCAGCAACAGTGTCGGCGTAATCGACAGCGATTATAGGGGCGAAATCCGCGTGGGTCTATCTAATCTCTCGGATGAACCGTACACGGTTATGCCCGGCGAACGGCTTGCCCAGATAGCGTTGATGCCGGTGGAACACGCCGAATTTTTCGAAGCCGAAGCACTCGACGAATCCGAACGGGGTGCGGGCGGTTTCGGCTCGACCGGAAAGCAATAAGGCTAAAAAATATATTATAAAAACTTCTTCTGTCAGAGGATGGTCATACTTATGTTAAAAAAAGTAATTTCCGTTTTATGTGCGTTCGCGTTTTTCTTTTTGATTATCGCCGCAATGTACACCGTCGTGCGCGGCGTCGGGTTGAACACCGGATTTTATAATAAGGAATATGCCGAACTCAATACTGCGGCTGACCTCGGAATGTCGCATGAAGACCTGATGAACGCCACCGAAACGCTGATCGACTATATCAAGGGCGATCGCGATAATATGGATGTGACCGCAACAATCAATGGCGTCCAACGCGAAGTTTTTAACGACCGCGAAAAAGCGCATATGGTCGACGTTGTAGCCCTGTTTAACGGCTGGAACACTTATAAAATTATCTGTCTGATCGCCTGCCCGTTCATCTTTGCGGCCGGTTTTTTCTCGGTCTCGGAGAACCGCACGCGTTACTTTGCCAAACGTTATATCGCAGGAGCAGCGATGTTCTTTGTGATTTTAATTGCGGCAGGCATCTGGGCCGCGATTGATTTCAATTCTCTTTGGACGCATTTTCACCTGTTGTTTTTCCATAACGACCTGTGGCTGCTCGACCCCAACACCAGCGTGATGATTAATATGTTCCCCGAAAAATTCTTTAATGATATGGTAACACGCATTATTGTTCTGACAGCCGCCGCCGTACTGATCCCGCTGGCTGCTTCGATTGTGTGTTTGGCGAGAAAGAAAAAAGAGAATAACACAAATGAATTGGAGGTTAGGTCATGAATATAAAATTAAAATGTCCATTCTGCAAAGGAACAATGAATTCTACAATTGAAATAAATGGGACTTATTTTAATTGCAATTCATGCAGATGCGGTTTTACAATTCTTGATAGTATATATGAAATGCCCGAGAATGAAGTAAATAAAATATTAAATTTAATATATGAATTTATTCTTCGTCATCCTTTATATGAAAAGCATAAATATCAATTTTATTTTGACAATTCTGACTCTATTAACGATGCTTTACCACCTTACATTATAAATATAGCAAATGAATTTAAAAATTACCCTAAGAACGCTATTGAAAAGATAAATAGGGTTTTAATCAATTTATCCATTCGTTATCCAAACATAGGTGACGCGATTGATTGGTCTCACGAAAATGAATATCGTCTTTTATTCTGCGATACTGAAAATCAAGAACAAGAAGCGAAAGCAATAATAAACTATTTAATAAACCTAAACTATATAGATGGAGATTCCTTATCGGGTACCGGAAAAATTTTGTTTAAGGGATGGGAAAAGATCGAAGAATTATCAAAGACTTTAGTAAAAAATCAAGGATTCATTGCGATTGGATATAAAGATACAGAATCAATTATAAAAACAATTAAGGAGACAATTGAAAATGATTGTAATATTAAATTTATCGCTATGGTCATAAGCGAAAAACAATATAACGGGCAAATTGTTCCCGAAATATTTTATGAAATTCAGCAAAGCAAATTTGTTGTCGTTGATGTAACAATTCCGAATTATGGTGCTTACTATGAAGCAGGTTATGCTGAGGCATTAGGTAAACCGGTAATAGTTTGTTGCCGAAAGAAAGAATTTGACGATCCAAAAAGAAAACCTCATTTTGATATAGCGCAAAAATCTTCTGTTATCTGGGAAGATGAAACTGATTTACGAGAACGTTTAAAAAAGCGAATTGAAGCAACTGTAAAATAATTAATCTTTCTTACAACCATAAAACTATTTTATAGAGCAATAAAATTTGATTTTTCCATTAAAAGAGCCGCGGTCTCCCACGGCTCTTGATTTTACTGTGTTTTGAATTTTAGTCGACGATGATCTGTTCGTCTTCGCGGTCGAAGCAGTGAACACGGTTAGTGTCGATCGCAAGTCGGATCGTGGAGCCGTCCTTGGTGGTCGTGGTCGGCTTGACGCGCGCAGTCATGCTCTGGCCTTCGCAGGACAGGTAGAGGTAGGTCTCGGAACCCATCGGCTCGGTGACTTCGACAAAGGCCTCAAAAATCGCATCGGGATGTGCCTCGAGGAAGTCAGCTTCGTCGTGCATATCTTCGGAACGGACGCCCATGATGATGGTGTTGTCGAAATAGTTTCTGAAGAACTCTCTTTTGTATTTTTCCGGCGGGAGTTTGAACAGGAACTTCTTTTGCTCACCGTATTCGAAACCGACACAGTTGCCCATGTCAATCACTCTGCCTTCAAGGAAGTTCATCATCGGGGAGCCGATGAAGCTTGCGACAAACAGGTTTGCCGGATGGTTATAGAGTGTATCAGGATCGGCGACCTGCTGAATATAGCCGTCTTTCATGACGACGATACGGTCGGCCATGGTCATGGCCTCGACCTGGTCATGCGTGACGTAAATAAATGTAGTACCGAGTTTGTTGTGCAGTTTCGAGATCTCGGTTCTCATCTGGTTTCTGAGTTTTGCGTCGAGGTTGGACAGCGGCTCGTCGAGCAGGAACACCTTCGGTTCGCGGACGATTGCACGACCAAGTGCAACGCGCTGACGCTGACCGCCGGAAAGCGCTGCCGGTTTACGGTCAAGGAACTTTTGAATATCGAGGATACGGGCGGCCTCTTTAACGCGGCGCTCAATATCTTTCTTGGGAATTCCGTGCAGGCGCAGACCGAACGCCATATTTTCATAGACGCTCATATGCGGATACAATGCGTAATCCTGGAACACCATCGCGATGTCTCTGTCCTTCGGGGCGACATTGTTGACTAGACGATCGTCGATGTAGCACTCGCCGCTCGAAATCTCCTCCAAACCGGCTACCATGCGAAGGGTTGTTGACTTACCGCAGCCGGACGGGCCGACCAGAATGATAAATTCCCTGTCCTTTATTTCAAGATTGAAGTCTGTAACAGCGAGTTTATCGTTGTTCGGATATTTTTTGCAGACATTCCGCAGTGACAATGTTGCCATTTCTGTTCCTCCTATAATAACATACGCCCTAGCTACGCCGAAAGCAATACGCTGAAGCGCACGTCGAAGCGTTATATGCAACATTATTTTAGCACAGTTGAGCGAAAAAATGAATAGTCCGGCACCTCGGTGAAGTGCCAAAGTTGACTTTTCGCGTTTGTACAAATTGTACATTTTATGAGCATTTAGCACAAGTTTGACTTTTTGGATTTGTACATGATGTACGTTTTTTAAAATCATATCGTCGTTTCCTGCCCGATTTTTCACTCAAAATTCACAATAATGTCTATTTTTTGCACTCATATGCCTTTTAGAACTATTCAAATCGAAAAAATTTATATCCGCGCATGCATATTGACAGTAAAATTGGTTTGTAATAAAATAGGCAAAAGAGACCAATGAGGAGGTTTTAATGTATGGTATATCCCAAAATCGGCATTCGCCCCACGATCGACGGCCGCTGGGGCGGCGTGCGCGAATCACTTGAAAAACAGACCATGGGAATGGCGGAAGCTGCCGCAAAACTCATCTCCGACAATCTCAGATATCCCGACGGAACACCGGTGAAATGTGTTGTTTCCGACACGACCATCGGCGGAGGCGCCGAAGCCGCGGCCTGTGCCGAAAAGTTCTCCGGTGAATCGGTTTGCGGTACTTTGACGGTCACACCCTGCTGGTGCTACGGCAGCGAGACCATGGACATGGATCCGACCACCGTGAAAGCGGTCTGGGGTTTTAACGGCACCGAACGCCCCGGCGCGGTCTATCTGGCGGCTGTTATGGCGGCTCATGCCCAAAAAGGGCTGCCGGCATTTTCGATTTACGGACATGATGTTCAGGATGCGGGAGATTCCGGCATCACACCCGACGTCGAGACCAAGATTCTGCAATTTGCCCGCTGCGCCGTTGCGGTAGGCCTGATGAAAAACAAGTCCTATGTCAACTTCGGCAGCATCTCGATGGGCATTGCGGGTTCTTACTGCGACGCGGATTTCTTCCAGAAATACCTCGGCATCCGCGCCGAATGGTGCGATCTGACCGAAGTTTTACGCCGCATGAAACTTGAAATTTACGACCATGACGAATACGACCGCGCATACGCGTGGATTAAAAAGAACTGCAAAGAGGGCTTCGACTGCAACGCCGGCAAGAACCTGCCCGAAATCATCACCAAGTCCAAGGTTATCGATCCCGACAAGGACTGGGAATTCATCACGAAATTCAGTTTGATCGTACGTGACGTGATGCTGGGTAATCCGGTTCTCGACAAAATGGGCTGGCATGAAGAGGCCCTCGGCAAAAACGCTATCGCGGGCGGTTTCCAGGGTCAGCGCCACTGGACCGACTGGCTGCCCAACGGCGACTTCACCGAAGCGATTATGAACTCGACCTTCGACTGGAACGGCGCACGCACGCCGGTGACTTTCGCCACCGAAAACGACACGATGAACGGTGTCGCCATGCTGTTGGGCTATCTGGTCTCCAATACCGCGCCGCTGTTCTCCGACGTACGCACCTACTGGAGTCCCGAGGCGGTTAAACGCGTGACCGGCAAATCCCCCAAGGGCATCGCCAAGGACGGTTTTATCCATCTGATTAACTCGGGCGCAACCGCACTCGACGGCACCGGCGCAGCCAAAAACGCCAAAGGCGAGGGCTGCATGAAGCCGTGGTGGGAAATGACGGACAAGGACATCGACGCCTGTCTGAAAGCCACCGACTGGTGCCGCGCCAATTATGAGTATTTCCGCGGCGGCGGATTCTCGTCGCACTTCCGCACGCAGGCCGAAATGCCCCTGACGATGATCCGCGCCAACATGGTCGACGGCATCGGTCCGGTATTGCAGATCGCCGAGGGTTATTCGGCCACCCTGCCCGACGATATTCATGAAAAACTCGACAAGCGCACCGACCCGACATGGCCGACCACTTGGTTTGTGCCGAAACTGACCGGAGAAGGCGCATTCAAGGACGTTTACAGCGTCATGGCCAACTGGGGCGCCAACCACGGTGCGAGCGTCTACGGACACGTCGGCGCGGAATTGATCACGCTGGCCTCGATGCTGCGTATCCCCGTCGCACTGCACAACGTCGAGGACACCCGCATCTTCCGCCCGCATGCCTGGTCGGCATTCGGCACCGACGAACTCGAGTCGGCCGACTACCGCGCCTGTGCGCACTACGGCCCGATGTATAAATAAAGATCAAATCTGCTGCGCGGGCGAATGTCCGCGCAGCAGTCAAGAATGTGAGCATGATGAAAAAGATCGGAACACCTGTTTATGAGCTGCCGCCTTCGAAAGGAACCCCCCGTAACAGCGAGGGTGCTTTTCTGCGTTTAAAAAACGGTCATCTGATGTTTGCATACAGCCGCTATCACGGAGACAGTTGGGGCGACGCCGCCGGCTGCGACATCGCCGCAGTTCTCTTTGACGGTAAAACGTGGAGCGATCCGGAGATCTTGTTTTCTGCAAAAGATTTCGGGACGAAAAACATCATGAGCGTCTCATTGCTGCGTTTGGGCAAAGACGACATCGCCCTGTTTTTCCTCGTCCGAGATTCGAAAGACGGCAAGTCGGATATCCGTGAACACATCTCGCACAGCCGTGATGAAGGCAAGACCTGGAGCCGACCAATCTGCTGTATCGCCGAACCCGGATACAACGTCACCAACAACGACCGTGTGGTTCAGCTGAAAAGCGGGCGCCTGCTTGTCCCCTGTTCTCTGCATAAAAACTTTGCCTCGGATCAAAAATTCGCCAGACGCGGGAGCATCCGCTTCGTCTGTTCCGACGATCTGGGAAAGACCTGGCACAATCTCAGCGGTATTTATGACTCCGAAAGCCGATTTGATGAGGCGGGTTATCAGGAGCCGGGTGTTATCGAACTTGATGACGGACGGTTATTCAGCTGGAACCGCACCGATTTAGGACATCAATACGAGATGTTATCCTCCGACGGTGGTGAGACCTGGACTTCACCCAAACCCTCGATTTTCACCGCTCCGTGTTCTCCGCTCTCGATGAAACGCTTGCCGGACGGCAGATTGTTTGCGGTCTACAATCCCATCCCGAACTACAACACCCGTGATTATACCAAAGTCGGCTGGGGACGTACCCCTTTGGTCGGTACGTTGGTGAACCAAGACGTGACGAAAATCGAACAGACCTTTGTGATCGAAGACGACCCGGAAGCGGGCTATTGCTACTGCGCGATTTATCCCGAAGCCGACCGCATGTATTTGGCCTATTGCTGCGGCGACGCCCGCGACGAGGGCTGCCTGCAGCGTCTGCGTCTGACCGAAATACGGTATGAAGATTTAAATTGAATTGAAAAAGTTATTTGCTGTTTTTTTTGCGGTTCTGCTGACCGTCTGCCTGCTGCCGATGACCGGCTGCGGCAACAATCAAATTCAAATCGGGCTGGATGCGTTTCCGTCCACGCTCGACCCTCAGCTTGAGGCGCAGGAACCCGGCGCCTCTGTTTTCGGTTTTCTGTTTTCCGGGCTTCTGCAATACGGGAAGGACGGTATGCTCCATCCCGACGTTGCTGAACAGTTCTTTTTTTCTGAAGACGGAACAAAGCTGACATTTATTCTGCGCACCGACCGGCTTTGGCAGGACGGCACTCAGGTCACTTCTTATGATTTTGCGTTCGCCATTGAACGCGTCCTCTCCCCTGAAACCGAATCCGCCTATGCGAAAACCCTTTTTTCCATCGCAGGAGCGCAGGATTTTTACAATCAAGCGGCATCTGAGATATCAGGCATTTCCTGTCCGGATAAAAGCACGCTCATTTTAACGCTGGACTACACCGACGAAACCTTTTTATATGCCTTTGCAGCACCCTATCTCTCGCCCTGCAACGAAGACTTTTTCGACGCTTCGGAGGGATCATACGGCATGACTTCCGCAGAAACCCTGCTGAACGGCCCATATACCGTTTACAGCCGCGGCAGTACGCAAATCGTGTTAAAGAAACGTGACGGCGCCGAAAAATCGCTGCCCGATACGATTACATTTTTTATCAGCGAAGACCTTTCCGAGTCCGAATTGACTGCGCAGCTGGAATCCGGCAAAACCGCAATGGCAATCTACGACATCGAATTAGATGTCAGCGATGAGATTGAAGTTGAACCTGTCGAAAACCTAACCTGGGGAATCTGTCTCGGCATCGGAGAGGATACGGCAAGTCGGGACGAACGGCTTTTATATGCGCTTGCCTACGGTGGAATCGGCGAACTCCAACAGGAAAACCGGGTGACAAATCTCATGCCGGAGGCCTATGCGAACTTCTATCTCTCAAAAGCCCAACTCGCCCGCGCGGCAAATAACGACACCGCGAAAAACTTTTTAAGCGCACTGCTCTCCGCCTATGATCTCTCCGCGCTGCCTACCATTACCCTTTTGGTACCGGATGAAGACGAAGCCAGGGCTTTATCCGATCAATTGGTTCAGTTGTGGCAAAAAAACATAAACATCTTTATTACGCGTGAATATTACAGCCGCTCGAAAATCCTCTCGCTGATGAGCAGCGGGGACTACGATGCCGCACTGCTTCCCATCGAATATACCCAGTCGACGCCGGCCGCTTTTTACCGGGATCTGTGCGCACAGATCGGCGCATCCGACGAACTCAACGCACAACTCGATGCGATCGAGGCCTACTCCGATCAGGACTTCGCCAAGGCAGCAGAGCAGATTTTATTCGACAGCAAACGTATCTTCCCCCTACAGGAGGGATGTATATATATTTATTCACAATCCGATTTAACGCATATTTATTACAATCGGAGGGTCGGAATCGTCGATTTACAGTAAATTTGCTTGCATCCTGACCTTACGTGTGTTATAATCCTTGAAAATGCGGGGAAATCGCTTCGGACAAGTCGCCGCGCGGTTTTCCCTGTTTTCGTATTTTTTAAAAGGTGGTATTGTCTATGCGTTATTTTGACCGCAAGCACGAATGCATGTCCGCAGACGAAATGAAAAAAATCCAGGATGAGCGTCTGATCAACACCGTTGAGCGGGTTTATAATAACGTACGATTTTATCACGACAGAATGGATGAACACGGCCTCAAACCGTCCGATATCAAAGGAATACAAGATCTGCATAAACTCCCGTTTATGACCAAAGCCGATCTGCGCGATTATTATCCGTTCGGCTGCTTTGCCGTCCCGAAAGAGAAAATCGTCCGCATTCACGCCTCATCCGGTACGACCGGAAAACCGATCGTCGTCGGCGTCACGAAAAACGATATTAAAATCTGGGCGGACTGTATGGCACGTTGTTTGGCGATGACAGGAGCGACAAAACACGACGTGATTCAAATTTCCTATGGTTATGGGTTGTTCACCGGCGGTCTCGGCGCACATTACGGCAGCGAACGTCTGGGCGCATTAACAATTCCAACCTCCGGCGGTAATACCGCGCGCCAGATTCAGCTGATGCAGGATCTGGGCTCCACGGTTTTATGCTGCACACCGTCGTATGCATTGTATTTGGCTGACTATATCCGCGACAACAACATCCCGTTGTCCAATTTTAAACTCAAGGCCGGTGTGTTCGGCGCAGAACCATGGTCGGAATCGATGAAAGAGGAAATCGAACAGCGGCTCGGACTTAAGGCCTATGATATTTACGGTCTCTCCGAGGTTATGGGGCCCGGCGTCGCGATGTCCTGTAATCACGGCGAAGGTCTTCACGTCAACGCCGATCACTTTGTCCCCGAAATCATCAATCCCGAGACCGGCGAAGTTCTGAAGGAAGGCGAAACCGGTGAACTCGTATTTACATGCATCACCAAAGAGGCGCTGCCGATGATCCGCTACCGCACCCGCGACCTGTCTTCCCTGACCTATGGCACCTGCGAATGCGGCAGAACCCTGCCTAAGATGAAAAAAGTCATCGGCAGAAGCGACGACATGCTCATCATCCGCGGCGTCAATGTCTTCCCGTCCCAGGTCGAAAGCGTCTTATTGTCGATGGGTCAAGTCGAACCGCACTATATGCTCTACGTCGACCGTAAAGGGTATCTGGACGAACTGTCGATCGAAGTTGAAATGACCTCGGAGATGTTCTCGGACAAGATCGAAAACATTTCTGCCATCGAGCGCAAGCTTCAAAATCAAATTCACGCCGTGCTCAACATCAACGCCGACGTGCGCCTCGTCGCCCCGAAATCGATTCCGCGCAGCGAGGGCAAGGCCAAGCGCGTGATTGACCGCCGCAACCTTTTTAATAAATAATTTGACATCATTTTTTCGATATGCTACAATTCCCTCACCGGCCATGACCGGGAAGAAGTAGAAAGAACGCTGCCCCAAAGAGAGCTGCCGGATGGTGAGAGGCGCGGGGAAAGCCCTTTTGAATACATCCCGAGAGCCGCGCCCCGAAAGGTTTCCGAGTAGGCGGCGACGGGTCCGCCCGTTACAGCGGCAGGATATGTCTAAGCAACTTGTTGCTTCTGCTTACCCGCAGAGGCGTCCGGTGTGAACCGGATGCAAACCGAGGTGGTACCGCGATTTTTTATCGCCCTCCGTTATTACGGCACATGCATATTTAAAGCATGTTTCCCGTAAACGGGGGCGTTTTATTTTATCTGAAAGGATTTGCCCGACATGATTATTACGGATTTTCTCGAACGAAATGCACGTCTGCACCCGACCGAGGTTGCGCTGGTCGAAATCAACCCCGCCCTGCATCCCGAACATGTGACCTGGCGCGAATTCAACCTGATCGAATCGGCGCCGGGCGGCAAATACCGCCGCGAGATGACCTGGCGTGATTTTGACATCAAAGCCAACCGATTCGCCAATCTTTTACTCAGCCGGGGCATCAAAAAAGGCGATAAGGTCGCCGTTTTGCTGATGAACTGCCTCGAATGGCTACCGATCTATTTCGGCATTCTCAAGACGGGCGCGCTGGCCGTGCCGATGAACTACCGCTACGCCGCCGATGAGATCAAATACTGCCTCGATCTCTCGGACGCCACAACCCTGATCTTCGGACCGGAATTTGTCGGGCGCATCGAGCAGATTGTGGATTCGTTGACGAATGTCAAACGCATGTTCTATGTCGGCGCCGATACGCCGGCTTTTGCTGATAACTATGATGAATATGTGGGTTACTGCTCCTCGATTGCCCCGGCGGTCGAACTGACAGAGGACGATGACGCGGCTATCTATTTCTCCTCCGGCACAACCGGATTCCCCAAAGCAATTCTGCATTCGCACAAAGGACTTGTGGCCTCCTGCCAAACCGAACAGAATCACCACTCGCAGGGCCGCGACGACGTATTCCTCTGCATTCCGCCGCTCTATCACACCGGCGCGAAAATGCACTGGTTCGGCAGCTTGCTGGCCTGTTCCAGAGCGGTTTTGCTGCGCGGCGTCAAGCCCGAATGGGTGCTGCGGGCAGTTTCAGATGAGCACGCGACGATTGTATGGCTCTTGGTACCGTGGGTGCAGGATATTCTGGACAGTATCGAACGCGGCGACATCAAACTCGAAAATTATGATCTCGACCAGTGGCGGCTGATGCACGTCGGTGCTCAGCCGGTGCCGCCGAGTTTGATCAAACGCTGGAAACAGGTCTTCCCGCACCACGACTACGACACCAACTATGGATTATCGGAATCGCTCGGACCGGGCTGCGTGCATCTGGGCGTGGAGAATATTCACAAAGTCGGCGCGATCGGTAAGGCCGGCTATCTATGGGAGACCAAGATCGTCGATGATACCGGATCGGAAATCAAAGAGAGCGAAACCGTCGGCGAACTGGCCGTTAAAGGCGTCGGCGTGATGAAGTGCTATTATAAAAATCCCAAGGCGACGGATGAAATTTTAAAAGGCGATTGGCTGCTGACCGGCGATATGGCCAAATATGATGAGGACGGCTTCATCTACCTTGTCGACCGTAAAAAAGACGTGATCATCACAGGAGGCGAAAATCTTTATCCCGTTCAGATTGAAGATTTCCTGCGTCGCAACAACAAGCTAAAAGATGTGGCCGTAATCGGTTTGCCCGACGACCGTCTGGGTGAAATTGCCGCTGCCATCGTCGAAGTCAAACCCGGCATGACCTGCACCGAAGCCGAACTCGAGGACTTCTGCGCAGAAATGCCGCGTTACAAACGCCCCAGAAAGTTCATCTTCGATATCGTGCCGCGCAATCCGACCGGAAAAATTGAAAAACCGAAGCTGCGCGAAAAATACTGCGGCGGCCGTCTGGTCGAAAAGCAGACGACAAAATGAATCCATACAGAAAAACCTTTATAGAAATCAAAATATTTTTATAAAGTTTCGGTTTTTCTTGTGGTAAAATATTAACAGCCGCAAAGCGGTAATAAAACACATAATTTGCACGGAGGAATTGCAATGACAATTTTCGAAGAAATTTCCGAGATGCTGCAAAAAGGCAAACGGAAGGACGTCGAAGCCCTCGTTCAGAGTGCCATCGACCAGAAGATCCCTGCCGGTGAAATTCTTGATAAAGGTCTGCTCGCCGGTATGACCATCATCGGTACCAAGTTCAAGAACAACGAGGTTTATGTCCCCGAAGTCCTGATCGCCGCCCGTGCAATGAATGCCGGCGTCGCACTGCTCAAGCCGCTGATGGTGGCTGAAGGCGTCAAATCCAAGGGCAAGGTCTGCATCGGCACCGTCAAAGGCGACCTGCACGACATCGGCAAAAACTTGGTCAAGATGATGATCGAAGGCCAAGGCATCGAAGTCGTCGACCTCGGCACCGACGTCTCTCCCGAGACATTCGTCGAAACCGCAAAGACCCAGAACTGCCAAATCATCTGCTGCTCCGCGCTGCTGACCACCACGATGGGCGCCATCGGCGACGTCGTCAAAGTGGCCGAAAAAGAAGGCATCCGTAACAAGGTCAAGATCATGGTCGGCGGAGCGCCTGTCACCGACGCGTTCTGCAAACAGGTCGGCGCCGATTACTATACCGCTGATGCCGCATCCGCCGCTGAAGTTGCTCTTCAGATCTGCGAAGGCAAAATGTAATTAACCCAATTCAAATGAATTTTAAAAGCGGTGACGACAATTCTGCCGTCGCCGCTTTTTGAAAATGTAGGGGCGGATAATATCCGCCCAGCGGCGCGACGCCGCTCTCAAACGTGAAACTGAACCTATTGATATCGTAAATTCATAAACAGCGAATATTATATGCGGGCGGATGATATCCGCCCCTACATTATATCTAATATTAACATATGAGCGCATTCATGTGCTCCGGTTAGGAAACAAAAATATGAAACCATACAAAACTGTTTTATTCGACCTTGACGGCACGCTGACCGACCCGGGGTTGGGCATCACCAATTCGGTCAAAGTCGCATTGGAACAGTTCGAAATTCATGTTGAGGATAACCGGGAACTCTACCCGTTCGTCGGCCCGCCGCTCATCGAGTCGTTTATGAAATTTTACGGACTCTCACGGGAACAGACCGACGTTGCGATCGGATATTTTCGCGAATATTTTCAGGACAAGGGCATTTTCGAAAATGTGCCTTATGAAGGTATCAACACGCTTTTGGCCGATCTGAAAGCCGCCGGAAAAACGCTGGTGGTTGCAACCTCCAAGCCCGAGGTTTTTGCCAAACGGATTTTGGAGCGTTTTGATCTGGCGCAGTATTTCACTTTTATCGCAGGCGCGAACCTCGACGAGACCCGAACCCTGAAAAGCGAGGTCATCGAATATGCGTTGAACAACATCGGGCCGGTTACCATGTCCGAATGCGTGATGGTCGGTGACCGCGAGCATGATGTTTTGGGCGCAAAGGTGTTCGGTATGGACTCCATCGGCGTGTTGTACGGCTACGGCAGCCGCGAGGAGTTTGAAAAAGCCGGCGCGACTTATATTGCGGAGAGCGTGGAAGCGCTCAGGACGTTCATCCTGTAGGGAATGGTCTTGACCATTCCGTCAAAATATTGAACATCATAAAAACGAAAAGAGGAACGGTCAAGACCGTTCCCTACTTTTTATAATAATAAACGCAGCTTTCGAAGGATGCTTTTACGTCGTTTTGGTCGAGTGCGCGTTTGATATTGGGATTGAGCGACGGCAGCGCGGGATTGATCTCATGCTCGTAAGTGAATATATACCGGCAGCTTTTTTGAAACGAGATCGCATCGGCGGTACGCATGCGGGCCAGCCCGATGACCGAACCGCCGTTTTTCGTCTCTTCTTTGCGCAAAATGGCACAGACCCCGTCGCTCTCCAACTGTTCAAAGCCCCATGAAAACCCGTATAAATCCTCGGTACCGAGGTATTCCAAAGACGGAACGGATGCGCCGTCGAGGTAAAATTCGTTATTGGCCTCGCATAACAATTCGCCGTTTTTGCAAATCGGGTCATCAGCCGTGAGCAGCAGCCACTGACCGACAACCTTCCCCTGCCCTTTGATGTTGCAGAGTTCAACCGAGGCAAACGGAATGTTGAGCGCACCGGAGCGGTATTCGGCATACAGATACCCCATATCGTCGGGGAATTCGGATAAACGATCCCACTGTACATCGGCATAGCCCGTCATGTCTCTGTCCGTGGGGTTTTGAAGTGTGATTCTGATGTGTTTTCGAAACGGCATCGGCAGCCGGAAGTTGTTGGCGCGGTGAACTTTGGACACACAGCCCAAACTGAAAAAATTGCTCTTTGCGCCCAAGTCAAATACAAAATCATGCCACGGCATCTCGATGGACGGCACGGTCTCATTATCATAAAAAACGCGCACGATCAATTCATTTGCCGGTTCTTTGTTAAAATCAAGCCCACCGCGCGGCATAAACCGCGTGGCGTGAATACATGTTACGACACCGGGGCCGTCGGTTTCGAGCAGCGCAATCACCGAATGTGCCGTCAAGCGGGGCATGTCGGGGTATTTATCGTACGGCCAGGCGCTGACCGCGTTTTGGCTGACGGAATCAGTGAGTTTTGCAAGATCGCAGTTGTCGTTCATGTGATATCCTCTTTTCGAGTAAATTCGCCATCAAGGATAACACAGCCGCCGATAAAAAGCAATATGCAAAAAGCGCGGAACCGACAGGCTCCGCGCTTTTATGTGTTTTATTTCTTTGTGCAGACCAGCTCGCCGTCTTTGACGTCGAGCACCAATGTGCTGCCGGCAGAGATGTCGCCGCGCAAAATCTCTTTGGCGATCAGCGTTTCGGCCGCGCTCTGCAGATACCGTTTCAGCGGCCTTGCGCCGTAGAACGGGTCGAATCCCTTGTCGATGATGAAGTTCTTGGCCGCGTCTGTGATCTCGAGACCCAGCGTCTTTTCTGCAAGCCGCTTTTTCAAACTCTCGGTCAGAATGTCGATGATGCCGGTCAGGTTGGCTTTCGTCAACGGCTTGAACAGAATGATCTCATCCAGCCGGTTCAGAAATTCGGGGCGGAAAGCGTTTTTCACCTCATTCATAACCGCTGTTTGTGCTTCTTCGGTGATCTCGCCGTCAGGTGTGATGCCCTCAAGCAGATACTGGCTGCCCAGATTCGAAGTCAGAATCACAATCGTATTCTTAAAGTCAACCGTACGGCCCTGACTGTCGGTAATGCGGCCGTCATCGAGAATTTGCAGCAGGATATTGAACACGTCCGGATGCGCCTTTTCGACCTCATCGAACAGCACGACGCTGTACGGCTTGCGGCGCACCGCTTCGGTCAGCTGTCCGCCCTCGTCGTAGCCGACGTAGCCCGGAGGCGCGCCGATCAGCCGCGAGACGGAGAACTTCTCCATGTATTCGGTCATATCGATGCGCACGAGGTTGTGTTCGTCGTCGAACAGGCACTCGGCCAGCGATTTGGCGAGTTCGGTCTTGCCGACACCGGTCGGACCCAAGAACAGAAAACTGCCGATCGGGCGGTTCGGGTCGGCGATGCCTGCGCGTGAGCGCAGAATCGCCTCGGTGACCAGTTTGACGGCTTCGTCCTGCCCGATCACACGTTTATGAATGATCTCGTCGAGGTGCAGCAGTTTTTCGCGCTCGCCCTCCATGAGTTTAGAGACCGGAATTCCGGTCCATTTGGCCACGATGCCCGCGATCTCCTCTTCGGTGACGGTGTCGTGCACCAGTTCGTTGCCGCCGGTGCGTTTTTCACTGGCCGCGACGGCTTCGTCGAGCTGCTTTTCCAGTGCGGGCAGGTCGGAGTATTTCAGCTTTGCGGCTTTTTCGTATTCCAAATTGACCTGCGCCTGCTCAATTTCACCGTGCAGCTGCTCGATTTTGGCTTTGATATCTTTAACCTTGTCGACGCTGTTTTTCTCGGATTCCCAGCGCGCCTTCATGGCGTTGAACTGGTCTTTTTGTTCGGCCAGTTCGGCGGTCAGCTTGGAAAGCCGGTCGCGCGAGAGTTGGTCATCCTCTTTTTTCAGCGCCATCTCCTCGATCTCGAGCTGCATGATGCGGCGGCGCAGGTAGTCGAGTTCGGACGGCATCGAATCGATCTCGGTGCGGATCAGCGCGCAGGCCTCGTCGACGAGGTCAATGGCTTTGTCCGGCAGAAAACGGTCGGTGATATAGCGGTGCGAAAGGGTCGCGGCGGCCACCAAAGCGTTGTCGTGGATGCGCACGCCGTGGTAGATCTCGTAGCGTTCTTTCAGACCGCGCAAGATCGAGATGGTGTCTTCGACCGTCGGCTCGTCAACCATGACCGGTTGAAAACGCCGCTCCAAAGCCGCATCTTTTTCGATATATTTTCGGTATTCGTCGAGGGTGGTCGCACCGATACAGTGCAGTTCGCCGCGCGCCAGCATCGGTTTGAGCAGATTGCCCGCGTCCATGCTGCCCTCGGTCTTGCCCGCGCCGACGATGGTGTGCAGCTCGTCGATGAACATGATGATTTTGCCCTCGGCCTGCTTGACTTCGTTCAGCACGGCTTTGAGCCGCTCTTCGAATTCGCCGCGGTATTTTGCGCCCGCGATCAGCGCGCCCATGTCGAGCGCGAATATCGTTTTATCCTTGAGTCCCTCGGGTACGTCGCCGCGCACAATACGCTGGGCAAGTCCCTCGGCGATGGCGGTTTTGCCGACGCCGGGTTCGCCGATCAGCACCGGGTTGTCCTTGGTTTTACGCGACAGAATCCGAACGACATTGCGGATTTCGGCATCCCTGCCGATGACCGGGTCGAGTTCCTGCTTTTTCGCCCGTTCGACCAGATCGATGCCGTATTTTTTCAGCGCTTCATAGGTGCCTTCCGGATTATCCGAAGTCACGGGTGCGGTTTTCACTTTTGAAAGCTCCTCGTTGAAGCGCTCTTTGGTGATATTGTGCTGCGCAAAAAGCTTTTTAATCTGCGGCGTGCCCTCGGAGAACAATCCGAGCGCCAGATGCTCGACCGAGACGTATTCGTCGTGCATCTTCTCGGCGACCTTTTCGGCAAACCGAAGCACTTTTCCGGTCTCGGCGGAGGCGTAGACCTCACCGCTGCCGCTCGAGACCTTTGGCAGCGCACCGATCATGGTGTCGAGTTCGCCAAGCAAAGCGTCGCAGTCAACGCCCATCTTGGTAAACAGCGAACCGATCAACCCACCGTCTTGATCAATCAATGCATACAGCAGATGCTCGGGCATCAGGTACGGATTGCCGTTTTCCTGCGCCATGCCCTGTGCCGCATTGATGGTCTCAATGGTTTTTTGCGTATAGTTATTGGTGTTCATGTTGATTCCTCCCTGCTGTCAGGAAATTGATTTAAATAATGATTGCCCGTTTTGCAAAATCGCTTCTGTACTCTTTTTCCACGGCTTTCGCGCTTAGCTCTCCGGAAAGATAACCCTTTAACAATCGGTCGAGCAACTTGATATACTCCGAGATCACGCCCGCAATGTCGTCACAGGAGCAGTCCCTGCCCTGCGGCACGCCGATAGCCCGGACAAACCGCCCGTCATAGAGCGCGCAATCGACCGGTTCGGGCAGCGTTTCGTCCTCAATGTGCTTCCAAAGCCGGAAAAAGTCGGCCATTGCGTCGATCAGTGCCGCAGATTGGGTGCGGAAAATCACCGAGAGTTCGCCCAGCGAATCCTGCCCCGAACGGTATAAAGCGACCTCGTATTTGATGGTCGGCCGGTATTTATAGGCCAAACTGGATTTGAGCGACATCGTGAATGCGTTCGGCGCGAAGAACGGCACCAGTTCCGGCGACGGCGCAACCAGTTCTTCGATAGCGCGGAAGATATCGCCGACCCGGCGCTCCGAGGTGGTGACCGAAAAATACTCGGCCAATATCTGATTGACGAGATTGGAACGGTTTGTGCCGGTTTGATGGGCCATCAGATCGACTTCGCGCACGACGTCGTCCGAGAGCATTAAGCTGTAAAGTGTCTTTTTCAAAATGGAAGACCCCCTATCTTCAGGTACAAAGACAGTATACATCATTTTTATTATTTTGTCAATATATTTATATATTTTTATTTACGAGTTTAATATTTTTATTAGCGGTTTCAAAATTTGCTTTCGTGCGCCGTTTCGCCTTTTTGTAGGATTACAATTGATGTGTTACAAAAGGGAGGAGGGAAAAAAGAGTAGCGAATGGGAAGCACCTGTGATACAGTTAATTTGCAATAACAACTGACAGGAGGCAACCCATTCGCCATGAACAATGTAACACAAGACATGCAGTTTCGTCAATCAATGCTG
>Ga0116162_10000305_pt1 | contig 37621 bp, 26 predicted proteins | sample AD_UKC105_MetaG_FD_89875 | JGI IMG/M metagenome (GOLD analysis project Ga0116162, IMG submission 89875) | Active sludge microbial communities of municipal wastewater-treating anaerobic digesters from Hong Kong - AD_UKC105_MetaG | ecosystem: Engineered > Bioreactor > Anaerobic > Digestate...
ACAAGAACCAGATAATCACTGGATGATGCATATTGGTATACACCTCAGGATACTTCTTTCGTAATGCCTCCACTAAGGCATACACAATCACCACAGGAATCAGCGTCACGAGCATCGCATTCAACGAAAAAGCTGTTGCGATATCCATGTGAAACAACGCATAAATGGCCCGTTGCGACCCACAGCCAGGACACTTATATCCAGTAATCATCAAGAAAGGGCAGCGGGGAAAGAAATACTTACTGGGGTTGAAATGGCTATATATATACGCAAGCGCAATAACTCCAAGAATTATTGCGCTAGTACGTGTTATTTTATTTTTAAGCCAGTTTGCCACGGATATTATCCACAAGTGGATTCTGCAATAGAGAAGGCAAAGACACCAAGCATAAATAAAAGATATAGTGCAATCGCCGCTATTCCTAGCCATAAGCTAATATAGAAGAAACGCTTTGCTTTTCGTGAGTTCTCTTCAGCTATACTATAATCGCCTCTGTTGAAGGCTGTTTCTACGGCGGCGGCATAGACGATGCCAACGACACCAAGTGGAAGGCAGCAAAATATAGTGGCTAAGATTGATTCTAGTAGATATGTTTTGGGACAAACTCTAGGAGGGTAGTTCCTGTTTTCTGGATTCGGAGGCGTTGAGTCTGAGTGCATATTGGGCCATAATTTTTGACATACGTCGTCAATATATTGTGCTTTTGTCCAGTCACTCATCCCTTTTTTCCAAATCGGAGTGTGAGGCTGAATGTTATGATTAGCAAGTTCATCGATTGATACTGGACCCTGTTGCTCTCCCTTACTATTGATAAAATAATATTGTTCCATGTTTTTTTATGTTGAGAATCTTCTACTTTAATTACGGTTTGACAAATATACGGTATTAAAGGTAAATAACAAATTAAATGTGTACCTTTGTCACGAAATTTAAACATCTATCTTATGAAGTCTAAGCCCCAAACAACACATTACAAGTTTGTTCAAAATAGTCAATGTGAGTATTTCCCATGTCATAAAGTAAAGAATAAAGAGGATTTTAATTGCCTTTTTTGTTTCTGTCCGCTATATATGTTGGGAGATCAGTGTGGCGGCAACTTTAAGTACACAAATGGATTTAAAGATTGTAGTGACTGCTTGTTACCTCATACAAAAAAGGCTTATGAGCATGTGATGAGTAAGATGGATTTGGTTATGAAAATAGGTAGTAAACGAGAGTAAAAAGGAACTATGACAGCAATTAATTTTATCATTGATAAAGAAAAGTGTATTCAATGTAAGAAGTGTGTGAAGGATTGTCCAGTATTGATTATTGATGGCAAGACTGAGTATCCTGAAATTAAAGCAGGGAAAGAAGCGATGTGTTTGGCGTGTCAACACTGTTTGGCGGTGTGTCCTACTGGGGCATTGTCTATTTGGGGTAAGAATCCAGAGGATAGTGTAGTGGTAAGCAAGGAAACTGTATCGCCTGAGAAATTGGCTCTATTGTACAAAACTCGTCGTTCTATTCGTGCGTTCAAGAAGGAAGCACTTGATGCAGCTCTTCTTCAAGATTTGTTAGAGACAGCAGCCTATGCGCCAACTTCTAAGAATGAAAATAGTGTACACTTTTCATTGGTAGACTCTCCAGAGACTTTCGATAAGGTACGTGCTTTGATCTATGATGGTATCAAGGAAGCGGCTGCAGAAGGTCGTATCCCTGAGAAGTTGTCTTATCTGAAAAACTTCCAAGCTGTGTGGGAGAGTAAGGGGATAGATGTGCTATTCCGTGGTGCTCCACACTTGTTGATTTCGTCAACTCCTAAAGATGCAACCAATCCAGTGGCAGATGCTTGTATTGCGTTGAGCTACTTCGAAATTTATGCCAATAGTAACGGGGTCGGTACACTCTGGGATGGTTTTGCTAGGGCTGCAATCAGTGTGGTGTCTCCTGCTATTCAAGAGCAATTAGGTGTCCCTGCTGACCATGTCTTGGGTGAAGTGTTAATCTTTGGTAGACCAGCTATTCGTTATGCACGGGGTATCCAAAGTGAGGGCTTAAACTTGAATACTATTAGCTTATAGTTGCTTCAATATTGATTCAGGTGGTGTGAGTTTTGTCACATTTGATATTCCATTGTTACAAAAAGATTTCGCATTGATGGCAAAAATATTAAATTTGCGTCTGTGGGGTGTTTTTGAGGAAGAAAAATTAAAAAGATACTGATCGTTCATTTAATGATTATTATATTTGTAATGCTCTCGGAAGATGTAGTGCATTATCATACTGGGTAGAATAACCGAGAGGTGATCATTAGAAATGTCGGTAAAAATGATTTCAAAAAGTATTGCCTCCGTTTTTTATGTGAATAAAAAACGGAGGCTTTTGTTTTTTTGAATGATTACTTTTGTTCTTCTTGTTTTCTAGTATAAAAATCCTTCAAGACGTAGAAAGCTTGCTTTTTTTGTCCTTCGGAGGATATAACTCCTTTGCGATTAAAGAAGTCTTGAATTCCGTGTAGTCTACGACGAGCTGATAGAAAATCAACTAGTATCCATGGAGAACATCCTGCAAAACCGGGTACACGGTTGTACATCTTAAGATTTTGAGAATATACATCTGCTTGAAATTCTTCTGTCCATCTAGTGTGCTTGTCTCCATGTTTTCCATACAATGCGCCGCCACCAAATTCGCTAACGAAGAATGGCTTATCTTTTGGTAGATCCCATATTTGTCTATCATAATCTTTGGGTTGGCCATAATACCATCCTAAGTAATGATTGAAACTCAAGATGTCAACATAATCACTTAAGTTATCTTCCAATTTTAATTCATGGTCACTTACATTGGTCATTTGCATAGCCATGCTTAGTAATCTAGTATCATCATCTTGGCGAGCTTGTTTAGCGAGTTTGATCAAGAATTTATCACGTGCTTCGAGCTTAGGTGTTTCATTGGATAGAGACCATACAACAATTGCGCAGCGGTTCTTGTCTCTATTCATGTTTTCTTTTAGCTGATTCGAGGCATTAGCATATGTGATAGGATTTTCCCAATCTATTGTCCAATACACTGGAATTTCAGACCACACCATGAGGCCCATCTCTTCGGCGGCACGTACCATGGCTTCGCTATGTGGATAATGTGCTAGACGCACAAAATTACAATTGAGCTCTTTGGCCCAAGATAACAACGTGCGACATTCTGCTTCTGTTGATACTCGTCCTTGACGAAAAGGAGCTTCTTCGTGTATGCAAATACCTCTTAGGAAAACGGGTTGTCCATTGAGTAAAACTTGTTGCCCTTTTGTTTCGATTTGGCGGAATCCAATCTTATCTTTCAATACTTCGTGGTTGTTACTGATCAACACATCGTATAATTTAGGATGTTCAGGAGACCATAATTCAGGTTTTGCTTTCAACGTAAATGAAGCCTTACCTGACTCATCTGTAGTGAGTTCACGATGGATTTTCAATTCCGGAATCTTTAAGTCAACTTTGATACCTGCTTTTTCTTGATTGAGTTTGATATACCCACTTATGCTTTTATATGAACCCTTAGATAACTGTACTAGATAATCATCAACGGATATTGTGGGTGTTTCTACCAATAAGACATCTCTGGTGATTCCTCCATAATTCCACCAGTCTGAATTGGTGGTTGGTACATATTCCTTCTTACGGATGTTGTTGACACGTACTACTACAAAGTTATTGCCTTCTTTGACTTGGTCTGTGATATCAAAATTGAAAGGAGTGAATCCGCCTTCGTGACGCCCTACATATTCGCCATTTAGATATACGTTCGCAATATAATTTGCAGCTCCAAAATATAGATATAATTTTTTCTGGGCATCTTTGTGATAGCTAAAATCGCGTTTGTACCACATGCTACCTTCGTAAAAAAAGAAGCGACTGTCTTGTGTGTTCCAGTCACCCGGAACTTGTAGAGTCTCTATATCTGAAAAATCATATTCCAAAAGGGAACTTTTGTTTTCAGCTTTTCTGTTTTTGAAAAAACCATTTGGATCTGGTTTAAGTCGATAATTGTAGTATCCCACATCAAATGGGTCAACAATAGATTGCCATTGGCCGTTTAATGATGTGTGTGCACGCCCATAAACGTTTTGTAAAATACTTTGTGCGTGAGTGGTTGTCAAACCTCCCATAAAGAATAGAAGGAGTAAAAACCATAATTTACCTGTTTTACAGATTGTTTTGTTTCTCATGTTTATTTACTAGATTAAATGTTTGTACAAAAGTAAACAAAATGAGAGAGAAAAACAATATCTTTTGCTGTCTTTTCTGTGTGCGATTCAAATACAATTATTTGAGAACAATATTGTGCTTGAAATGACTATTGGATAAATGAATAACCCAATTCTTCCACACACTGTCGAATCTCTTCTATATCCATATCATGACCTTGTATGGTCACTGTTTTATTAGCCAAATGTACATTGGCTGACTGAACTCTTTCTAGATCTTCTAAATGAGACTCTACGTTTTTCTTGCAGTGATTGCATGTCATCCCTTCTACTTGTACAACGAGAATTTGTGCTGATTTTTCCATAATAGGTGCTTTTTTATGTGTTCTTTTACTAGTGATATATCCGTTTATGATCAACAAGGCCAAGATGATTGCAGATACAATGTTGAACCATGGTAATGCTTGTATAGAATGTCCATGAGCCATTGTTGTATTTAATGTTGCTGTAAACCAGTTAGCTGGTAATCCATAATCAATCAAAAGACCTGTTGCAACAGCTCCAATGGCAATGCTTGCTAAATAGATAATTAGAGTTTTACGTCCCATGACTTTGCCAATCATAGTCATGGTGGCTACATTGGTAGCTGGACCTGCCATTAGTAAAATAAATGCAGCACCTGGACTTAACCCCTTTAACATAAGCATAGCTGCGAGTGGTATGGAACCTGTGGCGCAAATATAAAATGGAATAGATAAGAATAGGACCATGATCATTTGCACAAATGGAGGTAGATTCAATATGTGCATTAAATTATTGGGAATGATCACTGAGATGAGTGCGGCAAGTACCAAACCAACAACTAGCCATTTTGAAGTGTCTTGCATAAAATCGACAAAACCGTAACGAAGTGCTATTTTGATTTTCTCTTTTAGGGTATGAGAAACTTCTAGTTTAGTTGGACATTCTGTTGTCTTGTTCGACTCGTGCTTAGTAGCATAACCAGTCCATGTGCCTCCTAATACTCCAGTGATCAACGAAGTTATGGGGCGAATAATCATCATGGGTAATCCCATTAAAGCATAAGTAGCCAGTAAGCTGTCAATTCCTGTTTGAGGTGTAGAAATCAAGAAGGATACAGCGCTGCTTTTATCCGCACCGTTTTTGTACAATGCTGTGCCTGTTGGAATTACACCACATGAACATAAAGGCATGGGTATACCTATTAAACTAGCATACAAGGAGGATAAAAATGGGTGCCCTGTAAACAGCCGTCTTATATGTTTTTGTGGTAAGAATGCTCTTAGGATGCCTGCGAAGAAGAATCCTATTAATAAATATGGGGCCATTTCGGCCATGATGGTGATGAAATCACTCGCAAATTGTGTGATAAATTTAGTCATAACTCATATAAATTATTTACTGCAAAGTTCTGACTAAATTGTTTTTCTTTAGTACACTATTCTGGAAAAGATGTGCACAATTTCGCTAAATTTCATTTAGAGGTTTTCGCATTTGGTAGCGATGTGTTTTTTGAAATTCAGAAGCCGACATTCCTGTGACTTGTTTAAACTGTCTTGATAGATGTTGTGGGCTACTGTAATTTAATTGGTATGAAATTTCTGTCAAACTTTCTTCTCCATATATGAGCAATTCTTTGGCACGTTCAATTTTTTGCTTAATGATGTATTTCTCAATAGTGATTCCTTCATAAGCAGAAAATAATTTACTAATTGTAGAATAATCGGTTCCAACTTCTTGGGCGATGTATTGAGAAATATTCATATGTAGGGGTTTGCTACGTCCGAAATGTATCCATTCAATGAGAAGTTGCTTAACATGATTAATTATGACATCTTCTTTGTCTTGAAGTAGCTCAAAACCTTGTGCTGAAAGTGCACGGTTTAGACTCTCTCGTTGTGTGTCAGTGAGAGGGTGTAGTAACTGTACTTCTCCTAATAGAATAGGGCTTTTGAATCCAATGCTTTGAGTACTCAAAATGTGTTCAACGGCACTGATACATCTTGGGCATACCATGTGCTTGATATGTATTGTGAGTGCGTCTTTCATCGCGATAAATTATTTGTCGGTAAAATAAGATAAAATCGTGCTCCATCTGTATAAGAGCTATCATACCCTATTTCTCCATTCATAACATGAGCTAGGGTAGCTGCAATATTTAATCCTAAACCAGTTCCTTGAGCCTTATGATTTAATTTGGCAAATCTCTCAAAGAGTTGTTGTCTTTTATTTTCAGGAACTCCAGGACCTGTGTCGGTTACAGAAAAGATCACATGTGTTCTTTCTGGATCTGTCCAAGCGCAATGCAGAGTGATTTGACCTTTTTCGGTGTGTTTGCATGCATTGGATAAGAAGTTAAAGAGAATTTGTAACAAGCGGGTTTTATCAGCATGAATCATGGTGCCTTTACTCAGATTACATTTTACCTGCATCTGTACATTGGCTTGTTTCCTGTGCATCATACTTTGTACAGCTTGGTCGCAAAGCGTGGAGACATTTATCTCCTCTTGATGGAGAATGTAGTGGCCAGACTCTAATTGGGCTGTGTCTAACACGTCGTTAATGAGTTGCAGGAGCATATTACTGCTTACTGTGATTTGTTCGCTAAATTGTTCTTTGCTTTCTTTGTCTAGTGTTGGATCCTCTAATAACAATTCGGAAAATCCAACAATCGTATTGAGTGGACTACGTATCTCATGATTCATGTTATCTAGAGACGTTGTTTGCAACATTTTAGCACGTTCTGCCTGCTGTTTTTCTGCTATTGCTTTTTGTGTGGTACTCTTTAACTTAATAATTAATGTACGCTTTCTTTTATTGGATATAGCTACAATAATAATTCCCCATATACTGAGTAGTAGAATGACCACTACGGCGGAGAACAATAAGATGCTCCAAAAGGCTATTTTATTCTCTTGTTGCAATTGTTTGATGGCAATATTATGCTTGATCTTGTTGATTTTAAACAAGATTGCAAAGTCTGTTTCTTTTTCCTGCTGTTTCTTTTCTTGATATTGCTGTTTAATTTTGTAGTTGCGAAAAAGCTGTGATAAATATTTTTGAGGGTGTTTACACCTTTTTATCGCTTCATTCTGGAGACTTATATAGACATATTGCGAATCAATCTTTTGATTATATCTTTGAATGTTATTTTCGGTTGTGGCAATGACTTGTTCATACTTTTTCTTTGCCATATTGTAGTATAGAGTTGGGGTTATCTCTGTGTCTTCATAACGGGTAATATATTTCCGACATGTGTCTCCATAGTCAGAATGAATAAAAGCCCAGTTCCTTGCTAGCATTTTGGGTGAAATGTCATCATAACAATATAGCTGTTGGTAGCACATGTAGTAGCAAATACAGGCATAATGTAGTTCCATTTTTAGGAACGATTCTGGCATATTGGGCAATGAGATGATACTTTGTATAACTTGTTCACTAGATTTTATTGTGTTTTTGTAGTCCTTCATCTGTACATACATTTCTGATGATGTAATATACGAATTGATTTTACTGGCTATAAAATTGTTCGGTAATTGTTCGACTACTTTATTTAATCTGGTGAGGTAGTTGTAAAAAGGAGATGTTGTTGAGTCAAGGTATACGGCGCTTAACAAAGCGCTCAAATACAATCTGTTATTAAGCAGATAGATTGTTTTTGCCTCCATGTTGCTGGGACTATATAGACTATCTGCGTAGACGCTATCCGCTTTTTGAATCATTGTTTCAACGAAGGTGTGTATTGCTTCACTGGGCATTTGGTTGATAAGCAAGCGATAATAGCTTAATCGCATTTGAGTCTGATTGTAGACAGAATGGGGCGTTTTTGGAAATGTATCGAGTACACTTAAATATCTTTTAATAGAATCTATTTCTAGCATATTGAGCATGTTGCCAATAGCTCTTACTTGCAAAGAGTCGTTATGATGTTGTCTGGCCAAATTAAAAGCTTTCCAATTGTATGTGGTCAGAGTATCCATATTCCCTTTATGGTCTTTTCTTATAAAGCTATTATAAGAGTGTATCCATGTAGAGTCTGTATTGTCAGCATATGACGATACAATCCCAAACCATATGCACAATATGGTCAGTATACATCTTATAAATTGTTGATAAAAAGATTGTACCATGCTATAAAGGAATATTGAGTTGGATAGTGATATTGTCTGAATTATAAACACTTAGGATCAGCTGGGCGTTGATTAATTGGGAGAGCATTCTGGCTAAGACCAAATAATACTTGGCTGCATCTTCATAGTCTATCATTTTCTTGTGAGGGTCTAGAGCTTCCAATATATCCTCTTGGCTTTGTTGGCCTCGCAGGAAACTGATATTGATACAAAGTTGTTTGAGAGATTGGTCGCAAGTACTTGTGACTACAATCTCATTTTGCTCTGATGTGCGTACAGCATTAATAACTACTAGCTCAACGATCTTTCGTACATGCCTATCATCTGTTGTAAGCATTGTAGAAGATTTTGCTGGTACAATATTCAACGAATGGGTAGGGGGCATTTGAATGATAAGCTCTTCCCAGTTGTTGGGGGCTGTCAGTTGTTGGACTTCAATATGACGCCATTGAAGAGACATTTTATTCGTTTCGACTCTAGCGATAGCAAGCAGATTATTTATAAGTTCCAATAGCTGCGTATTGGATTTACGTATTTGTTGTCCAGCAATTTCTTGTTCTTCCTTTGATAAGGTGTCTGGTGAAGATAGTAATTGAGAAAACCCAATCAAGGTATTCAGTGGAACTCGAATGTCATGGTTGAGATTCTTTACTAAATTGACCTGCTTTTGGTAGGCATCTTTTGCTCCATCAAGTGCTTTTCGTCTAGCATCTTGCTCTTTTTTGAGTTGATGCACTATAGATATCTTGTGGGCAGATTCTCTTCTATACAGATACCATAGTAAGCCAATTATAAGTAGTCCCAATATGCCTATTAAGCTGCCTTGTCTAGTGTAATGAACAAACTGTTTTTTATTGTTTTTATCGGTTTCTGCTTGTATTCTAGTTTGTTCTTGGAGCTCTTTATACGTGTTGTAATCAGAATTCTTTATACGCATAATATCATTGTAGATACTATCTTGTAGAGTAATTAAGCTCAACATCTTCTGAGTGTTGTATTCTGAAGGGGGTAATTTTTGCAGTGCGTCATACATGATTCGAGCAAAGTGGATACGCTCTATTAATGTCAAGTCATGTCTTTGTAATAGTGAGCTGCACAATTTGATAATCATGGGGTATTCTTGATGTACTAGGGCAATGCCCAAGGGAATGCGCTTATCTGACATGTTTTTTAGATAGGCAATGTTTCTTCTAGCTTGTTCAGGAGAGAGTGCTTCATAGCAAAACAACTCGTTGATCATAGCCTCTTGTAGGTTAATGCTATCTTGTTGAGATATTTCAGGACGATTTAGCGATATGCCCATTATCACGTTTTCTAAAAGTTGTAGGGCATGTGCTTGATTATTGTCCAATACATAGAATGTACTAATCAATCTCCATGTGTACCATTTAAGTGATCGATAGTTTTCAGGAAGTTGGGCTACAAGTTTTTCAACCTTATCAATATATGTGCGGTGAACATCTATTGATTGAGCAGGAGTAAGATATATGACCATATACATGAGCTGTATATAATAGTCTTGCCATGTTGTCGTGTTGTTTGCATATACTTTGCTCAGGATATCTACTTGATGTTGAGCATGTAACCACTGCATTTGTTTTTCTACAGGATTTAAACGGAGTGATTGATGATATTGTTGATTACATTGGGCAAGGATTTCCTTTGCTGGATAACGTTTTTTTGCCTGTATAGTACCGATACACAAAAACATGAGAATACAGTAAAATATTCTCATCTTATTATTTAGACTTATTGTGTTATTGAAAATCATGTATGTATTTGGCAAATTTCGTACACACAAAAATAACGATTAATTATCAAAGTATGGCAGTCAAGAAAAGATTTTAGTCATATTTTTTTGTCTTACTATATATTTGGTGATTTTAGTTTTAAACTAGATTGCTATAAAATGGTAATATAATTATTCTTTATTATGTGCGTTTTAAATGATATGATTAGTGTGTCGTGTGATTTTAAATGTCCTTACAAGGTTAAAACACAGCAAATATATGTGTGAATGCATTTTTTTATACCGTAATGTTGTTATTGTGTGTTTTTTTTAGTGCTCTGTTACAGATGCTTTTGCGTGCGCTTTGAAAATGCGTACTTTTTGTCAAATCCATTTCTTGGACACTTTCTTCAATTTCCTTATTTTTGCCCATCCTTTAATATACGATGAGTATTGAGTGTACTTTATAGATCCTGTAGTCTGTCTCTTGAAAAAAATTAGTATATAAAAAGTTAATGTTAAAGGTCAGGTTTCTATAGGTAGCCCATACTTGTAGAAATGAAACAGCGTTCAGGAATCCACCGCGAACGCTGTTTTTATTTTAATATTTTATAATTAGGTGTGCGTCATTTAAAAGATTAGATGAGGAGATATATTTATTTCATTTATGTAGCTATTGCTCAAAAATAAGTATATTTGTAGAGAGCTACATTAAAAATGTAGCCGAAGTAACCATAAATTCTATATATTCGCTATATGACAACATTAGAAATAAGAAACATCGGTCCCATTAAGCACGCTAAGTTCACACTTAATCATGTGAATGTTTTTATTGGGCCACAGAGTAGTGGAAAGAGTACAATCGCTAAGATTGTGAGCTTTTGTTCATGGCTAGAGAAAAATTATTTTTTGTGCCTACATGATATAAAAGGACAGTATGTCAATTCAAGCGATGTCTTGTTGCGTACTTATCACAATATGACTAAAGAATATTTTTCTGAAGATTCATATATCTTGTATGAGAGTGATTCTTGTACATTGTCATTTGGTTATCCAAAGGGATCAGATCAATTTACGCATACATTTACTCGCAAAGATATTGTTGCAGAACAAAATGAATGTACCTTATTTGAAAACAGACAAATTTGTTATATTCCAGCAGAGAGGAATTTTCTTGCTGCCATCAAAACAGAACGGTATACGGATACGCCAAACAGTATTACGGAGTTTATAGAGAAATGGTATACTGCTAAGGAAGAATATGTTGATTCTGATTTGGACATGCCTTCTGTACATGCCAAATATTATTATGACGTTGAGGCCAACCAAGACAGAATTAAAGTTGATGGGGTGAATATCCAGTTGGCTAGTGGTTCGTCGGGGTTGCAATCCATTGTGCCATTGCTGGTCTTGGTCGATTACTATTCCTCTGTTATTTATGAGAAAGAACGTTCAATATCTCCCCAGTTGAAACGTTCATTTAAGCAGGGAGTACTTCATCGGGCTCCGGCTGAGATACAACAGGAGTTATTGGCTTTTATTGATGATCTAAATAGTATTCCAACAACAAAGGATAGTCTGATTCAAGCATTTTGGGAAAAGCTCTCTCAAGTATTAGGGATAGATGTCACGTATCATTTCACTCGGTTCATTATAGAAGAACCCGAGCAGAACTTATTCCCTAAAACACAGAAGGAACTTATAGTGCAACTATTGAAAAAATTTCAGAACGGAGGTTATCCACATGATATGATTATTACGACTCACAGTCCATATATCCTATTCGCCATTAATAATTGTATGTTGGGTGGATTAGTGAGGGATAAACTAAATGAAGAAGATAAGGCACTCTTGGATCATCAATTGACCTATATTCATCCACAACGTGTATCTGTTTATTCTGTGGATAATGGAACGATTACTTCAGTTCAAGGTTGTGATGGATTGATAGATGAAAATTTTCTAGGTCAAGCTATGCAAGATATTATGGATGAATTTGATATTATGTTGAATTACTATGAACCAGAAAGAGATGCCTAATCCATTTGAATCTGTCCACACGTATGACACAGACTTGTATATTGTGGACTATACAGAGCAGACTCGAGAGGATAAAAGAAATCATCGTGGTGTGGAGCTTCATACACAGCAACCAGATGATATCAGTGGATTGCATATCTCTAATCCTAATAGAGTTGTCTTTCATGTGGTGAATATTGAAGAAGCTAACAATATCGATTTCTTTACCAACCAATATGGCGAAACCATTTCTCAATGTGAGTGTGTAGGATTGGCAGATAAGTCGGATGTCAATAAGAGGGTCTGGTCTATTGCAGTTGAACTAAAATATCCTCATTCGAAAAAAGGAATCAATCGTAATAAAGGTAAAGCTAAGCATCAAGTGTTGTCTACTTTGGAATTTTTATTCGATGCTGGTTTGCTTTCTAAAGAAAATGTCAACTATCTCATTGTGTCTATTCCGCGATTTCCACGTTCAGTATTTGGAGGATTTCATATTAGCCCTCATGATAAACTAGATTTAAGGCGTATGAATGCTTTTATTAAGGCGACAAACGTGGTCTATATAGAGGACCAAGAGCACTTGAGATTTCATGCAAAGTAGTTATACATATTGATTATATACGTAAAACGAGAGCGGACATCTTTTGTTAAGATGCCCGCTCAATGTATTAGGGTTTAATTATTTATTGTTATTCAGTATAACGGTTGATATCGCTTACTTGTACTTCTCCATCGCTACAATATATTCCCCAGCCATTGTGTTGAAGATTGTACACTCTATTTGTAAAAGCATATTTGCCATTTAAGTATACAACACATACAGAATTTTCGTGTACAAAAGTTACGGTATATTTCCCGTCGGTAGATTGGTCAAATCCATTCCAGTTTTCGGTAATATTATCTATTGTCTCACTGCCGTCTGTTGCTGTTGTGACTTTTTGTAAACGGAACGTTTGCCAACGAGCTTCAATAGCGAGTCGATAACGCACATTACTATCGGATGCATCTCGTAGGTACAAACCAAAGACTGCTTCGCTTGATGTTGGAGCTTGTACATTAAAACTAATTTTATCGATGTTTGCTAAACGATTGAAGTGTACCGATGAACCAGCTGGTATTGTGTAGCCTGTAGATAGGCTTCCACTAACTTCTCCCTCGCTGGAATTCTCAATAATGTCTGTAGGTGAACTAATACGCGTATCGATTGCTTCTGGTATTGTGCAACCAAGGCTGCCATCCGCATTTTGCACTAATTGGTGAGCTACTAAATTACCAGCCCAATCTTGTGTCTCTTCAGTAATTTCACCAGCACGACTTGCACACCACCCATATAAAAAACGGTGTGTGCCATCACTTGTGGTTTTACCTGCATAGAAAGATGTACCGTCCAACTTACCTTCGTGGGGTGGGTAGTGATCTTCATTTCTAGTCATTAGTTCGGATAAAGTAGGGGCATAGTAGTATTGTACTTGACGAGTGACATCTTTGTCTGAATAAATCATATACCAATAATTACCCATTTGGAAAACGTCTGGGCATTCATAAAAACGATCGTTCCAATTGTTATTTAAAAATGGGGTAGTGAGTGTCCATGTTAATAGGTCGGTTGAAACAAATTGTGCAATTAATGGATCACCGTTGTGGTACGTACTCAACACCATGTGGTATGTATTATCTTCATTACTATAAAAAACATGTGGATCACGAAAATCATTGCTACTATATCCTTCAGGAGCATCGAGTCGAAAAGCACGATTTTTGATCCATGTGTTTCCATTGTTGGAAGTGGCCAATAGTATAGCTTCTTTGGCTTGATCGGATGTCGCATTATCTTTATGTCCTGTATAGAAGGTATAATAGACACCGTCTTTGACGATTGTACAACCTGTACCAATGGCAGGGTCTTGTTCTGTAAGTGTGCCACATGATATAATCTCTCCTTCACTTTGATAATGGGCCGCATCAATTGCACGTACGCTATGTATTGGGTGATATGTATCACTACCATCTCGCCAATCCATTAGAAATAGTATGCGTTGCACATTGTTTTGTGGGTCATAAAAAGGCATTGGGTCACCTACGTATCCTACAGCAGGGCGATAGTATAGGCTGTAACTATTGGGCTCAACTGCAGAAATGACTTTTGTGTTTTCTTGCCACGTATTTGTATCTTGAATCTTGTGATCATCATTTCCGCAACCGACCATAGATGTAGTCAGTAGTGCGAGTATTTGTATGAGTTTTATATTTTTCATATGTGTCATTTATTGGTTAAGGTATTGAATTGCATTTTTGGTAAGTGTGTAAATGTTGCTATGGTATTGATCTGTATCCGACATATTAGGGCACCACCAATCGTATGCACCAGAACTGATAGTAATAACTTTTCCAGAACCGTTGTTGAATGCAAATTCAGCCATAACAACTGCCCCATCTCCACCGTGTGCGAGAGGAATACCACCCGTTTTTGTTTCCCACATGTCAATATTGTCATAGCCTCCCCAGTCAGAACCAATATGCCATTGGTATGTACTATTAGTTACTCCATAGCCTGTGTCAAAGGTGTACATTTTATTTCCATCTAGCGAAATATTGTGAAATACATCATGGTATTTTTGATTTTCGTAAGCTTGAAAATCCCAAGGACCTGTAACGATTTCTGGTTGATCTTCGGCCCCTCCCCAACCATTGTTAGGGCGTTGACCATTTAGGGTAATTCCTAGATCAGAAAGTAAACATACTGCATAACGTGTCAGTAGGAGATTACCTCCATCTTGGTAAAAACTTTGCAGTTGACTCATTACTTGTTGCAAATCATCAGGATAAACTACATTTGAATCATTAAACCAATCAATATGCCAATGATACCATATCGTATTGTATTTCTTGAAACTTACATTACCAGCAACAACATCAGACATGGAGAGATATTCTGCTGCTGATATATTTTGCATAAACCATTGAGCTGCTGCTTTTTCTTCTGGATTTGTAAGCTCGTCAATAGTAGGAGCATTTCCTAAAAATGCAGGAATTTTCATATTTGAGGGAATCACTGTAACTGTATAAGTTACATCGGCTGATCTATATACAACTCGGTAATTTACGGGATGAGTGAAATCCTGCGATAAACCACTAAGTGGTGTTACATTTGCACCTTCGGAGATGGTGATAACTGGTGTCAAATTGGTGATGTCATATTCAAGAGGGACATATACAGTTATAGTATGAAATCTATTATCAATAGCTCCTTCATATTTGTCAATTTTAAAGCTTAAAATACTTGCATTATCCAGTTCAATATGCACTGTGTATTTACGAAATACATCTCCGTTTTTGATGGTAAATGTTACTGGTAACTTGAAATTAATGGATTGTCCTTGGAGCATAGTACATGTTGCTCCTGGACTTAACACAGCCTGAGGAACTAGTGCACCCACATTGGTGTCGGCAGGCATATGTACAGTTATTATTTCGTTGATCTGATCTATTTCTCCATCAATATCTCCAATAGAAAAGGAGGTGATACTAGCGTCTTTATCTAGTGATAATGATGAATTATTGCTACTACTACAAGATGTAGCGCTCGCAATAAAACATAATAAACAGCATATGTTGAATATTTGAAATATCTTTTTCATGGTCTTAGTTGTTTGATGTCCATCCATAATTTTGAGTATAGTGACCTGCACTAGCAGCTATCTGTGAATAAGGAATCGGTAGATATTCGTTTTTGTTTTTTGTAAATAAAGCTTCGCTATAGTACGTACGTTTACTTTCTTCACTTCTATAAAATGCATTGATTACTTGATCGGCAATTCCCCAGCGTACTAAGTCAAAAAAACGACAATTTTCCATTCCAAATTCGAGTCTACGTTCCCATCGTAGCGCTCTACGTGCATAATCCTCTGTCCAATTTATTTTATTGGCATCGTACAGAGATATATCTAAATTTGGTGCATAATTTATAAGTTCTCTATTAGAATTGATTGCTCGACTACGCACTTCATTGATATATGTCAGAGCTTCGTCAGAACGGTGTAATTCAATCAAAGCTTCTGCACGCATCAATAATACGTCTGCATATCGCAACACAATATAATTCATAGAATTTGCCCAAAAATCGTTGACTTGTACACGATAGGGACTATCTGGATCAACATTTTCTTTCAAGGATGAATATACTCCATAATAATCCTTGTTGCGACTCCAACTGTCATCGAAAATATAGTTGCTGTTATATTTGTATGGATAACCAGGAATAGCTACTGTGTGGTATAGACGTGGATCTGCCGTATCAGTATTAGGATCATAATCTTCATCATTATAATTGTCAAATTCAGGTAATCCATGTAGTGTTTTAAAGGAATTTACAAGGTTTTGACTTGGCTTTCTAAAATCTTGTCCACCGAGTTGCAATGGCACTGATAGCATTGTGCCAAAATTGACATTACCAAACTGTGTCCCATCGTCAATTGAATATTGTATAGCCCATAAAGATTCTTTCCCATTTTCAAATTCTGGATTAGCACGAAAATTACGACTATAATCGTTTTCTAATCCGTATTGTCCATCTGTGATTACAGCATTAGTATAGGTCAAAACCTGATTAAGATCATCTTGGTCAATACTTATTACATTATATTGCTCATCTTGTCGGTATGCCTTATAAAGGTATGTTTTTGCCAAATATGCAGCAGCAGCGGCACGAGTAGGGCGCCCTTTATCTGTTTGTGATACAGGTAGGTTATCGTATGCGTATTGAAAATCATCGGCTATTAGCTGCCATTCCTCGTCATTGGTGTATGTTGTATTCGATAAAGTTGCATAATCATCTTGTGGAATGGTTTCATCTACCATCACGATATTATGGAACAATTGTTTGAGAAGAAAGTGTGCATGTCCACGCAAGAAGCGCATTTCTGCAATGCGCTCATTTCGGTTGGCGGCATTTTCATCGACTTTATCTAATACTGTAAGTGCCGTATTAGCACGTGTAATGCATATGTATAAACGTCGCCATATATCGTTAATATTCCATTGATCTGAACGCACACCCTGACTGATTTCTAATACATGAAAGACATCACCGTCTGCTGGTCCAGCTCCTCCTTTGTAACAATCATCAGAACGCACTTCATAGTTTCCCAATGTAAAAGATGCATTCATGTCAGCTCCCGTTACCCAGATTGCATAAGCGGAAATCACAAGAGGATCAGCATACTCCGTAGAGGTTGCTTCATCACCTACTAAAACCCCTTGGGGAGTCTTGTCTAGCATATCACTGCATGCACTAAATAGCAGTACAACTAGTAGTAAAGATAGTATATTGGTTTTCATTTTGTATCAATATTAAAATTCGATATTAAGTCCTACGGTAAAATTTCGAGGGATTGGGTATCCATATGTAGGGTTCTCTGGATCTTCTCCGCTGAAATTATTAGATTTAAATGTCAGTAGATTTTGTCCACTTACATATAGACGTAATTTTTGTACTTTCATTTTATGAATCCAATCGTTAGGAAAATTTTATCCTAGTTGTGCTTGACGCAGTTTTAAATAGGATCCATCCTCAACATAGTAACTAGATAAGCGTGACTCACTATTTCTATCGGAAGTTGTTAAAGCTGGAATCTTAGAATTTGTATTTTCAGCACTCCATGCATTCAGCACTCGACTTCCTTTATTGAGATAAGCTACATTCGTTACACTCCAAAAATCCGTTTGTCTTTTGATATCATACATCATTACATCAACATCGTAGCTACCCTGCCAGAACAAAGAGACATCAAAGTTTTTATATGCTGCGTGGATATTTATTCCGTAATTGAAGGCTGGAGTTGGATCATAGATCCATGTCTGATCATTTTCATCAATTATATTGTTGCCATCCAAGTCACGATAACGTAGACGTCCTATATCTGCTCCTTCTTGAGTGGCATGATTAAGGACCTCCTCTTCGTTTTGGAAGATTCCATCGCATACATAACCAGCTTGTGAATAGATGGCATGACCTATGACACTTTTTACGCCATTTCCGCCAAATGTGCCGTTAGCGGCAACCGTTTCTGGAATATCTACTACCTCATTTTTATAGGTTGATATATTTGCATTGACGTCAATTTTTAGTTTGCTAGCAAAGGTTTTTCTGTACCCGATACTGAATTCATATCCTGTGTTTTTCATCGAGCCAGCATTGACATATTTTCCCGCTCCTTCTCCTTGTGCTGCAATTCCTTCAAAAAGAACTAGAATATCTTTTGTTCTCTTATTAAAATATTCCAATGAACCATATATACTTTGGTTGAGCAAGGTGAAATCTAGACCAATATTTGTTTGGGTTGTAGTTTCCCATTTTAGATCATCATTCCCCAATTGTACACGTTGAAATCCAGATGGAAGAATACCTCCTCCATTACTTCCTGTAATATCATAAGATGTGCCATTAGTTCCTGCAGAATAGCCAGCATCAGTTCCATAATTTGCTTTATATACAGTATATCGAGCCAAGTTACTGATTGATTGATTTCCCGTTTGACCCCAAGAGGCACGAAGCTTTAAATCGTCAATATAAGCTTTAGTCGATGTCATAAAATCTTCATTGCTAATTCTCCAGCCAAGTGAAAAAGCAGGGAAGGTTGCATACTGATTGTTTTTACCAAAGCGAGACGATCCATCTCTACGTATAGTACACGCAGCAAGATATTTATCCTCATAGCTATAATTAAGTTTGCCAAAAAGAGATACTAATGCATAACTACTCGCAATCCCAGATGTTGTTGATTGGCCTACGCCAGCATCTGGCCACATATAGTCAGGATTTAATAAACTAAAATCTTCTTGATGTAGCCCCATGTCTGTACTTTCCTCATTGTTGACTTCTACACCAAGCATTGCGTCCCCTCGATGCTTCCCGATTTCCAAATTGTAGGTTGCTACTGCATTCCACATCCACTTAGTCCAATGCTCTTGGCGCATATCAATAGCAGATAAGCTAGATGATTTATATCCTGTTGTATAGGGGAGCGTGAAGTTCCGTTGATTCTTATTAGAATAGTCTAAACCAAAATTAGATCGAATATTTAGCCCTTTGTAAAGTTTTAGATTGACAAAAGCATTTCCAAAGAATCTCCAATAGGTGTATTCATTGTCTTTGTTGTATTCTACTACTCTTGCAACATTCTGGCGATCAGGGTAATTCCCTACTGGACCTCCCCATCCACCAGATTCAGTGTGTACTGGTATCATAGTGGGCATATCTAGTGCATCACTAATAATATTGCCAGGAGCACTTATTTCTTTAGTACGACTTAATGTGAAATTTTGTCCTATTGTTAGGCAGTCTTCAATGAGCTTATAATTACTGTTTATACGTGTTGATAGTCGTTGGAAATCAGTATCTTTGATAATACCTTCATTTCCATAATACCCAAGAGAGAAAAAATAATTTCCTTTATTTGTACCATTGCTTACAGATAGATTGTATTGTTGTATGGTACCATGACGTGTTATTTCGTCCAACCAGTCGGTATCTGAAGCACGCATTGTATTGGCCTCGTCAATATATTGTGGATAACTAATATTTTGTAGTTGTGGTTGATTTTGACTATTGTATCCCCACTGATATTGAATGCCTAGTCCATTGCTATTAGGATTGAGTCCATCGTTTACATATGCTTGCCACATGGCAGTCGCATATTCTTGTGTGTTCATCATGTCTACCTTAGATTGGTATGATGATGTTGTTAAAGAAGCGTCGAAATTGACTTTTATTTTGCCCTCTTTACCTTTTTTTGTCGTGATGATAATTACACCATTTGCAGCTCTAGAGCCGTATATTGAAGCCGATGCCGCATCTTTCAACACCTGAATAGACTCAATATCATTGCTGTTGAGTTCCTGCATTCCTGACGTAGTAGGCATACCATCTATAATATATAGTGGATCGTTGTCATTGAGTGTGCCAATACCACGGATGCGCACAGTTGAAGCTCCGCTAGGACTACCATCTGCTGAAATGTTGATACCTGGCAAGCGACCTTGTAATGCTTTAATGGCATTGTTTTCTCCCGAGTTCTCTACATCACTCATATTGACAACAGAAACAGCGCCTGTCAGATCGGCTTTTCTTTGAGTCGAATAACCTGTAACAACCACTTCATTTAATAGTTTACTGTTCTCTTGCAAAGTGATGACCATATTACTTTGTGCATTTGTGATTACAGTTAGATAACCAATATATGTAATCTTAATTTTCGCATTTTGAGACACAGTCAATGTAAATTGGCCATTGAAATCAGTTATAGTACCATTGCTAGTACCATTTTCCATAATTGTAGCTCCAATAACAGGATCATTCTTTTTGTCGTAAACAACACCTTTAATCTGCATGTTTTGCTGCTGATTGAGTAGTGCTTTGCTTAGAATAATATTTCGACCATCTATTTTAGATACAAGTGCTTGTCCACTTGTTAATTGTTTGATAACCAGTGGTAGATTATCTGCATTGGCGTTGATAGATACCATTTTTTTTGTATCAACATCATCTGTAGAATAAACAAATAAATAGTTGGTCTTTTCCGTGATGACCTTCATGGCATGCTTCATGGTGACCTGGTCCAATTTAATCTGGGCACCTTGTGCCATCAGACTTAAGTTGAGACAATAAAATCCTAGGACTATAAAAATAGCCCGTTTTACATATGTCATAAGTATGAGTTTAAAAAGGTTACAAAATTCAGTTTTAAGAATCGAAGTAAATATAGTACTGACCATTTTTGCCTTTGTACTTCAGGTTTTTGGTGTGTACTATTTTTGTTAGGATATCCTCTATTGTATTTTTACTTTGTATGAATTTGCCGTAGAAACGTAGATTTGCAATATCTATTTTGGTGCTGTCGAGTGTAATATGCACATCGTATGCACGATTAAGCGTTTTAATAATCTCGCTCAAAGGTAAGTCTTCAAAGAGCAGATAATCACTAGTCCATTGCGTTGATTCTTGTGCTTCACATATCGATTTCTTCCATTTCCCAGAACGATTATTGAATGTGGCACGTTCATTTGGAAGTAAATGCATAATGCTCTTTTTTTGAATTTGGTTTTCTAGAGCAACATGTCCAGAAAGGAGATTTACTATTGTAATTGAGTCCTCAGGATAGTCTGTTACATTAAATTTTGTGCCAAGTACTTTGAGGCGCATACCATTCATCTGTAATTGAAATGGTAAATTTTTGTTTTTAGTTACTTCAAAATATGCCTCACCTTCTAGTGCCAAGTCCCTATTTTTGTGTCCAAAGCTTTGCGCATATGAAATTTTAGATCCAGAGTTTAACCATACTGTTGATCCGTCTGGAAGAACTAGCTTTGTTTTCGAACCTAAAGGTGCTTCTATAGTGGTTAGTCTATCTAGTGAGAAGGAAGCGTATGATTGTCCCACCCAATAAGCAAACACACCAACTACAATAACAAGTATTGCTATAGCTGCTATCTTTGACAATTGCATATAATCAAATAATTTTGTCCTTTGTGGATGTTGGTTAGCATCTATACGTTGAATAAAATGGGTATATGCTTTCTCCCAATCATATTGTTTAGCTTTAGGATTGGCACACATAGATATATACCATAATTCTTGTTGCTCTTCAAAGTAATGTTTATGTGTAGCGTCTTTTTGGATCCAAGCAACTAGCGTTTCACGTTCAGACTTCTCTAGTCCTTCAGTGAAGAGCTTTTGGATTAGTTCATCGTATTGATTAATGGTGGTTAACTTACTCATATTTTAGTTGCTTTACTAGTATGACAAAATAGGATAGGGGGGTGGGTAGTGAAAAACGTACATTTCTTTAAAAAAAATGACCGATATAGATAATAGCTAAGATAAAATATTTACCTAATGCTTTGCGAAGTAACGCTAGTGCTTGCTTTATGTGGTATTTGACAGTATTGATAGAAATCTGTAATTTATCGGCAATCTCTTGGTTGCTCATACCCTCGAAACGACTAAGACGAAAAACACGTTTCGTTTCAGTTGGCAAGTTATTAACAGCTTCTTGTATATCTTTTTCGAGCTCTTGTGTGAGCAAGTGTCCTAGTGGATGATTGTTATCAACAAGAAATCTATCTGGATGAATATCTGGATCGGTAATTTTAGACAAATGAATTTCATATTTATTTTTCGCTGTGCGAATATGATTAAGTGCCCTATTGCGTGTAGATGAAATCAGGAAAGCTTTTAGAGATTTCTGGATATGTATACTGTCGTAATGTTCCCATAAGTGAAAAATAAGATCTCCCACAATACATTCTGCATCATAATGGTCTTGTACAATGGAGTAGGCCACTGTACACAGCAACTGATAATAGTTGCTGTATAGATAGTGATAAGCTCTATTATCTCTTTGAGATAATAGCATAATGATATCTTGGTCTGACATAAGTCTTAGTCTGATAGTTCGCTACGAAAATAGTAATTTTTTCGTTGAACTATCGAAAAAATAGTTGAAAAACGAATTATTTATATATTTCGTAACCAAGTGCTTTGAGTAGTTTTATTGTTTCATAAGCTGTTTGCCTATCATATGATTTTTCCAATTCCGTGAGTTCTTCGTAGGGCACTAAGCATGGATGACTTTTGGTGGCCTCATCTCGGGATGGACCGTAAGTCCATCCCTCGTCTAGGCGTTTTTTTGCCCAATTTTCGTGTACGTTTTTAGCTATAATATCTGATAAATCTAATAACGACTGATCTAGCTTGATGTGTGACGTGTCAATAGGTTTGGGTATATATTTGTTCATTATTTAAATCCAATTTTTGTTTGTACTTGTGTAGTAAAACTCGGTATATTCTTAATTAGTGCATCGGTGTCTTCTGGGAGAATATGTAGGGTATAATCATCCTGTGCTTCTCCCATACTATTGCTCAGTCTTAAGTAGACAATTTCCAAAAGATTATCTATTAATTCTCTAATGCCTCTTAAATTGGCTTCTTGTGGATGATCTTTGTGCAACTCACGGATAAAGCATGCTAGTTGAGTAGAGGCCGATTCGTCGATACTAAAACCAGCTTCTACAATGAAATTCTTGGCGACACGGTGTAATTCTTCTGCCGAGTGCTGCGCAAAATGCCATGTATGAGAAACGGCATTGGAGTTATTAGCTACAGTATAATCAGAGCTAGTCGTACTTGCCTCATGTTCAGCCACAATTAATACCAATTGGGCGTGTGACTCAATGGATAGATTGGCAATTCGAGCTTGAATCTCTTCTATATTCAGCGTCTTGTATTTGCGCTGAAAAGCTGCTGCATCGCTATCAAGAAATAAGACATTGGCTCCTTTTTGTTTGAGTACATTTTTAAATAAGTAATCCAGCATATGTGAGGGTGTGAAGTAAACCTGCTCTCCAGAGAGTTGAACGAGTTGTGGCCCATCAATCAGTCCCAAACCAAACAAAATCTCCGTGAATATCTGTGCTACTGTACTTTTACCAGTGCCTGTATTGCCAGTATAAGTCCATCTTTCATATACATCAGGTAGAGGGTGTTTCCCCTCGCGTATACGTATTCGAGCTAAAGCAACAATACGATGTATAGCTTCTTTGACTTCCTCAAGTCCCACCATGTCATCTAGTTTCTTCAATGCATTGGAGACTGTAGCCTCATCAAAGGTGTATTTTTTTTGTTCATCTGGTACAAATGTTGGAATATCTGTATCAGTGATTGTTGTGAGCAAATCAATATCATAAGAGTTACTACTCATGACTCTTGTTGCCATATTGGGAATAATCTGGCTGTTTAAAAGTTGCGTTATAAAACGAGCGTTACCAAAATGTACTGTTTTATGATTGTAGGCAGCTTGAATATGTGCCTTTAATCTATTCTCAGCATGGTCGCCTAGTTTATACTGCATGCGGTTTATATGTAGATGAGCTATCGCAAGAAGTTCTTCAACATTGTAGTCTTCAAATTCAAAATAATAGGCAAACCTTGATTTTAATCCAGGATTAGATTTAAGCATATGATTCATCTCTGTGGGATAGCCAGCTAACACAACGATACAATCAAAATCTGGAGAAGCCAATTTGGTCAATAGGGTTTCAATCACTCGATTACCAAAGTCATTTTTTTCACCCATTTGATTGCTAACCCATAAATTATAGGCTTCATCTATAAACAGAATACCTCCTTCTGCTTGCGCTATAGCAGCTTCTGTATTGCTTTCTGTGTCGCCGAGGAACTTACCCACGAGTTTGCTACGCTCTGTGCGAACCACATGCCCTTTCTTTAGTATACCAAGATCACGATATACTTCTCCCATCAATTCTGCCACTGTCGTTTTTCCTGTCCCAGGATTTCCCGTAAATACCATATGTAAGGGTGGAATCTTGGAGTCTAGTCCAAGCTCTTCGCGTGCTTTCAACATCTTGATGAGGCTAAAATGCTGATTGATCTTATCTTTGATTGATTGTAGTCCAATCATTTCTTGAAGACTATTAAAAGCAGTTTTTTCGTGATTTTCGGATGGAGTTACAATATCTCCTATATCTGGATTCTTTAAATATTTGTTGACTTCAAAATTTCCTTCTTTATCTTCATGCCCTATGGCAATAGGGACACTCATGATCGTTTGCCCAAGGTAATCAATTTCAACAGTGTATGTACCAATATCCAAAACAGCTATAACTGGTGTATCGTAGCGGAAGTAAAAACAAGCTGAATCATCTTCTAATTTATTAGATCTTACGCTTTCTGTATCAACGACTTCTCCTTCTTCATTGATAAAGCTAAAAACAAGATCCATTTCTTGTATGAGATGCTCATCTTGTTTGGCATCAATATTAAGCAGTATGCTGGCATTCTCCGTTTTGCTACAATCAAATTTTGTGTAGTTTTTTATATGTTCAGAAGTAGTACTCATATCCTCTGAATACACAGCAATAAAATGCGTAATCTTAAAACACTTGTGATAATCGAGAGGGGCATCTTGTTTGCACAAATGCAAGGCGATATCATCGTGCCCTTCGCAATATATTTTAATCTCCTCTAGGCAGATATTAAAAGAAGAAATGTCAAATGTGAAGTGTATAGTCTCTTCACTATTAGGTGCAATTAGAATGTGTTGCTTTCTTTTAATTAATTCTATTCCCGTGTGATCTTCGATGATACACGTTAATACATCTTGAATCTCATGTTTGTTTGAATCGTTGCTAACTACAGCTTCAACATGAAGGCAATCCGTCTCTTCTTCGCTAAAAAAAAGGCGTTGAGCTTTTCCAGACAATCGACTTGATTGTTCTTCTCCAAAGCAATATAGTTTGTTTACTGTAAGAGTAGGTTTCATCTAATTTTTATATTGAGTATATTTATTGTTGTATCATTCTCAGTTTAATTCCACGTGCTTGTGTGGTATCAATCTCTAAATCTTCCCAAGTATAAATGGATTGATCCAATAATGCTTTTTTGAGATTGAATTCCATGCTGAACACAGTTCTATAACAAGCAAAAGCATCTTCGGATAATTCTTCTATATTATTGGCTTTGTCAAGAGGAGTATAAGTTGTGCGTAGTACATTTATCCATGCTTGAAGTATATGGCCATTTCCTGTGAAAATATGAGTAGAAATAGCCTCGGTAATTTCTTTCACTTTTTCAGTTGCATTTTCCCAAAAAGGTACTTGGTGATGAATATACAAGCCCATTACTTTCTCTTGAATCATAAGCCATATCATAAGCGTTCGTAACTGCATATCTTTAGCTGGTAGTTCTATAATGTTGTTGTATTCCTTCAAAAATATTGGATAGTAATTGCGTAAGGTTGCTTCATCCTTCACATAATGCATCATTCGGAATGATGATTTTAAATAATCACGTAAAGCCGGACCATCTTGGGGGTGTTTTAAATAAATAGATTTAAACAACTCTTGTGCTTGTCTTAGTGTCTTAATCATCGACGATTCATCTCCTATTTTATAATAAGCATCACTAATAGTGTCCAGAAGCATCGCTATCTTATTTGTTGGCGCATAGGCATATTCAGCGTCGCGTTTAATTTGTTCGATCACTTCATAAATGGATTCTATAATGGATATTAGTGAAGTCTTATCTTTCGCGCATTCAACCTCCAAATCAAATTTAAAATATTGATTGACAAGGTAATTGTCAAATTGTTGTTTAGGATTTTCTTTATATAGATGTTCAAATATAGGTGCTGCTTGTTGAATATACTTATATGCTGTTTCCTTATCATTATGTTGTTGAACTAGCCAATTGGCCATATGATCTAATGCGATTGCGTAATCACGCAATAAAGTCATGTTATTAGGATGCAAGAGGCACACTTCATATAACATCTCCTTATTCTTTTGTAGATAGAGCATGCTTTCGGTAGGCTGACTTATCTTTTCATAACAAGTAGATAGTATTTCATAAGCTAGTCTATGTGTATTATAATATCCATATTTGTCTAAGAGTTGATGTGTACCGAAATGTTTCATGATTACAGACAAATTCTCTATGATGTCTGGATAAATTTCATGATTATTGTTCTCATTTTCTGCGTTACTCATTCTTTCAAAGATGCGTACAATATCTTCATATAAAGCAAGATGTTCAGTTTGAGCATCTATATTCATATATACATCTTCATACAATAAAGAATCTTGTTGATACTGCTGTTGAGCTTGTTGTAAGATATCACGTATATTTTGTATATGTGGGTTCAACACTATCCCAATAAATTTCCAGACATCATTGATGGTCTCTTTATTGACGGGATAGACTAATCCAAAAAACAAAGCGATAAAACGACTTGCCAGTAGATGTGTAGAAGAATGGTGCACAGCTTCTAGTTTATCTTCCGCTTTCACCTGCTTGAGGGTATCATACAGATGGATCACTTTCTCTGCAATGTTTGCGTTCGGACTTTTGTAGAGCGCGATTATTTCAAGAAGACCCCAATCCACTGGTGGTAATTTATGATTTGTTGATTCTTCAATTTGTTTTAGTTCCTTGTATATGTATGTACCTATCTCAGAGTAATGGTGCATATAGGCCCAAATACCCATATATATTCTATCTTCAATAGACCATGATGACTCTCTCCATAGACTTACATAATCTTCAGTGGATACAAGAAGAGCATGCATTCGTCTTACAAACCCATTGATGTGTTGCAAATCGTCATCATCGACTTCCATTATCCCCATCGTTTTTTGAGGTGACCAAGTCATTTCTAATTCCATTTCGGCTTGTAGTTCATCAAACTTGATAAACTTATGAGATTGTTGGAGTTCCTTTAGTTCATCCAATATGAAGTGTTGCATTATATCTGACACTGTTGTAGCTCCCATGAACTGGTAGAGTAGTGCACTGTGGTATCTTGATGCTAATTTCTCGTATTGAATTTGAAGAGATGGATTGTTAGAATAGAGATACTGAGCATATTCTCTATATTCTTCAATAGTACCGACGTCTTCATACGATTGATCTAGATAATAGATACTGGATATATTGGCTATATGTTGTTCTATGATTGAAAAATCTTTTTTGTGAACAAGCGTTTCTCCTACTTCAATCGATTTATCTAGGAAATGTGTCAAGATCTCTTTGTTTACTTTTTCTAGATTATGTACACCAGCTAAGTAAGCAAGGGATAAAACCCTGTGTTGTGTATGCAGGCTAGTAATAGCTCTCTCTTCGTCTTCCATGACACATGAGAGTACTTCATTCGCAATCTGCATGATAGATTGAGCCATTTGAGCGTTTTTCTGTTCAGCGATGTCAAGATATTTTATGCAGTCGTATGCATAATCGACTAACAGGTTGATACGTAAATCATGAGGAACACCTGTTGCAAAATGAGGAGTATTCATAACATCACTGGCAGCATATAATAATTTGTTGGCAATTTCATGTTCGCCTATATGTCTGATCTTTCTTGACAAAGAACAAATGATATGTGTAGTGATGACGGGATAATCATTGAGACTTTTATTCAACCACGTAAAAACATGATTTGTGTTTTTATGGATGAGCCAGTACACTCTGTCTACTGCTCTGCCATAGTCTGAATTTTCTAGATTGAATAATGCAGGCACAAAATCGGTCTCTTGTCCGATGACAATTATATCTGTAAAAGCATCTAATATGAGACTGTTTATTGTTTTACCTTCCTTGAGATTACGTTTAATTTGAGTAAGATAAAGTTGATATATCTTATTGATAACACGCATGTCTTGTTGAAGCACATTGCCAATTAAACAGCTATGTGCCAGCTTGATACGTCCATCGTAAGCATATTCTGTAATCATATCTCCGAACCAGCTTAAGGCATTGGAAATCGCTAGAGTAGCATTGACTTCAGCTATCGTTAGCATACTGATAAGATCTTCACGGTAAAGTCCTCTAGGTGCCATGCCAAGTATATACACGATGAAGTATGCATCACTCATGTGTTCAGGCACATGAGAGAAACGCTGTGCAAACAAACTTTCTGGATATCCTTGTGCTTTGTCTATTAGCTGCAATTGATATTGGATAATTTGTTGCATGGGAGTACTGGCTGGCATAGAATCAATAGTCACATAATCTTCTGCTGTGAAATAGATCAATTGATGCAACATGCTTTGCAACCAAATCGGTTGAGCAGCACAATGGTGTTCATCTTCATATTTGTTTACTAAGGCTTGAATGACTATAGGATTTATTTCTTTACTATATGCTTCTCCAAAGGATTGGATAATATTTTGGATTTCTTGATTACTGATTTGTTCGTTTAAGGCTAGTGGATAGACTTTATTCTGTTGTACTAGTTTGGCAACCACCATTTTGTATTGAGCTTCTAGTGTACAGATAAAGTGAGCATTGGGGATACATTCCTGTATAGTATGTAACGAGTCAAAGTCTATGAGTTGTTCCAATCCATCGATAATCAAGATGACCTTTTTATCGCTCTTCTTAATTATTTCTTGCAGATAGGTTTGTAGTTCTTTGTTAGTCTGTGCTATCTCGTTTGGAATATGAGGGGTGCCTGTCAGCGCACTCATTTGATAAATCCACTTGCGCCACATAAAATTGACAGAGAAATTTTCCGAGCATAATTCCGCATAATGTGTAAGTACAATGTAATCAGTTTGAGAAGTGACCAAATTTTTATATTGAGCCATTAAAGCAGATCGCCCAGTTCCAGCATGCCCTACAAGTACTGTCGGTATACCACTGTCTAATCTGTTATGTATAGCTTGTAATGTTTCTGTGCGTCCTTGAAAATAGCTTGTGTGCTTTTGTTCAAATTGTGTTTCAAGTTCCAACACGTGATCAAATATATTCCTTTCGTCTATGGAGCTTGCATTTCCAAGTTCATGAAGTGTAATTTCACGGATTAAGAAATCCACGATTTGGTCCACGAATGTATTAGGGATTTTGACTTGCTCATCCGCATATTCAGCATCGTACTCAACAATATGTTTCTGCAACATTTGATTGCTCATCATATTTTGAATCCGAGTTTTCAATTGTTGTAATTTCTCCTTAGCAGTAGAATTATTTTCCGTATAATCGGGTAAGTCTTGTATTGAAGTTGTATTGGTAGAAGTTAGATTGCGAAATAGGAATAGAGAACGACGAAGCAATTGTTGATCCATCATAGCACCCAGAATGATTTCTAGTTCAGTTACACTTGTTGGCATCTGATGTAGTGCGCCCACATGTTGCGCCTCGTTTTCGTCTAATTGTTGTAGTGTATGTTGCCATACTTCTGTTGGGGGAATCCAGCCATATCGATCACCTAATATGCCAATAAAAAATGGACGAGATTTTCTTATCTCGTCAATACATCTGTTTAAGACGTGATGATCTTGTTCAGATTCTGAGCATGCATTAGTATCTACACCCCAACGTAGATCAACAAATTGGACACTAATCCCATGTTTTTTTAGTATATTGTTGACTCTAGGTGCTATTTGATACATGAGAATGTCACGCTCAGTTTGCATATCTCTGAAGGTACTGCTGACGAAAACTTTGATTTGCTTCATGGCAAAAATATTATTTGAATGAGACTTTCGATATAAGCGTTTGCAATATACTCGTTTTTTTTGACATGAATAGTCTATTTATTAAAAAATGAACTCATAAGAACTTCAAAGAACTCCCCTTATATTCTTACATTTTGTAAAAATCGTCACCATCCTCGTCCGCTTTCCAATTAATATCGTTACATTTGCATGATAAATTATACAACTCTACCATATAGATATACTATTTAATGGCTCAAATAAAATCGAATCATTCTAAAATATCAAATAAAATACCGGAACCTTCATTAAGAAGATTGCCGTGGTATTTGTCATGTTTAAAATTAAGCCTTGCAGATGGAGCTCAATTTATTTCCTCTACTCAGATGTCAAAAGAAACAGGAATAGATGCCAGTCAAATTGCTAAGGATATGAGTTATTTAAATATTTCTGGACGTACTCGTGTGGGTTATGAAGTGGAATCATTAATTCAGGTGTTAGAAGAATTTTTAGGTTTTTCAGAACAACATCAAGCTTTTCTATTTGGAGCGGGTAGTTTAGGACGAGCTTTGCTAGGAGATTCTGGGTTAAGCCTTTTTGGTTTAACGATAGTAGGAGCTTTTGATATTGATCCTGCTGTTATTGGTACTCAAGTAGGAGGTATACCAGTGTATCATTACGATGAATTGGAAGCACGTCTTAAAGAACATAAAGCTCGAATAGGAGTTCTGACCGTTCCAGTCAGTGAGGCACAGACAGTTACGAATAAGATGATTGAAGCGGGAATCAAAGCCGTTTGGAACTTTACCCCTTATCGCATTCAAGTACCCCCTAATATTGTTGTGCAAAATACATCGTTGTATGCACATTTAGCAGTGATGTTTAATCGATTATCAGCCAATGAGGAGGGAGAAAATTAAGAAAATAATATGAAAATAATTTGTGTAGCAAACAACTATGGGCAAATTGAAACTGAAAATCAACGCCCAAGTATATATATAAAGCCCGATTCAACTTTGTTGAAAGACGGGCGTCCTTTTTTTATCCCCAGTTGTACTGGTACAGTAGGATATGGGGTAGAATTAGTAGTTAAAATAAGCCGTTTAGGTAAGTGTATTGCTGAACGTTTTGCTCATCGTTATTATGATATGGTAACTGTTGGTGTAGGACTGACTGCTTTAGATCTTTTTGAAGAAGCTAAAAGTCAAGGACAACCATGGACGATTTCCAAAGCATTTGATGGTAGTGCCGTTATAGGTCAATGGGTAAACCTTCAAGAATTGACAGATACAAAGAATATTCCTTTTCGCTTAGAAGTGGATGGACAACCAGTGCAAGGAGGGCAATCAGCTGATATGTTGCATACTGTCGATCAAGTTATCGCTTATATTAGCCAGTTTATGACCTTGAAAATTGGTGATATAATCTTTATGGGGGCTCCTGTATCAGGAGGAACATTGGCTATTGATCAGCATATGACAGGTTGGTTAGATAATCAGCGTTTATTAGATTTCAAGATAAAATAGCATCATGAAGATACGTGTAGGAATGGGCTTTGATGTCCATAAATTGGTCGAAGGACGTGAACTGTGGCTTGGAGGGATCAAAATTGATCACACTTTAGGCTTACTAGGACATAGCGATGCAGATGTCTTAATTCATGCCTTGTGCGATGCATTATTGGGAGCAGCCAATATGAGAGATATTGGTTATCATTTCCCAGATACGGCCAATGAATATGAAAATATCGATAGTAAAATTTTATTGGCTAGAACCATAGAACTGATATCCACCAAAGGATATAGAGTAGGGAATGTCGATTGCACTATATGTGCCGAACGCCCTAAATTGAAATCACACATCCCTATGATGTGTGCAACCTTGGCACAAGTGATGGGAGTTGATATTGACGATGTAAGTATCAAAGCCACTACAACAGAGAAATTAGGCTTTACTGGTCGGCAAGAAGGTATTAGCGCCTATGCAACAGTGCTTATCGAAAAATAAGAGCTAGATTATGCAAGAAGTAAAATTAAATCCCAATAAGGTTCTTTTAGGATATAGTGGTGGCATTGATAGTACTGCGGCAACTTTAATGCTGCGTGCTCAGGGTTATGAAGTCATAGGTGTTACTATGAAAGTATGGGATAGTCCTGCAAATGATGAGGCTATTCAAGAGGCTATTGATATGGCTAAGAAACTGCAACTGGAACACCATGTTGTCGATTTAAGAGGTCCATTTCGTGAGCAAATTGTGCAATATTTTATCGATGAATATAAGTTGGGACGTACTCCCAATCCTTGTGTTATGTGCAATCCATTGTTTAAATTCCATATCCTGATGGAGTGGGCCGATACATTGGGATGTGCCTATGTGGCTACAGGTCATTACGGACATATCGTACAATACAATCAACGATATTATATAGAAGTTGGCGAAGATGCACTAAAAGATCAATCTTATTTTTTATGGCGATTAAGTCAAAAGCAATTGAGTCGTATACTTTTTCCACTAGCAGATTATACTAAACCACAAGTTCGTGCTTATTTAGAAGAACAAGGGTATGGTGTGAAAGCCAAAGGAGGTGAGAGTATGGAAGTTTGCTTTATACAAGGAGATTATCGTGATTTTTTGGAAGCACAAGCACCCGAATTGGCCGAAGAAATGCCTAATGGGTTATTTGTAGATAGCAAAGGGCGTACAATCGGCACACACAAAGGAGCATACAAATATACTGTAGGTCAGCGCAAAGGATTAGATATCGCTTTAGGTTATCCTGCTTATGTCTTAAAAATCAATGCTCAGCGCAATACCGTTATGCTTGGTCATGCAGATGAACTAAAAGCTCATTATATGATTATTCACGATCTTCAAGTGGCTAATGTGGAGGAATTGAAGCAAGCTTCTCAAGATAGAGTCTTGGCGGTACGTATTCGCTATCGCAGTAAACCTATTCCATGTGAGCTACGTGCCATGTCGGATGGTCGTTATATTGTACATTTTTTTGAAGAAGCATCTGCTATTACACCAGGGCAGTCGGCAGTGTTTTATATAAACAAACGCATGTTGGGTGGCGCATTTATTGATGAACAAAAAGGAGTACAATATCTAGGAGATACCTATTTTTTGTCGAATAAAAAGGAAGACTAATTGAACAATTCTACATATTTTACATGGATTGCTTATATCTGTGTAGGGGTCTTTGCCCTCTTCGAGACAGCTTCTGGAGCAAATATAGAACAACTTGAATCTCCAGTGCGATATCGTGCGGTTTTACGCGATAAAGCGGCCACAACGTTTTCTTTGAATCATCCAGAAGCTTTTTTATCCAAGAAAGCTTTGCAAAGAAGAGCACAACAAGGTGTACAAGTTGATTCTATTGACTTGCCTGTATGCCGTTTGTACATAGATGCTATACATAAACTAGGAGCAGATATTATAACTGTAGGTAAATGGGAGAATTTTGTAACGTTTAGCGTACTTAACTCTGATGCGAAAATACGTCAAGGCATAGTTGATTCTATTCGTCATTTACCTTTCGTACGTGAAGTGCGTGTGGTTTGGAGTCCTCAACCACATTACTCAGTGGAGCATCCAAAATTGGAAGATAGGGTACATCTAATTAAGCAGAAACAAGACAAGCGTAAAGAGTTTTACGGTGCTGCCTTCTCGCAGATACATATGTTAGGAATTGATAGTCTGCATGCGGAAGGCTATACAGGCAAAGGGGTTACAATAGCTGTGATTGATGCTGGCTTTCATAACGCAGATGTTTTGTCCAGTTTTCAAAAAGCACAAGTATTAGGCACTTATGATTTTGCAACACAAGGAGCTCGATGTGTATATGATGCCTCGGAACATGGTATGCAAGTTTGGTCTTGTATGGCGGCCAATTCACCTTACCATATGGTTGGTGCAGCACCGGATGCAAGATATTATTTGCTCCGTTCAGAGAATAATGCTAGCGAGCAGCTTGTTGAACAGGATTACTTTTGTACTGCCATTGAATACGCTGATAGTGTAGGAGTACAGTTGATCAATTGTTCGTTGGGGTATTATGATTTTGATGTAGAAAAGGACCGATTCAAGCTTCGGGATTTAAATGGTCAGCATGCGCTAATATCCCGTCAGTGTAGCCATGCTGCATCAAGAGGAATGCTTGTTGTATGTAGTGCAGGAAATTCAGGAAGTAAAAGTTGGAAGAAGATTACCCCTCCAGCAGATGCTTACGATGTGCTTACCGTTGGTGCAGTAGACAAGATGAAGAAGTTGGCTCATTTTTCTTCCGTTGGAAACACAGCCGATGGACGTATCAAACCTGATATAGTTGCTTTGGGTGATCACGCAGGATTAGAAGGTGCAGCAGGGTGGACGACACATGGCAACGGGTCTAGTTATGCTGCCCCAACAGTATGTGGTGGCATTGCTTGTATCTGGCAAGCCTTTCCACAGCTGACAGTGTACGAGTTGATAGACTTGGTAAAACAAAGCGGAGATAGAAAGGATTATCCTGATAATATATATGGGTATGGAATACCTAATCTTTGGTTACTATATAAGAATTACAAAAAAGAGAACTAAGAAATGATTGATGCACAAACAGATGCATGGTCTCTAGAAACACTTGGACAACATATCCAAGACGTGTTGCTGCATGGCATGCCCCATAATTATTGGGTGCAGGCAGAGATTGCACGTGTATCACAAAGCAGAGGACATTGTTATCTTGAGTTAGTGCAACAAGATGTGCGCTCTGGATATACAGTTGCGAAGATGCGTGCCAATATTTGGGCTAGTACATATGCGCAGCTTGCTCCAAAGTTTATTCAAGGAACAGGTCAACATCTAAGTGCGGGACAGCAAGTGCTTTTGTTTGTACGTGTTACCTTTCATCCACTATATGGTGCTAGTTTGCAAGTTGTAGATATTGATCCAACTTATACTCTTGGAGAACAAGCACGTAAACGCATGCTTATTCTAAAACAGCTGCGTGAAGAAGGGGTGGATGATATGAATAAATCTTTGCCATTGCCTTCGCCTATACAAAAAGTGGCTATTATTTCGAGCTCTACTGCAGCAGGTTATGGCGACTTTTGCAACCAATTACATAAGAACAGTCAAGGATATATTTTCTATACTCATTTGTATGAGGCTAGTATGCAAGGTCAGCATACCGAAACATCTATATTGTCTGCATTAGATGCTATTTTAGATAGTGGAATTAATTACGATGTGGTTGTCATTATTCGCGGTGGAGGTGCCACTTCCGATTTACAAGATTTCGACACTTATATGTTGGCGGCTGCCGTAGCACAGTTTCCTGTGCCAATTTTAGTTGGTATAGGGCATGAACGTGATACAACTGTTTTAGATGAAGTAGCTTGCATTAGTTTGAAAACACCTACCGCTGTGGCATCTTATCTATTGGATAAGATGGAAGAACTACATACTCAGTTACTGAATATTGAAACAAGTATTCAACAAATTGTACGCGATAGACTTGATGACGAAAAACATCGTCTGCAAGACCTGCAACATCGCATCCCACTGCTCGTGAAACGTCGTATGGATCAGGAAAAATCAACAATTCAGCAGTATCAACAATTTGTACTAGTTCATGTTCCACAGCGTATTCGACAAGAGCATCAGCGTTTATTGCATGTAGAGATGCAGGTGAAGAATGCTCCGATAATGTCTATGCAACGGAAGAAAAATCAACTTGATTTCATAGAACAACAGCTGCATTCCATTGTGGTGAATGTCTTGAAGAACCGTCATGACTACTTAGACAGACTTGCTCAAAGAGTGTATGATTGCTCGCCAGATCGTATTTTAGAAAAGGGATATTCGATGACTTTTGTTGGAGGAAAATTACTTAAATCATATACTGACGTATCAGCGGGTGATCTTTTAGTAACTCGCTTACACAAAGGTGAAGTCAGAAGTGTGGTACAGGATGAAGATAACGCATAATTCTCTAATCTTTTTGTACTAACTTTTTCCCTAGAGTCTTGTTCTTTATCAGTAATGCAATAGTCATAGATAGGATGCGTAAGTCCAAAAATAGTCCCCAGTTTTCAATATACCATACGTCATGTTGCACCAATTTTTCTATATCTACTAGAGAGTGAACTTCTTCGTGGAATCCGTGTAGTTGTGACCATCCTGTAACACCAGGTTTGACATAATTTCTAATAAGATAGTGGTCAATCATTTGACTATATTGCTCTGCATTATCTATTAAATGGGGTCTAGGACCTATAATACTCATATTTCCCTTTAATACGTTCCAAAATTGAGGAATCACATCAATGTGAGTACGATGTAAGAATCTCTCCCATTTATTCCTTTTTCTGTATTCATAAGGAAGATGTCCTGGTTCTATATGGTATGTGTTATCCATATGATAGCTTCTAAAAGTATAGCAAGTAAAGGGCTTCTTATTTAGTCCCGTACGTGTTTGTCGTAAGAATATAGACCGTCTATTGCATATAGCCCCGATTCCAACAAATACAAATGCTATTGGAAAGAGAAAACACAATGCAAAAATGGCTCCAAGCAAATCAAAACATCGTTTCATAAATTTGTTGAGCTCGTCTGTAAGTGGTTCACTTCGTATACTCAATATGGGTACTTCGTTGAATGTCTCAAATTTTAGACTGCGGTGTAAAAAGCGAGAAACACATGGAATAACATAAAACTTGATTACATGAGCTTCGCAGAAATCCAATAAGGCCTGTTCTATTGGTTGATACCTTTCTCCTACTTGACAATAAACTCGATGTATATGTATTTTTGTGTTTTCTAACCATGTAATAGCCGAGGATGAATCGCCTAGATATTTTAATTCTCCAGGAGCGTCAGACATAGGACTTGGGGCGAAATATCCCACAGCATGCAGACCTGCATAAGGGTTATTATACGCCAAATCAAAGAGCTGTTTAATACTATAAGTGTTGCCAACTAAGATAAAGTTGCGCGTATTTCTTCCATTCTTTCTATATAGACTCAGGAGCTTACGGGCAGTTGAGCGTATAACGATAATCACGAGCAATAATATCGGAAATAGTATCATCATAGGGATAACTAACTGCTCTATTTGATTTGTGAGCAATACAGCTAATCCAAGAAACAATACGATGAATGCCACAAAATGTCCCACCAAGTTGCGCACTAATCTACCTGGATGTCCGAACCGTTTATAGGCGTCATGAGAAGTTTGTACTCGAGCTAGAAAATAGCTGGCGTTCCAGCATACTAGTACTCGAGTGTACTGATCAATAATTTGATTAATAGTACTGTGATCGTAAAAAACAAAAAAAAGGATAAACGCACTATTGAGCACTAAGAAATCTCCAAATGCAACAATATAAGGTAATAAAGGCGAATACCCCTGCTTCAGTGTCATATTCATGGGGTTAACATTAAGGTATTAACAAGTACAGGTTGTATAGGTTAAGAGGTATTTAGTGTGTGCTTTTAGTTATACTTTTTTTCCATTGTATTCGCTAGCAATATAGAC
>Ga0116162_10000307_pt1 | contig 37335 bp, 35 predicted proteins | sample AD_UKC105_MetaG_FD_89875 | JGI IMG/M metagenome (GOLD analysis project Ga0116162, IMG submission 89875) | Active sludge microbial communities of municipal wastewater-treating anaerobic digesters from Hong Kong - AD_UKC105_MetaG | ecosystem: Engineered > Bioreactor > Anaerobic > Digestate...
CAACCGGATCAACAGCAACCGGATCAACAGCAACCGGATCAACAGCAACCGGATCAACAGCAACCGGATCAACAGCAACCGGATCAACAGCAACCGGATCAACAGCAACCGGATCAACAGCAAGACCAGGCTCGCCCCCGACCTGACCAAATATATGGCCAGAATACAGAGTTAAAGTGCGAGATGGCGGATGGGAGCCGGAGGCGGAGGCCCCTCTCGCCCCCTCTTCCGGGGTTTTGCCCGTCCTTGCTCAAGATGGGCGGATGCCCACTTTTGACCACCTTTTCGATGAGCCGATTGGATCTTCATCCATCCCTCCGGTATGTCTTTATTCCTGCAATAGTGGTCCACCAGATCGTAGAGGCTCGATTTTCCCCTCCGGAGAGGTTTATACAAGTATCTATTAATACCAGCACTACATCCTGGCAATTGTTGAGGTGAAAGGTCATGAGAATCAGAGTTGTGAGCTCAAAAAATGAGATACCCGATCTAAATCCGAACGAGAGAATGGTCCATCTGGCCTTCAGGCCGTCGAACGTGGACTTTCTCGGATTGATGAAGAGATGCCCCCGCCTTCGGGCGATCCAGGTTCCCCCCTCCTATCACAAGACCATGTCCAAGGCGATCAAGGTCTTCCTGGAGATGCAGGGGATCGAGCTCTTGGAAGGGGATGTCTGGGGGCACAGGAAGGACATCGACGAGTACTACATGGTCGACGATGAGACCATCGGCGAGATCGAGACCATGGTCGCCAGCGGCGTGAGCATCGACGATGCCGCAGAGCAGATCATGAAGAAGACCAGGCTGGCTCCCGATCTGATCAAGTACATCGCCAAGTCCAAGATCACCGCCTGAACCAGGCGGACCTTGGACCCTCATAATCTTTTAAGCCTCGCCGAAGATCAACTGTCTCCTTCTCGATCCGCCAACCTTTCTGCCGCAGAGCGGAGCGTCGCTTCCAGGTGAATCTGAAGTACGAGGGGTCCGGATTATGTCAGGCGGTCGGCGGCCGTTTTTAATCGCGAAAGAGAAAAGAGATTGCGCCCCGGTGCGCTCCAAATTTCGCGTAAGATTGATACGTGCTATCACGAGTCACTTGGTCTATAGGCCACGATTTTCCAGGAAATTACCGATATGGACGTTACTATACATCGTAAGTGGCTATAAGTACTTTGATCACATTCTGGCAATTGTAAAGGTGAAATGCCATGAAGATCAGAGTTGTAAGCTCAAAAGATGAGATATCGAAGTTGGGAGCGAACGAGAAGAACGTCCACCTGGCCTTCAGGCCCTCCAACGTGGACTTCCTCGACCTGATCAGGACCTGTCCCAGGCTCAGGGCCGTCCAGGTCCCGCCGTCCTATCACAAGACCCTCTCTCGGGCGATCAAGCTCTTCCTGGATATGCAGGGAGTAACCCTCCTGGAGGGGGATGTCTGGGGCCACAGAAGGGACATCGACGAGTATTACGTGGTCGACGAAGAGGCCATCGGCGAGATCGGAGACCTGATCAGGGGAGGCGAGAGCATCGAGGATGCGGCAGCCGCGATCCAGCAGAGGACCAGGCTCGCTCCCGACCTGATCAAGTACATCGCCAGGTCCAAGATCACCGCCTGAACCTTCAGGCGGACCTCAAACTTTCGCCAGGCGGCTTCCGACAAGGCTTTTCTTTTCCGTCCTTTTCTAGATCACAATCAAAACCAATCATCAAACCATTCATCATCAAAATCCATCGTCATCAAAATCCATCGTCATCAAAATCCATCGTCATCAAATCCATCCGGGAGCGGCCAATCGAATCAGACCCGTTCCGAGATCGACGACTTCCTCGCTTGACCATCCTCGGCCCCCATCCTTGGCCCCCCTCTTCGCCTCTCCTCTTCGAAGACCTTCTCCAGCCTCCTCGAATCCGATAAGCCGATCCCTGGGGCGGCTACCTCCTCTGCCCAGGGGACGGAATTGGGAAAAGGATTTGATTGTGGACCGTTCCACCGGATATTTTAATCCCGCAAGATCGGGATGAAAAAGGATGATCTTCCGGGATAGAATGGGCCGGATCCTTCCATCCGGCAGGATGGGGGATGGTCGCCATCATCGAATTCGGGTTAGATCTGGACGTTAGTATACAACGCAATTAACTATTAATACTTAGATTTACATCTTAGTATTTGTTGAGGTGAATTTGCATGAGAATTAGAGTTGTGAGTTCAAAGGATGAGATCAGCGAGCTGAACCCGAACGAGAGGATCGTCCACCTGGCCTTCAGGCCATCCAACGTCGACTTCCTCGACCTGATGAGAAGCTGCCCCAGGCTGCGGGCCGTACAGGTTCCGCCATCCTATCACAAGACCATGTCCAAGGCGATCAAGCTCTTCCTGGAGATGCAGGGGATCGACCTTCTGGAGGGCGACGTCTGGGGCCACAGAAAGGACATCGACGAGTACTACGTGGTAGACGAAGAGGCGATCGAGGAGATCGGAAACCTGATCAAGGAAGGCGAGAGCATCGAGGACGCTGCCGCCGCCATCCAGAGGAAGACCAGGCTCGCTCCCGACCTGATCAAGTACATCGCCAAGTCCAAGATCACCGCCTGAACCAGGCGGACCTTGGACCCTTTAACTTCTATTACAGTTTTCCCAAACGCTTTTCCTTCATTTCGATCTCAAATTCCGGCCGTTATCTTCTCGTCCCTCCCCGCAGGGGGATCGATCTTCGCGGCGTTCCAGCCATGCCCCCTTAATCCGACAATTTTATCCTTTGATCCGCGGATCTGAAGGCGGAGGGATGAAGAGTTGGCGGCGCCGAAGCAGATCGAGGAGCTGGTGGAGCGGTTCGAGAGGAACGTCGAATCCTACCGTTCCGGCGGATACAACGAGACTCAGCTGCGGCGTGAGTTCATCGACCCCTTCTTCAAGGCCCTGGGCTGGGACGTGGACAACGAGCGGGGATACGCCGAGGCGTACAAGGACGTGGTCCACGAGGATGCCATAAAGGTGGGATCGACCGTTAAGGCTCCCGACTACTGTTTTAGGATCGGGGGCGTCCGGAAGTTCTTCGTCGAGGCCAAGAAGCCCTCCGTCAACCTCAAAGACGACATCAGCCCTGCTTTCCAGCTCCGCCGCTACTCCTGGTCTGCAAAGCATCTCCCCCTGGGGATTCTGACCGACTTCGAGGAGCTGGCGGTCTACGACGGCCGGATCAAGCCGGAGAAAAGCGACAGGGCGTCCAAGGCACGGGTCAAGTACCTCACCTACAAGGAGTACGTCGACCGGTGGGACGAGATCGCCTCGATCTTCTCGCGGGAGGAGGTGCTGAAGGGCTCCTTCGACCGGTACGTCGAGTCCACCAGGGCGAAACGGGGGACGGCGGAGGTGGACGCCGCCTTCCTGAAAGATATCGAGAGCTGGAGAGACGAGCTTGCCAGAAACATCGCTCTTCGCAACCCCGACCTCACCACCCGGGAGCTGAACTTCGCCGTCCAGCGGACCATCGATCGGATCGTCTTCCTCCGGATCTGCGAGGACCGGGGGATCGAGAAGTACGGGTGGCTGCAGTCCCTCCTTGAAGGCCCCCGGATCTACCCGAGGCTGGTCGAGCTCTTCATTCGGGCCGACGAGCGGTACAACTCCGGCCTCTTCGCCTTCGCCGACGACCCGGCCCGGAAGGAGCCGCCCGACGAGCTGACCCCGAGCCTTGAGATCGACGACAAGATCCTCAAAGAGATCATAAAAGACCTCTACTATCCCGACAGCCCCTACGAGTTCTCGGTCGTCCCGCCGGAGATTCTGGGGCAGGTCTACGAGCAGTTCCTGGGGAAGGTGATCAGCCTCACCGCGGGCCACCGGGCGAAGGTGGAGTACAAGCCCGAGGTGCGGAAGGCAGGGGGCGTCTACTACACCCCGGCCTACATCGTGGAGTACATCGTCGAGAACACCGTCGGAAAGCTCCTGGAAGGGCAGACCCCCGCCGCAGTCTCGGACTTGCGAATCCTCGATCCCGCCTGCGGCTCGGGCTCTTTTCTCATCGGCGCGTACCAGCGGCTTCTGGACTGGCACCGGGACTGGTATGTCAATAAGCTCGTCCCCCTCCTGGAGGCGGGGCATCCCGCCAGCTCCAAGGAAGTCGCCCTCCTCCTGCCCGGCGGCGGCGATGCCGCATCCAGGGCCGGGAGGGGGAGGGAGAGGGGAAACAAAATCAAGAAGGGAAGGGCCGAGCCGAACGAGAATTCCTTTCCCATCTTCCAGGCCAAGGGTGGCGAGTGGAAGCTGACCACCGAGGAGAGGAAGCGGATCCTCCTGAACAACATCTACGGGGTGGACATCGACCCCCAGGCGGTGGAGGTGACCAAGCTCTCCCTCCACCTTAAGGTCCTGGAGGGAGAGAGCGAGGAGACCCTCTCCAAGCAGCTGAAGCTCTTCCAGGAGCGGGCGCTCCCCGACCTGGGCGAGAACGTCAAATGCGGAAACTCGCTGATCGGCTGGGACATCCTGGAGTCCAATCCCGGCATGAGTGAGGAGGAGATCGAGAGGATAAACCCCTTCGACTGGGAGAGGGAATTTCCGGATATCATGGGCCGGGGAGGGTTCGACGCGGTGATCGGGAATCCGCCTTATGTGCGACCGCATAATCTTGAGCCAGAAGTAAAAGATTATTTTTGGGGACATTATAGTACGTTTATAAGGAAATCGGATCTATATTGCTGTTTTATAGAGAGACCGTTTGCTTTCCTTAAAAATGATGGTGTTTTTGGATACATTGTCTCTAATGGATGGCTACGGTTAGATAGTTTTGAAGAATTGAGGAGATTACTTCTTTATCGGACTTCAGTTCAGAAAATTATAGACTTTACTGGACATGTTTTCCAGGATGCGAACGTGAAAGCTTCAATTCTTATATTTGCCAAACGGGCGTCATCTGGACAAATAATTGATGCTGCGACTATTGAACCTAATTCAAACTTAAAAACCATACGTTTTAAAAGTATTCCACAGAACTCATTCATAGATTCATATAAAAACATATTCGACTTATCTCTTGAAATAGAACAAGAAAATATTAAACAAAAGATGAGAAACCGTCGCTCTCGTCTTGGAGACTTATTCAATATATCGTTTGGGGTAAAAACGGGCGACGATTCTAAATTCCTCACGTATTCACCTAATAGCCCAGATCATAAGCCTCTTCTACGAGGAGAGGACGTACGCAGATATTCTATAAAATTCAAAGGTGAATACGTTTGGTATGTCCCGGATAAAATGAGAGAGCATAGAAAAACAGCACGCCCCGGTAATTCAGAGCGCTTTGAACAACCGAAAGTATTAATAAGGGACACTGGAGATGGGTTGCAGGGGACATTTGATTCCGAGAATTACTACGTTAAGGACGTTCTCGTTGTATCCGATTCTGGAAAGAAAGATGACATATTAAAATATCTCATGGGTATTTTGAACTCAAAACTAATGAGATTTTATTATGAAACATCGTTCCCTACGCTTCACGTACAGCGTGATGAATTGGCCTCACTTCCCATCCGCACCATCGACTTCTCCGACCACCAGGACGTCGCCCGCCACGATTCCATGGTGAAGCTCGTCGAGAATATGCTGGACCTGCACCGGCGGTTGGCGGAGGCGAAGACCGGCCACGAGAAGACCCTCCTCTCGCGCCAGATCGAGGCGACCGATCGGCAGATCGACGATCTCGTCTACCAGCTTTACGGGCTGACTGAGGAGGAGATCGCCATCGTCGAAGACGCCGCCCGGTGACGGCGCCGAGCGGCGGTGCGGCCGGGCGAAGGTGGAGTACAAGCCCGAGGTCCGGAAGGCGGGAGGCGTCTACTACACCCCGGCGTACATCGTGGAGTACATCGTCGAGAACACCGTCGAAAAGATCCTCGAAGGGCTGACCCCCGCCGCCGCCGCCTCAGACTTGCGCATCCTCGATCCCGCTTGCGGCTCAGGATCTTTTCTCATCGGCGAGTACCAGAAGCTCCTGGACTGGCACCGGGACTGGTACGTCGAAAAGCTCGTCCCTCTGCCTACCAAAATAAGTCCGAAGAAAAGGAGAGTGAGTAATTATATGGGTTCTTAGAACCCATATAATTACTATTATCTTTCGGTCCGCTTTAGGGTCTATTGCGGAGTACAATTACAGGCTTTATGACTGTTTTTATTTCACATACATCTTCAAGGTCTTTCTCTTCGATTTCCTCTCGTGCAGCTTTCATCGTGACTGTAGCCAGGCGGTTAAACAATTCGGGCCATCTAGTGCGAAATCTATCCGAAATTATCTGGTGTTTCCGTTGCACTTCCTTATCCACCACTTCATACTTGCCTGATTGTCGCACCTTAGAAGAAACGATTCGATTCATTAGGCTCTTATATTCTTCCTCGTGTTGCCTCACCTGAAGCCGCTCTTTTCTCAGGATTTCTTATAACTCGTACGCTTTGGCCATTTCGTCATCTAACCCCTGATAGGTCAAACAGCTGCCTCCATTCTTTGATTTTTATCTAATTGCCATTCTTAGAATTGAAGGTATTCATTCTTGAAGTTGGCGGTGAAAAGTAGGATAAATCATAACCGAGTATTGAATAGATGGTAATTTAGGCAGCTTGTAGATAATTTTGATATAAATTATAAAATTGAATAAACTAGCATATGCCGATGATTGTTAGATATATTCGAATTTATACAAAATTCATATTTGATTATTGCTCTAATATGAGTTAATAGGATCAAATATGCTATTCCAATACAAAACAAAAACTACTTATACCTTTAGTTCTACATTAGAACCAGTATGAAATTAAGTAAAAAAGAAATAAGGCTTCTCATTTTGTTAGCCCAATCTAAAAAGCCTTTGCCTCCAAGAGATGTAGCTGTAGCAATAGATGTTGAATATTCATCCATATATAATATTTTATATCGCCTCGAACGAAAAGGACTGGCGGACAGGGATAAATCTGGCAGAGTCCTATTATCGATTACACCTCAGGCAGAAAGTTTCAAAAGATTGTATTATGCACATCAATCATCCCCATTAGATAGAATAATAACCGGAAGAAAACTAGAACTATTGTTGAATTTGGACCAAAATCCTAAAACTGCTGATGAGCTTCAAGAGAATACTAAGATTCCTATATCTACTATATATTATTATCTCAAAGATTTAGCGAAATTTGGAATCGTTCGAAGGATTACGAAAAAACCGCACTCCACAGGTACTCATAGATATATCTTTAATGAGATTCTATGGGAAGATTTAAAAACCTTCGTAACCCAGCTTTCAAAGGCGGAAGGCATTCAGAAAACGCCCCCCGGAAGTATTATGATAATGAATTATGGTAACAGTATACTTTTTAAAAGTATAAGACAGCAAGATGCTACACCAACATCATTTAGTGTATACGACAAATATGGAGTAAGCTTGTTTCTCATGCGGACTAGCAACTATTATACCTTACCTAAACGAAATTTATCTATAACGGATGTCTTCATTCATTCGTTGGATTCTGCAGATGACATATCTCACCGATTATATTGCATTATTTTTTATATTAAAAATAAACGAGAATTGAGTGATGTGCGACATCCAATGCTGAAGGATATCAAAAATGTTCTTAACGGCAAACACGTCAATGGATTCCCTACCCACGAGGAAGTAATGGACCGGGTGAGTGTTTATGCCATATAATCCAAAAGAGCTATCAAGCCAAGAGGAGATTTATTCTCTATTTAGGAGTCTTGGAGATGTATTAACTGAGCCGGTTAAAGTTTTAATCATTGGCGGTGCTGCTTTAATTGAATATGATCTGAAAGACGCCACGAAAGACGTTGATATCATATGTGTAACTGACGAAGATAAAAAATCTTTATTGAAATGCGCATTAAACATTGGATTTAAACTTAAAGGCCCTGAGAAGAGACATCGAAGATTGGGTCTAGATCGGATCGCGATTAAAAATTCGCATACCATCGATATTTTTGCTAGAGCTATTTCCGGCGGGTTTATTGCGACGGCGAATATGTGGTATAGAGCGATAAATCCTAAAAAATTTGGATTTTTGGATGTTAGGTATGCGTCGCGAGAAGATATCTTCATTATGAAGTTGATCGCTCATAGGGATGGAGACCTTGAAGATTGCGCAAAACTCGTCACGGTAGGATTGGATTTCGATATTATTTATGATGAGGTAGAGTCGCAATATATATCTAACTTGGATGATAGTTATGATTTTGATGAGTTTAAGATATGGATAACCTATTTAGACGAAGGCGTAGGTGACCTCGAAGTAAAATATGGAATAAGCATTCCAATAAGTGATAAAATTTCCAAGTTATCGGACGATTACTATAACAATCGTTTTAAATGAGATCTTTGATGTTATATCTCGAAGTTGTTATGGTCCTAAGACTTACGCGGTTTTTGTGGCAGAAGTAATATAATTTATATATTTTATATATTAGCCGCCTGGCTGGCATGGCCTTCGGGGTGGCCTCCGGCGTCTGTAGTATATACTATATAGTATTTTAGTAATTCAATATAACGGTTGTACCCTCGACGAACGTCTCCCGCCACCCTTCGACGATGGCCCTCGCCGAGAATATGCTCCCTTGAAACAGGCGGCTGGCGGAGACGATAGTTTGGCCACGAGAAGACCCTCCTCTCGCGCCAGATCGAGGCGACCGATCGGCAGATCGACAATCTCGTCCGCGAGCTTCCCGGCCTGTCTTAGGAGGAGATCGCCATCGTGGAAGACGCCGCCCGGTGACGGCGCCGACCGGCGGGCGCGGCCGTGGCGGGCGGTCTTTCGCCGCCGGTGGTATATTTTAAATAATATTTTAACTACTCAATATATATTTATTATCGTCTTGAGGACCTCGCCGACCTTCTCGGCTTTGAGACATCGAGCGCGGTACAAAATTACCCTGCTGTCGGCGGTGAAGAGCCAGTTGGGCTGACGTTGGTCTCTTTCTTGGGAGACCCCTCTTCGAAGTCGGCATCAATTATCCCCAGAGCGTATCTGTCCCTAAAATGTCGTCGGGTAATTTGACAGAGGGTCCTGTCGTCCCCTCCAGCTCTGCCACCACCAGGCCGGGACGCCTCTCGGCCTGGGCCAGATCCGAAAATGGGGTTGGGGATCACCACATCCCCCTTTACAAAGGAAAGAGCCGGGACGTGGAGCACCGCAAAGAACATGCTCCCAGGGCCGGAGAAGCCGCCTCTAATACAATATAAAAAAGAGGGGAAAATTATGGGGTGTCACCGTCTCGGTCCACCTCTGGATAGAAGAACGTATTCTCATCCGCCAACTCTGGGTCGAGCCCCATCATCTCCAGGTACTCCCGATGAGCCACCCCAGGATCCAGGTCCGTGAAGATCTCCAGGCAGAAACCACTTGCCAGGAGCAACAGGGCCGATGGGTAGTTGGGGGTGACGGCATATCGTTGGTGATGATGTAATCCGTCCGTTCTTCGCGGCTTCGGTCTCGTCGAATCCGGGGCAGCCCGACGATCTCCTCACTGCAAGCTCTTAAGAGGGAATCGTTCTCGTTCTCGTTCTCTTTCTCGTTCTCTTTCTCTTTCTCGTTCTCTTTCTCTTTCTCGTTCTCTTTCTCTTTCTCGTTCTCGTTCTCGTAGGGCCTGACCCCGCTCCCTTGGCCCGGCCCACGATAGCCTCAGTGTAGATGGTTTATTATTATAGTTAATTTTATAGCATATTAAATCCCAATTCACCGAAAGCTTTATGGGTAAAATCAACTCTTTTGCATCAAACATAACAATAAGTTAGAAATATATCCAGAAATTTTGGACGGAATTCGGGGTACTTCCATCCGTCCGTCTTTCTGGGAGGTTGTGATATGAGGAAGATCGTTGATGCGACCGTTTTGATGGTCTTGTGCCTTGGGCTGATCCTCGTTCCGGCAGGGGCCCAGGACGAAAACGCCACCGAGATCATCCAGGTGACCGACGACAGGGGCAGGACGATAGAGATACCCTATCCCTGCGAGAGGATCGTATTTCTGGTCGAGAACGCCATGAACACCATGTACGCCGTAGGCGGCGCCGAGAATATCGTGGGGATCGGCGAAATATGGATGGAGGAGGAGAAGGCCCCCTTCTTCCGGGCCATAGACCCCCACTTCGACGAGAAGGTTCGAATCTCCCGGGAGGGCGGAATGGTCAACATGGAGGCCCTCGCTCTGGCGGACCCCGATCTGGTGGTCCTCTGGTCGGCGGACTGGGATGACGAGGTCACCGTGGCCATCGAGGAGAACCTGGGCGTTCCCACCTTCGGCGTCTTCGTCGACGACCTGAACGACACCCTCGCCCAGGCGGAGGTCTTCGGCCGGATCATCGGCAAAGAGGAGAGGGGCCAGGAGGTGAGCGAGATCATGAGCAGCAGCATCGCCAGGGTCACCGAGGTCACGGCGACGATCCCCGACGAGGAGAGGCCCAAAGTCTACTGGATGTGGAGCGACATCCTGGGCACCGCCGGGACCGAGAGCACCGCAAACGACCTGATATATCTGGCGGGCGGGATCAACCTCATGCAGCTCTGGGATGACCAGGCCGCCTCTCTTGAGCACCCCACCCTGAACCTGGAGACCCTGGTGGAGCTGAACCCCGAGGTCATCTACATGTGGTACAATCCGAACCTCGACCCCTCGGATGTTCTCAACAGCTCCGAGTTTGAGGGGTGGGCGGACATCGATGCCGTCAAGAACGGCCGGGTCTACGAGATCACCGATCCCTTCATCTTCGACTTCCATTCCCCGCGCCTCCCCCTGGCCCTGATGCTCCTGGCCAAGGACATCCAGCCGGATAAGTTCCAGGACCTGGACCTGGATGAGGAGATCGACCGCCTCTTCGTCGACCTCTACTCCGTCCACCATCCCGGATATGGACCGGCCTGAGGCCGAATGACGATGGAGAGCGCCCAAGGTCACTCCGCCGCCTGGCGGAGGGGCCATCTTTTTCTCCGGAATAGGTCCCTCGCCCGGATCGTCTTTCTCCTCCTGCCCATCCCCGCCTTCCTCATCTCCCTTTTGATCGGGACCTATTCCCTCACCCCTGGCGAGGTCGTGGGAGTGGTCGCATCTCACGCCTTCAATCTGGGTTCGGACTACCCTGACGTCTACGATACCATCATCTTCAAGATCAGGCTGCCCCGGATTCTCCTGGCCATGATGGTGGGGATGGCCCTCTCCGTCTCCGGGGCCGCCTTCCAGGGGATATTCAGAAACCCCCTGGTCAGCCCCTTCATCCTGGGGGTATCCTCGGGGGCGGCCTTCGGAGCCGCCCTCTCCCTGGGGGTATTTCCCGAGATCCCCGTCCAGGTCGGGGCGTTCGTCTTCAGCCTGGCGGCGGTGGGGCTCGCCTACTCCATGTCCCGGATCAAGGGAAAAACGCCCGTGGTATCCCTGGTATTGTCCGGGGTGATCGTCTCGGCGATCTTCGGATCGCTGCTGGCCATAATCCAGTTCGCCGTCGACGAGAAGTCCCTTCAGAGCATCGTCTACTGGAACATGGGAAGCCTCTCCACCGCCTGCTGGTCGAAGTTCGACCATTCCTTTCCGCTGGTGGCCGTCGGCTGTCTATCGATCCTGATGTTGCGCTGGAAGCTGAACGTTCTGGCCCTCGGCGAGGAGGAGGCGCGGTCTGTGGGGATGAACTCGGAGCTTTACAAGTCGATCTTCATCATCGCCTCCACCCTGGCGGCCTCGGCGGCGGTGGCGGTGGCCGGGATAATCGGCCTCGTAGGGCTGATCGTCCCCCACATGGTCCGGATGATATTCGGCCCCGATCACAGGACCCTGATACCCCTCTCCATGACCTTCGGAGCCGCATTCCTCGTTCTCGTCGACGACTTCGCCAGGGCGGCTCTGGGCTTTGAGATCCCCGTAGGCGTCATCACCACCCTTCTGGGAGCGCCCTTCTTCGTCTACCTGCTGCGAGCGACGCGGGGAGGTGGTTGGGATTGATCCGGGCAGAGGACGGGATAAGGGTCAGCGACGTCAACCTCCTCTACGACCGAGTCCTGGTGCTGGAGGAGGTGACCCTGAATCTGAAACGGGGGACTGTGACCACCCTTCTGGGTCCGAACGGCTGCGGAAAGACGACCCTTCTCAAGGTGATAAACGGCCTCCTCAAGCCGGACGGCGGCGTCGTCTCCGTCGAAGGAAAGAACGTCGCCACGATGAACCCGAAAGAGCTGGCGAAGACCGTAGGCATCGTCTCTCAGACCCACAACACCTCGTTTCCCTTTTCGGTGATGGACGTCGTCCTCACCGGGAGGATGCCCTATATCAACGCCTTCTCCATGCCCGGGGACGAGGACCTGGAGATCGCGGGCACGTCCCTTGCGAGGGTGGGGATGAGCCACCTGAGAGAGAGGCCCTACACCCAGATCAGCGGGGGCGAACGGCAGCTGGCGATGATCGCCCGGGCCCTGGCCCAGGAGCCCCGGTTTCTGATTCTGGACGAGCCCACCTCTTACCTCGACTTCAAAAACCAGGTGATGGTTCTGAAGATGGTAACCGACCTCGCCAGGAAGGGCGACTTCACCGTGGTGATGACCCTCCACGACCCAAACCACGCCCTCATCTTCTCCGACGAGGTGGTCCTGATGAGGAAGCTCGCCCCGGGGCCGGAGGGGAACGGCGGGGGCGTAAAGCGAGCTGGGTCAGGGAACGTGGTGGCCTTCGGAAGACCGGGGGAGGCGATGACCCCAGAGAATATAGCCGAGGCGTACGGGATAAAGGTGGAGATCATCGAGCACAACGGTCGGAGGATCCTCCTCCCCCTTTAGATGCCGGGGCCCAAGAGCATCAGACCCGCGATATCGCGTTATTATCTTACAAAGGATGTGAAAAAGGATGAAGGTTTTGGTATGCGGAAAAGGCGGCAGCGGCAAGAGCACCGTCGCTGCCCTCCTGGCCAAGAGCATGGCAAAGAGAGGATATGAGGTTCTGGTGGTTGACAGCGACGAGTCCAACTACGGGCTCCACCGCCAGCTGGGGATGGAGCTTCCCAACACCCTCATGGACCACTTTGGCGGAAAGAAGGAGATGATGGGGAAGATGAGAAGGTCCTTCACCGAGGGGGAGCAGGTCTCGCTCTTCGATGAGAAGTGGGCGCTCACCGACATTCCGGCGGATGCGACGACGGAGAAGGACGGAATCAAGCTTCTGGCCATAGGAAAGATCCACGACTTCGGGGAGGGGTGCGCCTGTCCCATGGGGGCCCTCTCCAAGAAGTTCCTGGACAACCTCGCCGTGGGCGAGAAGGAGATGGTGATCATCGACACCGAGGCGGGGATCGAGCACTTCGGCCGGGGGATCGAAGCGGGGTGCGACACCATCCTGGCCGTACTGGACCCCTCCTACGAGTCGCTCCTCCTCTCAAAGAAGATCGCCGAGATCTCAGAGAAGATAGGAAAGAGCCTCTACTTCGTCTTGAACCGGGTGGACGAGGAGCGCAAAGCCGCCATGCTCGAGTTTCTGGACGGAAAGAGGGTTGCCGCATCCATCCCCGAGACGAAGGAGATCTTCAGGGCGGGGCTCGCCGGTGAAGAGTTCGACTTTGCGGTTGCGGAGGTGGAGGGGCTCGCGGACCTTCTGACGGGATAGGGGGGCGATGGGCCGAAAATCCCTATTTTTTAGGTCGACGGCTGAAATTCGGCCGTGGCGCGCATCCGACTTGGGCCGGAAGATCAGGATGGTCGCTGCAGGCTCGCCGATAATTGGCTCCGATCTTCAAAACGGATTTAAGCTTGCGGGTCCAAGACTTCCAGAAACTTGGAGAGATCTCATGACGCGTAGATCATCGGACCCTTCCCCCACTTTCACCTTCGCCTTATCGCCTTGTATCAGGGGCGTCTCTCTTTTCGTCGTCTTGCTAGCCATCTTCGCTCACCCGTCTTCAGCCGTCTTGCAGGGGTCACCCAACGCCCTGGAGAAGTTTCCGGACGACTTCTACAAGGTGGAGGGTTCGCCCGAGATCGCCGCCACCCTGGAGCGGGCGAGGGTATACCAGGGCGAGGAGACCTCTCTTTACCTGACCCTAACCAACAGGGGAAGGGTCACCTCCATCGAGGTGAACGAGGACCCCTCCCGGTCCGCTCCCGAGGAGGTCTACGCGGCTAAGGTCGAGCTGGAGCTGGAGAACGGCAGGACCAGTGCCCAGGACGTCTCGGTGAGCCTGCTCGTCCCCGGCAGGGAGGACGCCCCCCTGGAGGTGAAGAGGCAGGTGGCCTATGCCGGCACCCTCCGGGAAGGCCAGGTCTCGCCGAGGCTCGAGTTTCCGATAGAGGTATACGAGAACGCGGCGTCCGGCGATTATGAGCTTCTGGCCGTCGTCAACTACACATATCAGTGGGACGTGGCGGCAGAGCCCGAATCGAGCCGTCCGGAAAACCCCGACATATACTACCTTTACGAGAGCGAAAGCCGGACCCTGCCCCTGACGATCCGGGTGGAGCGGGAGAGCGGAGCGGAGTTTGAGGTGCTCAAGGTCGATCCGACGGATCTCGAGGTCGGCTCGACGGACAACGTGGTCAGGGTGACGATCGAGAACGTCGGCGACGATTATGCTCGGGACCTGGTGGCAAGGCTTCGGCCCGAGAGCGGCCTTTACGTCAGCGTCGACGAGTCGCCGATACCGGTCCTCAGGCCTGGGGAGACGGCAGAGCTGGTCTACAAGCTGGACGTCTCCGGTGACGCGGTCCCGGAGAAGACCTACTCTCTGACCATCCTCTTCGAGTTCTCCGACTCCAAGAGCGACGATCTCATCGAGACCGAACACGCCTACCTGCGGATCGAAGACGACGGGAAAGGGATCCTCATCTTCGCCGCCGTCCTCGGGGTTGCGGTGCTGGCAGCGGCGGGCATTGTGATCCGTCGCCGGAAAAGGGGCGCAGTCTGAGAACGCAGGGAGATGGACCGCTTGAAAGACGGTGAAAACTCGGCTCCTAACCCGGCCCCTAACCCGAACCCTAACCCGGATCCTGTCTCTTTCGAGGATTACAGCATCGTCGCCCGGGGCCTCCAAAAGAGCTTCGGCAAATTGAGGGTCCTCTCCGACTTATCGGTGAAGATCCCCCGGGGCACCACCTACTGTCTTTTGGGGCCGAACGGGTCGGGGAAGACGACCTTCATCAGGGCCGTGGCCGGACTCCTCCGCCTGGACGGCGGCGACCTTTCGGTCCTGGGAAGGCCCATCTCCGAGGTGAGGCGGGTCCGTCCTCGGATCGGCTACATGACCCAGCACCGGGCCCTCTACCCCGACCTCACCCTCCGCGAGAACATGGAGTTTTACGCCGGCCTCTACGGGATCGAGGGGCGACGGATGGCCGAGAGGATATCGGAGCTCCTCGATATGGTCGACCTCGCCGAGCACGCCGATCGGATCACGGGAGACCTCAGCGGCGGGATGTACCAGAGGCTCTCCCTCGCCTGCACCCTGATCCACGAGCCCGACCTCCTCCTTCTGGACGAGCCCACGGTGGGGGTGGACCCGGTCCTTCGGGAGGCCTTCTGGCGGTTCTTCGACCACCTCGCCGGGGGAGGGGCGACGATCCTCATCACCACCCACCTGATGGACGAGGCCGAGAGGTGCAGGATCGTGGGGTACATGAAGGCCGGGCAGATGCTGGCGGAGGGGAGCCCCGCGGATCTGAAGAGGCTGGCGGGCCTCGTGCCAAAATTGATGCTCAGGACAGAGGAGGCCGAATCCGACGCCTCCCGCCTCAGGGCCGGGGGTTTCGAGGTCGAGGTCGCCGGTGGCGAGCTGAGCATTGCGATCGAAGAGGGCGGCCAGATCAAAGAGGTTCTGGATCTGGTGGAGCCCCTCGACCTCAGAATCGTCGAGCCGTCCCTGGGGGACGCCTTCCTGAGGCTTGCGGGGGGGAGGTCGAGATGAACGACTCGATTCTGAACCGAAAGAGGGTTCTGGTGGTGGCAAGAAGGGTCGTCCGCCAGCTGAAGCGGGATAAAAGGACGATCGGCCTGATCACCTTCCTTCCCATATTCCTGATGATCCTCTTCGGCTACGCCCTCTCCGGAGAGATGTCCGGCATAAACCTGGGGATCGTGGACTTTGGCGGCCATGAAGATCTGAGGGACCACCTGACGGCCGTGGACGACTTCAACCTCCTCCACCTCGGGTCCGAGTCGGACGCCGAGAGGCTGATCGTCGAGGGGAGGCTCCACGGGGCGGTGGTGATCGGCGAAGAAGAGGATGAGGTCCGGGTTCTGCTGGACGGGTCGAGCCCTCAGATATCAAGCTCCATCATGGCCGAGGTGAGGGCAGGACTTCAGCCGGAGATCCCGACTGAAGCCGAGATGGGCGAAGCTGGGGATGGAGACGTCAGGGGAGATGGAGGCGTCGTGGCGGGCGTCGGCATCAAAACGGAGGGCGTGGTGGGAGGGCGCGGGGTCGCAGGAGAATCAGACGGCTCCGGCGGGTTTGAGGAAAACCCCGAGATCGTCCAGCGCTACGTATACGGCTACGACCTGGAGATGATGGACTCGGTCGGCCCCGCGGTACTGGGCCTGGTGGTCTTCTTCTTCACCTTCATCACCGCCGCCATCTCCTTTCTTCGGGAGAGGACCCAGGGGTCTCTGGAGAAGTTCATGGTCTCGCCCCTCAGCAGGCCGGAGATGGTGGCGGGCTACCTCCTGGGCTTCAGCCTCTTCGCCCTCCTCCAGTCGGCGACGACCCTCCTCGTGGTCGTCTTCGTCTTCGACGTCCCCATGAACGGAAACCCCCTCACCGCCTTCGCCGTGCTCCTCCTCCTGGGGGCGGGAGCCCTGGTCCTGGGGGCGTTCCTCTCCAACTTCGCCAGGACGGAGTATCAGGTGGTCCAGTTCATACCCATGGTCATCCTCCCCCAGGTCGTCCTCTCCGGCGTCTGGTGGCCGCTCGAATCGATCCCGGCCTTCATCAGGCCGATCTCTTACATCCTCCCCCTCACCTACTCCAGCGAGGCCCTGCGGGCGGTGATGCTGAAGGGGGCAGGGGTAACGGATATCCTGGTGCCGGACCTGCTAGTTCTGGTCGGATTATTCGTCATCGCTTTCGCTGCTGCGACATTGATGCTGAAAAGGGAGGTGGGATGATTTGGTGGGTGAAACCTGAAAAATATTTTTATTCTTTGAGGCGGTCCGTCCGTTCTTCTCCCGCTATCGCCGCAAAAGCTTCCAGAACTCCTCTTCAGTGATGCCCAGCTGTTTGAGAATCTCGTAAAATAGCCATCCGCCAATTTCGCCCTCGCCGTGGATCGGAATGGTCGTCGCCCGCCCATCCGGATGCTTCCATCGAGCGTGGCTGCCCTTCTGCCGGATCTTTTGAAATCCGAGCTTCTCGGCCGCCCTTTCCAGCTCTTTAGCTTTGGCAGGCATGGACCGCCTCCAGGTCGACGTCCTGGGGCAACGGCCTTCCCTCTTCTCTGTACTCCTCTTTGATCATCTCAAAGACGTTGACGATCTCAGCCTGAGCCTCTTCAGGAGTTCGCCCCCATGCATGGCACCCTGGGATGGCGGGGACGTAGGCTACAAAGGTGCCGTTATCGTCCGGACGAAGGACCACCGTATAGTCATGAAGGCGTTTCATCAGAGGTTATTTTCGCTATTCAGAATATTAAATCTTCTCTGCAAAAAGGCCCTATGGTTCCGTCAAATTGGATCATCCCTCAATCCTCGCCCTCGCCTCCTTCTTCACGCTCTGGTCGACGTCCTCGGCGAGGCTCCGCACCAGATCCTCCGGCGTCGCCGGGTTCTTCGCCACCCACTCCCTCACCTTCCAGGCCCAGTCCCGGGAGAGGACCTTCATGGTCGCGGGATCGGTGCCGGGGTTCGAAGCGACCGCCGCCCTGATCTCCACGTCCCGATCGGCGGCGAGGCTGGCCAGGGATTCAGCCGGAGTTTTGGGGTTTCTGGCCACCGCCACCCGGACGTCCTGGATCCTGTCCGCGGCGAGATAATCCAGGATCTCGACGGATACGGCCGGGTTCTTCGCCACCGCCGTCCTGACCGCCCAGGAGTGGTCGATCCTCCGCTTGAAGAGGACGTCTTGGGGAACGCTGGGGTTGGAGACCGCGGCGGCCCGGACCCCCTCGTCGGCGTGCTCAGAGAGGGTCCTGATCGCCTCTTCCGGTGCTCGCGGGTTTTTGGCCGCCGCCTCCTGGACGATGTAGCGGTTTTTGGAGAGGGAGCAGTCGAAGTCCATCGTCTCGTCCTCGTAGAGGTCTTCCAGGATCTCAGGAGATGCCGCGTGGTTGTTGGCCACGGCGGCCCGGACGAAACCGTCGCCGTCCACGGAGAGGAGGTCGAGGATCTCGCCGTCGGCCCGGGGGCTCGCCGCCACCGCCTCCCGGACCCACTGGATCTGGTCCTTGGCCAGGTCCCGCAGGATCTCAATCGGGACGCCGGGGTTGTTGGCCACGGCCCGTCGGACGTGCCAGTCCCAGTCCTTCGCGAGAATTTCGAGCTCTTTCGCCTCAGTGCCGGCGTCCGCCGCCGTCTTCTCCTTTCCCCAGTCTCTCATCCTCAAAACCTCCAGTCGGATCATCCGCGAAGGATGACAAACCCGTACACCTCCTCCAGGATCTCGCCCGGCTTCTTCCGGTCGAACCGGCCGATCTTCGCCTCCAGGATGGGCAGGTCGATGGCGGGGGCGATCAGCTTGACCAGGGCGGGGTCGCCGCTGACCACGGCGAAAGACGGGATGGACCGGTACCCCTCCAGGACCTGAGGGATCCTCTCACGGACCAGGTCCGCGTGCTGGCGGATGTCCTCCTCCCTCAGCCGCTCAAACCTCTTCTGGCTCCAGCCGCCCTTGGTGTGCTTCTCCTTGACGGTGCTCCTGACCACGGCGCTCTCTGCAAACCCCTCCCGGCCCAGGGCCACCCCCAGAAAGGTCTCCCCGGCGTGGGCCGCCACCACCAGGACCGGGGTGTCCAGGATCTCCCTCAGAGGGTCCGTCTTGAAAGATCCGGCCGCCGTCGCCTCGTCCTTTTTGAGGGGGAAGGGCGGGACCAGGGCGACGGTGAAGAGGAGGGGGTCGGAGAAGACCGCAACCCAACGATCCAGCGAGCCGGCCCGTCTCGCCAGATCGGCGACCTCGGGGGGGAGGCTCAGAAGAGCGTTCGATCCGGGGGCGATGTAAGCCGAGAGGAGGTCATCCAGGGGGGAGCGGACGGCGTCCAGCCGGTCGAGGAGCCGCTCCAGGTCACCCGGCTTGAGGGCGCGGGGGCTGGAGCCCGAACTCCGCCTTCCTCCTTCTGTCGTCGGCTCTTCCCCCTCCCCGGCCCCATCGCCTGCAACCTCTCCGGCGCCCCTCTCCTGGAGGGCGGCGATCCTCTGCTCTGCGGCCTTGAGGGCGCGGCTCGTCTCCTGGGATGCGCTGGTCAGCTTTCTGATCTTGTCCTCTCGCCTCTCGATCTGCAGCTCCAGGGAGCCCCTCTCCTCCTCCTGCTCGGCAACCCGAGACCGCAGCCGCTCTATCTCCTCTTCCAGCCTCTTTTTTCCCAGAAGGTCGACCAAACCCTCACCACCTTCCTCCTCATGGAGCTCCTGGCAAAAAGGGTTTTCCGCCTGGTGAACGGGGTGAGAGCCATCGAAGATCTAGCGCTTTTCCATCTTCAAAAAGAGGAGAACGGACCCGCTGGGATTCGAACCCAGGTCAGCGGGTTTCTTCGAGGTCTCTCTCCGAAGCCCGCTAGGATATCCTCTACCCTACGAGTCCACGTCCAGGCCTTGCCCTTCAACCGCTATTAACCTTTTCCAGAGCCGGGCGGATCTAGGTCGGCATTTCGCTCCTCCGATCCAGATCTACCTCAGGGCAACGATTCAAGAATCGTGATCTCGATTTAACATAAAGCAAGCGCCTGCGGAAGTTATCGCGATTCTGGAGCCATTATGCGAGCATTTTTTGAATAGAAGGATGAAACGGCACGGCAAACTATTTCAACCATCGAATCGAGGGTGACGAAACCTCGGGAGATCCTCGGAGCACTTTTTATCGTTGAACCGGGACTTCCTGGGGGAGAAACGTCCAATTCCATAACAACCCGGATCGGCCCAACCCCGTGGGGACGGATCCGCAGGTGGGTGAGACCCTCATGGAAGAAAGCATATGTGAAAGGTCGGTCGGCTCCATCCCCAACGAGATCGTCCGAAAAGAGACCGTGGCGCCCGGCTTCACCCTGATGGAGATCAGGGCCCCTGAGATCGCCGAGAAGATTCGGCCGGGGCAGTTCATGATCCTGCGGGTCGACGACGCGGGGGAGAGGATACCCATGAGCGTCGCCGACTGGGATCGCGAAAAGGGAACGGTGACCCTGGTCTTCCAGGAGCTGGGCCTCTCCACAAGAAAGCTCGGCCTACTGGAGCCGGGGCAGAGGCTGGCAAACCTGGCGGGCCCCCTGGGCAAGGCCGCAGAGGTGGGGTCCTTCGGGACCGTGGTCGTGGTCAGCGGCTGCTTCGGCGCGGGTCCCGCCTTCGCCCTCGCCAGAGCCCTGAAGGAGGAGAATAACCGGGTCATCTCCATCGTCGAGGCCTATAGGGGCGAGTACCTCTTCTGGCTGGATAGGCTGGAGGAGGTGAGCGATCGGCTGATAGTCACCTCCGGCGATCGATCGGCAGGCGTCGCCCGGTGGGCCAAGGACCCCCTGAGAGAGGTCCTGGATTCTGAGCCCGTGGATCGCGTTTACCTGGTCGGCTGCACCTTCATGATGGCCACCTGCTCTCGGGCGACGGAGCCCTTCGCCGTCAGGACGAGGGTGAGCTTGATGCCGATAATGATCGACGGGACCGGGATGTGCGGAGCCTGCCGGGTCAACATCGGCGGCGAGACGAAGCTCGCCTGCGTCGAGGGACCGGAGTTCGACGGCCGGGAGGTGGACTGGGACGAGCTGATGGAGAGGGCCAGAGGCTACCTCAAGGAGGAAGAACGCGCCCTCGACCTCTGGGAGGTGGATAACTGGCACCTGGTCCGGTTCCGGGACCGGGAGCCCGAAAGGAGAAAGAGGGGCGGCCCCCGGAGGTGCTGAAGCTCTCCCTCGATGGTGGAACAAGGCTCGCCTGGTAGTCTGACCCCATATCGCTCCCGAGGAACATTTTTACCCGGTGGAGTCCTCTCCCCAAGCATGACCGATACGAAGAGAATCATACCCTGCCTCGACGTCAAGGTGGTCGACGGCCGGCCTTCCGTCGTCAAGGGCGTCAAGTTCGTGGACCTGAAGCGGCAGGGGGACCCGGTGGAGTTTGCGATCCGATACCAGGAGCAGGGCGCCGACGAGCTGGTCTTCCTGGACATAACCGCCTCTTCCGAGGGGAGGAAGACGATGGTGGACGTGGCACGGCGGACCGCCCGGGAGGTCTCCATACCCTTCGCCGTCGGCGGCGGGATCGGAACCTTAGAGGGGATCGTGGAGATCCTGGACGCCGGGGCGGACAAGGTGGGGATAAATACGGCAGCGGTGAAGGATCCCGACCTGATCCGTAAAGCCTCCAAGGCCGTGGGGTCCGAGAAGATCACCGTGGCCGTCGACGCCCGCAGAAATCCGGCCCTGAGAAAGGACGTTAACGCCTTCAAACTCGAGGACGGGAGCGAGGCCTGGTTTGAGCTGGTGATCTACGGTGGGCGTACGCCCGTCGACATCGACGCCGTCGACTGGGCCCGCCGGGTCGAAGAGCTGGGCGCAGGCGAGATCCTCCTCACCAGCATGGACCGGGACGGCACCAACGACGGCTACGATATCCCCCTGACCCGGGCGGTCTCTGAGGCCGTCGGCGTCCCGGTTATCGCCAGCGGCGGGGCCGCAAACCCCGAGCACATGCTCGAGGCCTTCCGGGTGGCCGGGGCCGACGCCGCCCTGGCGGCGGGGATCTTCCACCGAGGAGAGTTTACCGTTCGGGAGGCGAAGGAGTACCTCCGGTCCCAGGGGATAAAGGTAAAGCTCGACTAAATTGAGGCCGGACAAAATCAGGCTCTACTAAATTGAGGCTCGGCCAAGCAGGCTCGGCTTGAGGATGGGTGGGCCAATCAGAAGGAGAGAGGGCGCGGTCAATGGGAAACAGACGGCAGACGCCTCCCGCGATCCTCCGTCCATCCTCCTCACGATCTTCAATTCTCGATATTCAATGTTCGACTTCAGCCTTTCAGACTCATCTTCATACACAACCCCTCTATTCACGCCCCCGACCTTCCAATGTTCAGGGATCGAGACGGTCTTCGCCATCCGTCGTAGAGGCGAGAGCAGAGCTGACCTGATCATCAGATCGCGGAAGACCTCAAGAGAAGTTTGGCGACTGAAACAGTCATAAAACAGCCCTAGTTTCTGACCAGCTCACGGATGTCCTTGTAGATGTCCAGGGTTATGGCAAAGGCTATGCCTGAGAACAGCAGAGCCACGAAGATGCCTTCCAATATCACGACAACCACTTCCCAATAGTCTATATAGCACTATATTCTATATATACCTTGTCCCCGGAACCGCCACATTTAACTATGTTAGACAGTAATTTAATTTGGATGATGCAAGATCGCCAGGAAGCCTCTAAAAAAATCAGTTCTTCTTCCGCCAGCCGATACAGGATCACCGGCAGGATCCGGGACCGGGAGAACCGTCCCTCCTGGGGCTGTGCCATCTCGGCCTTCGACGAGGATCTGGGAAGCCGGCTCAACCCCGATGATCTCCTGGGAGAGGCAACCTCCGACGAGAACGGCGACTTCGAGATCACTTTCTCAAAAGCCGCCTTCGAGGACTGGTTTGAGACCGACCCCGACGTCTATCTGGTGGTCAAAGACCGGTCGGGTAAGGTTCTGATCAGAACAAAGAGCAAAAAGAACAGAACCAAGCTGGTGGAGTTTCAGATAAAGCTGGATAAAAGCAGCATCATCCCTCCTGGGAGCGATCCGTACAAAGAAAGCCTCGTATCGATGATCGGAGGCCTGAGGGGTGCCGGTGACGCCGCCGATCTCTCCAAGGGCGATGTCAGAGTCCTGTTCGAGCTGTTCATGAGGGTGGCCGCCAGCTGGACCGTGAACAGGGATGAGCTGGTGCGGCTCTGGGGTTACGACGGCATCCAGGTTCCAAAGAATCCGCGGGAAGATAAGCATGACCACGTGATCAGGTGGGACAGGCCCACCGGACAGGTTTGAGCCGAAATTCTTTGGGGTTTTGGAGAATCTGGACCGAGCGACTTCTGAATTCATGGAATGGCTGGACCCTCGGGCTATAACCATTGAGTATGACGGGCCGATGTTATGACGGACCGATGGGGATCGAGCGATGGGGATCGGCCGAAGGGGGTCGATCGATGGGGGTCTATTGAATGAAAGGGATTTACGGGGTTGAAGATCTCCGGGGTAGGAAGGAGCGCTATACGAAGGTCGACGGCGACGTCCTGGAGGAGGCTGACGTCTGCATCATAGGCTCCGGAGCCGCGGGATCGGTCCTGGCAAATAAGCTCTCCCTCGCTGGAAGGTCCGTGGTCCTGATCGAGCGGGGCGGATACTTCGAGGGGGAGGACATGAACCAGAGGGACGAGGATATGCTCGCCCTCCTCTGGAAGAACTGCGGCGCAAACTTCACCGACGATCTCAAGATCGCCATCGCTCAGGGCTCATGCCTGGGAGGATCGACGGTGATCAACGACGCCGTATGTTTCCCCATACCAGCTCCGGTGAGAAGGCAGTGGAGGAAGCTGGGAGTCTCCATATCCGACCGGGAATGGGACGATGCCACCGAGGAGGTGTCCAAGGCGCTGAACGTCACCCAGGTCCGCGAAGATGAAATTAATATAAATAATAATATGCTGAAGCGCGGCTGCGATCTGATGGGCTTCAAGAACCACGCCCCCAACTTTAGAAACTGCGTCCTGTGCATGGGGTGCGGCCTCTGTCACCTGGGGTGCCATTACCAGACCAAACAGGACATGAGGGTCACCTACCTCCACCAGGCCTTGAGCGACCCCAGATCCGATCTGAGGATATACTGCAACACTTCTGCGGAGAAGATCACATACGCCGAAGGAGTCGCCGATGGGGTGGAGGGGAGCTTCCTCGATCGGATGGGGAGGGTCGTCTTCAAGCTGAGGGTCAACGCCAGGGTGGTGATCGTCTCCGCGGGCTCCATCGCCTCCACGGCGCTGCTCCAAAAGAGCTTCATAGCCGCCGGGAGGGCGGGAAAGGGGCTCAGCCTCCATCCCGCCCCCTTCGTCATCGGGGAGTTTCCCTTGGAGATAAAGGCGAACCAGGGACCTCCCATGGTCTACACCCTCCACGAATTCGGGGTGACGAACGGAGTCGAAGACGGAGGGTTTCTCATCGAGTCGGTCTTTTTGCCCCCGCTCCAGCTCTCCATGGCCCTTCCGGCCGTCGGGGGGCTGATGAAGAGGTACAACCACTACGCCATGGCCGGGGTCCTAGTGAGGGACGATCCCATCGGCGAGGTCTCCCTGACCGATCTGGGCTTTTCCAGGGTCTCTTACCGGCCCGGGACCAAAGAGCTGGATGCCATAGCCAGGGGGAGCGAGCTGGTCGCCCGGATGTGGTTTGAGCTGGGGGCCGCGAGGGTCGTAACCTCTCACCTCTCAAAGAACATCTTAAAAAGCGTAGAAGAGGTCCCGGAGCTGGCCGACGCCATAAGGGGCGATCCGGAAAGGCTCCTTATGGGATCTGCCCATCCTCAGGGCGGAAACAGGATGGGGGCCGATCCCCGAAGCTCTGTGGTGAACTCTGACTGCCTCGTTCACGGCTTCTCGAACCTCTTCGTCTGCGATGCCAGCGTCTTTCCGACGGCGGTGGGGGTGAACCCCCAGCTGACCGTGGCCGCCCTGGCCTCCATAATCGCCCACCGGATAAATCGGAGATGGGACGAGCTTGCCTCCTCGGAGCCCGCGAAGAGGCTCGGCGAGGTCTGCTCGATCAGGCAGCCCATGTTCTGCAAGACGGCCAGGCTGAAGGAGCTCTTCGACGCGAGCAAGAGCAGCTTTGGAAGAGAGGTTCTGGCCAACTCCACCAGGATGGAGATCGTCGATGGGGAGAACTGGTCTTTTGACCTCGATGATCTCACCATCTGGAACGATAGGTACTGGAAGGGATTTTACGCCAGCGACGAAGACCCCCTGACCAAGGGCTTGGTTTACACCCTGGGATTTTATAAGAGATTCTGGAGGTCCGGCGGCTCGATTAGGGGCGAGACCCATCCCTACTATTCGGAGATATATGCTGCCAACGAAGCTACCGACGTTGAATATCCAGGACATGGGAATATAACCCTTCTCAAGTACTTCGACCTGCCCTATCGATTGTTCTACGACGTCCTCAAGATCGTGGACCAAGACACCCTCATCGGCGAGGCCTTCGGATTCGCCCCCCCGCCGAAAGGAAAGCATGTCTTCTACTTCATCCTCTCCAGGAGATACAAGATAGACTTCATGACCCGCGACGACTTCGAGTTCATCTTCTCGAATAAGGCCAGGGTGCCGGACGAGGAGGAGATTCTTGGGGTGTGGGAGGTGAGGCTGGTCTCAGATCCCGCCCTCTCCCCGGTGGTGCTCAGGTTCAGATACTACATGGAGGGGGAGAAGCTCAGGGCCAGGTACATCCTGGGAGGGGCTCTATCCATAGGGGGCAAGGAGGTGGAGTTCTCCGAAGACCTGATGCGGGATTTCGACTTCGCCGGGGGGACGAAAAGGTCGGAGATCAGGATGGTAAGGCATGACCTCATGCTCGGCAGGCTGTGCCAGGACCATCGCCCTCTCTTCGACCTCCTGGAGGGGTCCAAGGGATTCATCTTCAAAGACGAAAAATGCCTATGCCTGCCCTATGTGCTGAGGCGCGTCGGATAGGTCGAACTATGGACCGTATTTTATTTTATACTTTTCGATCTCAAAAAAACTTCGCCGATCGGTAGGCTTATATTTTAAAGCAGCCGAGTTATATTCCGGAGCTTCTGCAGGTCAGGAGGTTGTAATCCATGAGTTTTCTGATCGATCCGCCTCTTCTCATACTGTCAGGTATATTGATATACTTCGGAGGCCCGAAGCTGGGCTGGAATAGACATGCGAAGATCGTGGTGGGCGTCGCCGTCGTTCTTATATTTATAATATTTAGCTCTCTATTGTACACCGACATCTTCCGTAACGTCTTCCCCTTCTTCCCCGAGAAGACCGGCTCGGAGTTCATGCTTCACTCCTATACGACCCATATCACCAAAGATGAGGTGCCTACGGCGGTCGTGGTCCTCCTCTTCCTCCTCTACCCGGTCTGGCTCTTCGCCGGTTATGCGGCGATGCTCCTCATCTCCAAGCGGAGGCTGGTCTCCAGCGAGGTCTATTCCTTTCCGGACGTCAAGAGCCGGGTCGTCCGGGGCCCTTCGGAGTATGCGGTCAGGAGGGGCTCTGATCCGCGATGGTGCGTGAGGGAGGCGGTGGCAGCCCTGGGCGGGATCGAACGGTTCGTCAAGTCCGGGGACCGGGTCCTGATCAAGATCAACATCTGCGGGGGGGTACCCGAGGTGCCGGGGACTTTCACCAGCACCGAGGTGGTGGAGGAGATCGTCGAGATGGTGTTGGGTGCTGGAGGAGAGCCGGTGATCGGGGATGCCGACATGATCTGGAACAAGTTCTGGCATGTGGCGGACGCCTCCGGCTGGTCCGACTGGGCGAAGAAGAAGGGGGTCGAGCTCATCAACCTCTCCGAGACGAAGATCGTGGGATTCGACTTCGGAAGCGGAAGCGTCATCGGGACCGATAAGGTCTCCAAAGAGCTGGTGGACGCCAACGTCATAATATCGGTGCCCACGATGAAGACCCACCTCCTCACCGGGGTCACCCTGGCCATGAAGAACATGTACGGCACCTTCCCGGAGGTGGACAAGGCCAAGTACCACAAGATGAAGATCGAGGAGGTGATCTACGAGGTGAACAGGGCCTTCACCCCTAACCTGGTGATCATCGACGGGAGCATTGGCAGCGAGGCGATCGGGCCCCTCAGCTCCAGGCCCATGGACTATCAGACGATCATCGCGTCCAACGACGTGGTCTGCGCCGACTCCATCGCATCTCAGATGATGGGGTACATGCCCTCGGAGGTGGAGCACCTGAGGCTCGCCGCATGGCGGGAGCTGGGCGACGCCTCGGCGAGATTCGACTTCGACACCCTCCCCTATAAGCACGCCAGCGGCAAGGACGGAAACTGGGACCGGCCCGAGGCGAAGGTGAAGGACTTCTACAACTGGGGGATAGAGCTGATGCTGAAATTTCCGGGGTGGTCCACCCTGTTCAACGTAGGGGCCGACTTCTTCCTCTACGATATGGCCAGGCTTCCTGTCTTCAGGTACCTGACTCCAGCCTTCCTGAAGCTGCTGAACGATTCGGTATTTCAGGTTCTGAAGGGGCAGGGGGACGCCGAGGCCGACCGGGCCCGGAGGAGGACCAACTTCTTCCTCCTCCTCCTCCTGGTGGAGGCGGCCCTCATCGGCTTCTGGATGGACGGTTATCTCACCAGGTCCTTCTTCTTCGATTTCAACTTCCTCATCGCCATAGCCGTCTCCATTATCGCCGCGGTGAGGATGAAGACGAGAAACCTGCTGGCCCTCATCCTCTCCTCGGCGGCGGTTATGTTCGTCGTAGAGAAGTTCATCTCATTTGATTTCACTTTGGAGACAGGCGTCACCCGAGGCGGGATCGTGGACTACACCAACGGCTTCCCAGGCCCCACCCTCTTCGTGGTGACCTCCTGGGCGCTGTTGATGGTGGTCATATTCGGGCTCACGGACCTGTTGGAACTGTGGTTTTCCAGGCTTGGGATATTCGATAAGCTGGAGCGGTGGCGGCCCCTCCCCTTGGCCGCGGCGGTGGCGGCCTTCTTCACCTTCTTCTATCTGGAAGGGTACTTTGGGGTGGTGGAGAGGGAGGTTCTCGCCCTCTATTCGATCCTGGCCCTCATCGGGCTCTTCTTCTCCAGCAGGTGCTCCATCAACTGGAATGCCGCTCTGGTCGTGGTCAGCGTGGCCATCGTCGGGTACATGGAGCTGGTGGGGTCGCTGGCGGGGCTGTGGAGCTACCGGTCTGGTGAGGTTCTTCCCATCTTTGTCACCATCGCCGGCGCCATCTATAGCGGGGCCATTCTGGGGGTCGCCCGCCTCGCCGGGGTGGACCTCTCCACTTCCACCGCCGGGAGGAGCACCGAAGATGAAGTTCAGGAGGTCTAGAGGCGGGGTCGGCGGATTGATCCGATCCCAAGATCGATCATGGCGGGGTTTTCTGGCCCCGGAGAAGCTCCGGGTTCGAAAGGCGTGCGAGGTATTGGGGAGGCGCCCGCACGATCGAGCGGTGAATGCGGCCATGAGACGGAGGTGACCGGACCTGATCGGAGGCCGGTCCCGAGGGCCGCCGGGCGTGGGGACGGTGCGGCCGCCGTCTCACCTTTTGCGGTCCTCCCTACTCTGGTAATCCGCAATGGTCAGGTATGGAGCAGCCCTACTCCCCATGAGCCATGAGCTTCCCGAATCCGGCTTTTTGCGGGCGTTCTATCGCATCCGATCCGCGTCCTTAGGTGCCAGCCGAAATTCTTTCTGGGGAGGTTAGGATTGAAGGTCGCACATTGTCAATTATAATATGGAATCTTCTGGTAACATCTCAGATGATCATGTAATCATCCCATAAAATGACAGTATTTATCTCGTTTGTGCCGATTCGGCGAGGCCGTCAGAACGCAATGGTTATAAATCTTGAAGGATATGCAGGGTAGCGGGGTTAGTTATGAAAAAAATTTCTTTGATACTAACTTGGCTGTGTCTGACATCTGCAGCCGTAGCTATGCCTCCCCCATCAGACGTTCCGCCGGGGGCTGGACCTACCCTATCGCCGCCCATGGACGGTCCTCGGGAGACCCAGTCGTACGGATCGCCTCCTTCCGATATGTCGGGAACCGGACCAGCACCGTCGCCGTGGAGAGGACCGATTCCACCTCACGACTGGCTTTCTGATGATGTCGGCTTCGTAAGCTACTACAGCCCATACGGTTACCCGCTCTGGGGTGGATTCTACGACTATAGGATCTTCTACGACGAATGGTATCCGGTCGCTCGATCGTTCCTGGACGGCACTCCCTATCGTACGTATTACTTCACCGGGTATCGCCCGATATATGTGGACGATGGCTGGTGGAAAGATCCCCGAGGTTATCGTCCCCTATATAGAACGAGGTCAGGATTTTCTTTCTCCGGCACCACCGTTCATGGCTGAGAGCGGCGGCCAGGTCCGTGATCTGGACACAGCGGCCGCAAGGCCAAACCTCTTTTTTATTTTGTCGCTTTATTAGCTCCGTTTGATGGCCACCAAGATCGTTGATCTGTGATCGATACTCGATGATCCGTACTCGATGATCCGTACTCGATGATCCGTACTCGAAGGCGGAGATAGAAATATTGGGCTGGCCTTTACCCAGTGGCAAAGAGGATGGTGTGAAGTTTGCGCAAATTGGATAGCGTCATCATGGAGCTGGAGGGTCGGGGACTGAAGTTCAGGCTCCAGACCTCTCTACGAGTGGGGTATGTGGCCGACATATTATTTAAAAAGGAGAAGATAATAATTCTCGACACCCGTAATGCTGATCCCTTCGCGGTCAGGAAGCTTGCGGCGGCGGGCTACGCGGTCTTCGTCATCCCCGAGGGGAAGCTCGACGACGATCAGATCAGGGCGTTCTGTGATGAGGTGGAGAAGGGTTTGAAAAGTTGAGAGGCAGAGATCTCTTCAAGGAGGTCGGTACATCCAGGATAGCCCGGAGGGGAAGCTGACGGCGATGGCTCTTTTGACGGGCCTAGGCATAAGCGAGTCATCGGGACTCCTGTGCCCCGGATGCGCCGAAAGATTCTTTGTAATGGGGCTGTATTGATCTCGGAGATGACGAGGCGATCATGCAAAAAGGAGATCCTCTGCGGGGTGGTCCTTTGATGTCGGCGACGGACTGGCTTATTGAGGGCAATTTTCTCTATTCGAAGGGCAGATACGCCGAGGCCGTCCGGGCTTACGATGAGGCCGTCCGGCTCGATCCCGAGGATGCCGATGGCTGGAATAAGAAGGGTGCAGCTCTGGCAGCTTTGGGCGACCATGCTGGCGCGATCCGGGCCTGCAATGAGGCCATCCGGCTTGATCCCGAGTTCACCCTGGCATGGAACAACAGGGGATTCGCCCTCAGGAACCTGGGCAGGGTTCTTGAGGCGATCGAGGCTTATGATGAGGCTCTACGCATCGATCCCGAGTACCTCAGGGCCTGGATTAACAAGAGCTCCGCCCTCGAAGCTCTCGGCATGAGGGCCGAGGCGGAGTCGGCCCGTGGACGGGCAAAAGAGCTGCAATCGAGGAGAGGAATCTAGGATATCTGAGCTTTTCCTCCAGGAGAGTACCTGCAAATTTCCGCTGGATAAGCCCCATCCCCGCCCCCAGGACTCCGTCGTCGGATCTGTGGTGGGGTCTGTTCGACGAGCCAAGATGCATAGTTATATAGAATGGTTAAAATAAGATTTAATATATATTCCTGGCGGCGAAAGACCGTCCCGCCCGGCTGCGCGAGGACACATGGCGGCCGCGTCGAGCGGGCGAGGGACCCCCGCCGGGGGATGGGAGGCGGGCGGCGGAAACAGACGTGGAGCAGCGAGGGGAGGCGGAAGATTCGATTTTGATCGTTAAGACGCTGAAGGCGAAAGATAGATAACTTCAAAGCCCCCAAAATGGGCCAAATGGAAGCCTCAGAAATTGAATCATCAAGAGCCAAAGTCCGCCCTCTCGATCTGGACAACGAGTTTGTACGGGACGTTATTGAAGGGATTGAAGACATCAAAGCTGGGCGCGGGAAGTCTTTTGACGACAAGGACGACCTGATGAGTTACTTGAAACGCCTTTAGTTGTAGCTGCCACCTTGTTTCAATCGCTCCATGACACCCGACTACTTCCTGACCAAGCGGTTCATAAACAACTACAAGAAATTAACACGCAAGAACAGGGAGTTAAAAAGCCAAGTTGATAATAAAATTGAACAAATAATAGACAATCCGGAGATTGGCGCGCCAAAACGTCACGATCTCGCGGGGATACGTGGAGTTCATATCGGCCCTTTTGTCATCACTTATACGGTTATCAAAGACACGATTTTTTTCATAACCATAAACCACCACGACGCGGTTTACGGCGAAACGAGCGCCATTCTTGCGCAGTTGGTTGAGCTGTACCCCAGACTATGGGACGTCCCTCAAAGTGACTAGAAGATTATGGCTTTTCACCGCCTCTGCTGTCGATCGCCCCCGGCGGCGCGGGAACGCGGGGCGGCGAAATGTACCAAGGCGGGAAAGGCGCCAGGTCATCTATTTGGTTGAGAAAATAGATCGTAACTATGCAAGATGCGATAGATAGATAACTTCAAAGCCCAAAAATGGACTTGATGGAAATCCCAAGGATTGAAACATCAAAAATCAAAACCCGCGAGGTCAAGTTATCAGACATTGACGAGGAGATAAAAGACTTCAAGACAGAACGCCCAGTACATGGGCATCTCGATTCAAGCAAGCCTCCAATATTAAGAGCAAATTGTTTAGACTTAGACGAATTGAAGCAGGAATATAAGGTTTATATAGAATCTTTCATCGATCGTGTACCATCAAATAAAACAATTAAATATTCCTTATTCTCGATTATAATATTCATAACATCATTATTACAATATATATTTTTATCTGATATCGGGAAAAAATCCTTTTGCGAATGGTATTTTGATAATTTAGGATTACTATGGAGCGCCTCTTTCTTGTTTATGTTCATTATGATAATAAGGCTTCGTAACATTTGTGTTGATGTATTCCTTTATGGAGATGTGCCTTATCCGGTACAAATGAAAGAGAGAATGCGAGATTATCTTTATGCGATAATTTCTCCCAGCAAATTCGATACTTCGGAAGCCCCGGCATGGTTCAGAAGGCACCGATATTTATATAATCATTTTTATATGTCAATATCTATATCATTGATATTTGGAATAATTGGGGGCGTAATAGCATATGACGACACTATGAAAAAATCGTTAGTAGGTTTAAACACTTCCTATGACGTTTTCGTTACTGCTATATTTAATATAATAAATATTATAATTATGTGGATGTTAGTAATAACTTTGGCGTGTATGATTCTAGGGACTATTTTAATTTTAAGAGAAATATCAAAATGGATAAATGAAGAAAATAAGACGTCGAGTACAGATATATTTGATAGATTGCATAAATTCAGATATTTGCAAATGAACTTGTTATACTCATATTCTGTGATGATGATTGGCATTCCGAATTATGTCTTAACAAGTTTCAAAGGATACGAGTACAACTTGTGGATTTATCCAGGACTTTTTATTATAATATCTGCCCCTGCAGGATTTATTATCACGTTATTATCGACAACATACTATCAAAATAATATCCTAAATCGAACTAAGCAAACATACCTGAATAAGATAAAAATTAGAATTAAAGAACTAGAAGATTGCATTTTTGATAAATCCCTAGAAGAAGCGCATGCGGAAAAATGCGACGTGTATGTTTCATTATTAAATATCAATAAGAGCATGGAAAGTGTCAGGATTTTACCTTTTGATTTTTGGAACATTATTAAGATTTTGATAGCATCGATTACAAGCTTAACTCCATTAATTATAAAATTTATATAGTGGCATTCAATCAATGGTTCTGGCTGAGGTGCCAGATGAGAAATAAAAAATTAACCTCTGCGGGAAGCCGCTCTCACCCCGACGGGCATAGTATGCACAGAACCTTGCACAGGTCCTCGTCCAGGGCCTTCAGGTCCTTCCGGATCTTCTCGTCCTTCATCATCTCGCTGAGGTAGTTGAGGCGAGTGATGACGTCGTCCAGGGCCGACTCAGCCTCCTCCCGCCCCTGCCGGACGGTGGAGTAATATACCTCGCTCCGTTCGCTGCCGACCTCGATCCCGAAGAAGTCGTAGGCGAAAAGGCCCTTGTACTCCAGGATGATGGGCTTGTAGATCGAGCGCATCCGGGGGATGTAGAAGTCCTCCAGCATCTTACGCAGGAGCTTGTTCTCGACGTGGCCGATGTCGATTCTGAGGTAGCCCTTCCCATGGATGTACCGGGAGTAGAAGGCGTTGTACCTCATGGTGGAGGTGAGGTTCGTCCTCAGCTTCAGCCGGAACTCCCACTCCTCCCCGAACTCCACTACCCCCTCCTGGGTCAGGATGTGCCTGGCATCGACGATCAGCCCATTGTAGAACGCTATGATCACCTGGTCCACGCCCGGCCGCTCCTCTCTGATCAGGACGTCCTCCACGCCCCAGCCGAAGACCTCCGTCGCCGCCTCCCTGGTGGACCCCAGGCTGTTGAAGCGTCGGAGCATATCCAGCAGGTCGCCCATCTTCTCCATCGGCCATTTGGTGGTGTTTTGTCCCTGATAAACATTTTGTCGTATCCTCACCTATTATCCTCACCTATCCTCTCGCATTCTCTCCTATCCTCTCCTATTCTTTCGCGGCCTGGCGGACGCAAGAGGCCTCAATAGTCGCCCGGGGTTCTCCGGTCTGAGATGGGTATATCTTTAATATCTCTCCCGACCAAATCTTCTTGGTGTAAAATAATGATCGAGATAACCGATGCCGCGGCGGAAAAGCTCCTCATGAGCTCGGTGGAGGGAAAGGTCGTCAAGCTCTTCAAGACTACCCCCCCCGGCGATGTCCCCAGGTTTGCCCTGGGCCTGGGGCCCTTCGACGAGAAGGAGCTGGTCTTTGAGAGCAACGACGTTCGAGTCTACATCAACCCCAGCGACTTGGAGGAGCTCCGGGTTGCGGTCATCGACTACGTCGACGACGAGAGGGGGAAGGGCTTCGTCGTCATCAAGGGCCAGACCGAGGGCTGTGGCCTCATCAGCTGCGAGGAGTGCAGTCAGGACATCTGCAAGGAATGATCTTTCCTTAATACTTCAGGTCGGGAGGAGGAGGACGAGGACCGATCCGGCCACGGCGAGGGCGATGGCCGTCTCCACCAGCCTGAGGGCCGGTTTCAGGTCTCCGGTCGACGGCTCCGCCCCACCCTCGCCGACGACGTAGACCCCGGGCTTCTCCAGCCGTATCCCCAGGGCCCCCGCCGCCGCCGCCATCGGCCAGCCGGAGTTGGGGCTGGGGGTCGCAGCGTGGTCCCGGAGGGCGACCCTCAGAGCCTGCCCCGCCCTCGAAGGCCGGGCCGCGGCCAGGATGGGAAGGCTGAGCCTTGCAGGAGCCCAGTTGGCCAGATCGTCAATCCTCGCCGAGGCCCAGCCCAGCTCCCTCAGCTCCACGGTCCTGTACCCCAACATGCTGTCCAGGGTGTTGGTGGCCTTGAAGGCGAGGGCAGCCTCCACCCCGAGGCCGATGGGCGAGAAGAGGAGATAGTAGAATAGAGGCGAGACTATGGTGTCGACGTAGTTCTCGGTGAGAGACTCGATCACCGCCGAAGTCGCCTGAGTCCGGGTCAGCTTCTGGGGGTTTCGGCTCACCAGGGCCGGAAGAAGCCTCTTCGCCCTGTTAAAGTCCTCTTCTACCAGCCGCCCGATCTCGCTTGAGGTCTGGATGAGACACCTTATGGCTATCGTCGACTTGAGGAGGTATGCCGAGACCAGGACTCCCATGCCCAAGCCCAGAAGGTCCCCGGCGGCGATCAGAAGGTGGCCGACTCCCGCCGAGGAGAGGATGACCACAAGGGCGATCGCCAGTCCCCAGCCCCTCGTCCTCCTCGCCCGCCCCTTCAAGAGGCTTATCAGCCTTCCCATCAGGACCACCGGATGGACCCCGGCCGGCGGCTCACCCAGCATCAGATCCATACCGACCGCCAGAAGAAGGATCGCCAGAGGCACGGGGGCGAACTGGAGAATATCTGATATCATCAGGACCGCCCCCGAGATGGCGAAGAGCATTCGGAGATCATCTCTCATCTCTCCTCGTCAGTACCCCGGCCTTGTTTTGCGGATCATAGCAGCCTCTCCACCACCCTCCACATCTCGCCTGGATCATCGCCCCGGATCAGCCCCTCCATCACCCTCTCCGCCACCTCTGGCCTGTGGATGACCGAGCATTGGTCGCACGACCACTCTCCTTCGGCCATCCTGCCCCCGGTCCTCTCGTCGGCGCAGGGATAGAAGGGGCAGAAACAGAAGGTGCAGTCCTGATCGGGGAAATGGCAGGGGTACCGATCGCAGCTCAGCCTCTCCATCCCAAAACCTTCTCCATGGCGGCGACCAGCCTCGCGTTCTCCTCTCTATTTCTCACTGCCACCCGGACGTAATCCTCCCCAAGGCCGAAGGACCCGCAGTCCCTGACCAGAACTCTCTCCCGTTCCATCCTCTCCACGAGCTCGGAGGAGCGGATTCCCGTGGGACCCAGCCCCACCAGGATGAAGTTCACGGAGCTATCCACCGGATCCAGGCTGAGCCGTCTCAGCTCTGAGGAGAGCCACCGAAGCTCCTCTTTTATGACCAGCCTGCTCCTGGACAGGTGGTCTTCCTGGCTTAGAAGATAAGCTCCGGCCGCCGATGCTAGAGAGCTGATGCTCCAGGGGAGCCGGGTTCTGTTCATCACCTCGGCGAGATGGTCTCCTGCGACCCCAAACCCCAGCCTTATCCCGGGAACCCCGAAGGACTTGGTCAGGGACCTGGCGACAAATAGATGATCCATCCCCGGTGCCATATCCGCCACCGTCTGCTCGGGGTCGGAGAGCTCTATGAAGGCCTCGTCGACGAAGAGGAAGGTCTCCATCCTCTCGCACCTCTCGGCCAGGGCTGCGATCTCCGACCTTGGAAGGAGGATCCCCGTGGGGTTATTGGGGTTGCAGATGAAGACCGCCTTCGCCTCCTCCAGGAGGGCATCGTCCAGAAAATCCCTCGGACTTATGGGTTCCCTTATGCCCCGAGGTACGTGGACGATCTCCGCTCCGAAGAGGCGGGACTGGGCCTCGTACTCGCCGAAGGTCGGCTCGGTGATCACCACCTTCTCCCCGTCCTCGATCAGGACCTCGGCGAAGAGCCTCATCAGCTCCGAGGAGCCATTTCCGGGCACGATATATTGAGGTTCGACCCCCACGAACCTTGCCGCCGCTCCCCTGAACTCAGTATAATCGTTATCCGGATAATGGCCCACGCTCTTCATCTCCCGGAGGATCAGGTCTTCCAGGGGGGGATGGCCCAGAGGGTTAATGTTGGCGCTATAGTCCAGGAGGTCTTCCTGATCGAGGTTTCTCCTGGCGGCTTTGGCCCTTATCCTTCCGCCGTGGTGGCAGGCCTCGGCCTCCGCGAAGCTCTTTCTGATTTGCATCATGAACCGCCTCCTTCTCCAGCCTCACTCCATTTCAACCTGGCGGATTGGTTTCAATTTGAATGGATTTTTATCAATTTCATTGGATTTAACCAGGTCTAAACATAATCCTTAATTTTTAGCATTAAATTACCGTCACGATTTCACAATCTTAAATGTATATGTGTTCTAATCAATAATCTGAACAATAATATTCTCTCTATACAAGCTGGCAATCCGAAAGGGTTTTATCTTCTACATGCGACTACGCAGTCAAACCAGAGTATAGAAGGAGGTCAAGCATGGATAAGATGGAAGGCAGTTTTGCTGTTGAGGACATGCAGAATGTCCAGATCAACATCGGCGCGGTAGTGAAGGAGGTGGAGGAATGGGACCAGCCCATGGGCCCGTTCCCTTACCCGACGATCGCCACGCTTCGAGACTGGGACTTCAAGCTGATCAACCGGTATAAGGTGTTCTACTCCCCCATATGCGATCGGTGCACCCTCTGTACCTATGGTCCCTGCGACCTGACCGGGAACAAGAGAGGAGCCTGCGGCATAGACCAGGCGGCTCAGCAGGGGAGGATCGTCCTCATCGCCGTCCTCATGGGATGCACAGCCCACGCCGCCCACGGCCGACACCTCTACCACTGGTGCCTGGACAAGTTCGGGGACCTCCCCTTCAAGATGGGCGACGAGATCCTGGTGGACGCTCCTCTGACCAGGACCATCGCTGGCATCAAGCCCAAGACCCTCAAGGACTTCGGTCCGGTCCTCAGCTACGTCGAGGAGCAGGTCTCCCAGCTTCTGGCCTGCACCCACACCGGGAAGGAAGGAAGCTATCTCGACTTCGAGTCCAAGGCCCTTCACGCCGGGATGCTCGACTCCCTGGGCAAAGAGGTCTCGGATCTGATTCAGATCGTGGCCTACGACATGCCCCGGGGCGACGAGGACGCTCCCCTGGTGGAGTGCGGGATGGGAACCCTGGAC
>Ga0116162_10000310_pt1 | contig 37025 bp, 25 predicted proteins | sample AD_UKC105_MetaG_FD_89875 | JGI IMG/M metagenome (GOLD analysis project Ga0116162, IMG submission 89875) | Active sludge microbial communities of municipal wastewater-treating anaerobic digesters from Hong Kong - AD_UKC105_MetaG | ecosystem: Engineered > Bioreactor > Anaerobic > Digestate...
ACAACAACCCTGTCAAGGATTGCGGTCCCCCTGCCGGTTATCCGTGAGCTGCCGAAGCCGAACTCAATATTGCTGATGCGCATTTTAAGTCCGCGCTCGGTAACGATGACAAGTATATCTACCAGCACCTTGTCCTTTTGAGATTGGGACACATTGCCTGCCCGGTCAACAGCTTCAAGCTCAATGAAGTAATCGGCAGCTGACTCAACAATGTCTTTGTTGTCGCCCAGGCCGTCCCACATGATTTGATCCGGGACAGCCTGTTCACCGGTAAACATTTTAAAAACTGAACCTGACGGTGAATAGATGCGTATTGTCCACGAGGCGATGCTGAAGTTATCCCGGGCGGACGGAGTTATCACGAGCACATCATTTTCTCCATCGCCGTCAGGGGAAAAATAATCAGGACTGTGTTTAATCAATGTTTCAGGCGGGGTACTGTCAATGAGCAGTCTTTTTTCATACGAGGCAGGGGTATTGCCGCTCCTGAATACGGTACTGAACCCCACACGGTATTCACCGTCGGGAAAGGGGTTCCCCTCATCATCCCTGCAGTCCCAGGTTATATAGGGCGGAAGCGATTTTTCACCTCCGATTGATTTAACAACCCTGTCTTTGTCATCCTTAATCTCAATCTTCCAGGATTGCAGGCCCGAAGATTTCGAAAGCTTGAGAAACATTTTCAGGTCCCTGTCATTATTGAAAGAAAACAGCTCCTGGGAAACCTTAATGTCGGCAATCTCATATTGCCGGGTAAGCGTGATCTCATTGATGCCGGCAGTTGCGCTGTTTCCGGCGCGGTCAGTTGTGCTGACGAAATAGTTGTAAAGGCCTTCAGGAGAATCCTCTCCATTGTCATTTTTCCCGTCCCAGGATACATACGAAGGGATATCGTTCCCCTTCCAGGCATAGTGTTTTACCACGGTTCCGGATGAATCGGTGAATCCGGCCTGCCATTCGTCATCGTATTCGCTGTTAACCTTTTGAATGATGACCAGTTTATCTTTGCGGTTGTCTCCGTTTGGAGAAAAAAGATTATCGTCATTCAGCAGGCTCACCTTCGGAGAATTGTTGTCAACAATAATCAGGCCTTTCTTTTTTGAAGCGATATTGTCACGTTCATCCCATGTATAAAAAGACCAGGAGTATTTCCCGTCTGCGGCAATGCTCCCCTCGTTGTCAGTGCCGTCCCACATGATCTTCTCAGGTACAACCATGGAAACCTTTTTCTGAAAAAGCCTTTTAAAAAACGTTTTAAAAGTTAGACCCTGAATAATATCACGCTCAGACATCCGGTAATCCTTAATCGTCCGGCCTTCCTGGTCAACAATCTGGAAGCGCCATCCCTTGATCCTGCTTTCATCTTCAACATCCAGCCCGAACATGACAAAATCCTGAGTGCCGTCATGGTTGGGCGAAATATACGCCTGGTCCTGCGATACTGTCGTAACCGGCGCCATTGTGTCAAGCTTGCCGATTTCCATGGTAATACCGGCGTAGTGCACATAGCTGTTGTTCCGGTATAAATTGAATGCGTAATTCAGCGTCCCTTCAAAATCACCGGTGATCAGCCGAAGGCCGGCACCACAGGTGAAGTCGCCGTAATCATAAGACTGCGGAACGATCGCGCCGAGGCGGATGATCAGATATTTAAAAATTTCAGTTTCAAGGCCGAACTTGACCGGGTAGCTGCGGTAAAGGTCTATAAATGAAATTTCATTTCTGAAGGTTATTGAAGCGTGATAGTGCCTGAAAAAAACAAAGCTGTATCCCAGGGTCAGTGAATTAAACTGCGCGTCAGCCGGAGTTGAGCCGAAAGGACCGCCAAAATTGATAGACCCCCCGATTGAGGGATCAAAAATGCCAAACCCGTACCTGCCCCTGGTGCTGTTAAAGCGATAGGACGCTCCGAGCGCAGCCCCGAGATAAAAGACATCCCCGCCCGACTGCCCGTAGCAAAAGTTGAGCGACATGCCCATGGCCAGCCGCGGCGTCACCATCTTCGCGCCCCCGAAAAGAACATGATACGCGCTGGAAAGGTCTCGCGCGTCTTTGCCGTGGGGGATCATGATCATGCGGAACGCCCCGCCGAGAACACCATATGCTGTCGGAATGGCAATGGCAAGGTCAGGATTGTAATAAGCACCGTCAAGGGTCCCGTACTGAAGCCCGAGCGAGAAACGCTCGATCCCGGCAATAGATGCGGGGTTATGATAAAACAGGTCCACGCCCCGCGCGGTCACTCCGGTCCCGCCGCGGCCAAGCGCGGCAGCCGAATCGCCGTACAGGGAGAGAAGCCTGGCGCTGTGAGATTCCGCAAAGACAAAACCGTTGAAAAAAATAATAAATAATGCCGCAAAAAAAAATTTTTTACTCATACGTTAAACCTTATCATAAACTTTTTTCTCTCTTTCCGAATTTTTGGGAAAGAAATCCACGGAGACGCAGAGGGAACAGAGGCATGGCAATGTCATTTCAACAGGGGAGAAATTTATTTTACAAATTAAAATTCTCATTGCTGCTCGATTCGAAATGACAGAGTAAACCGCAAACGCATCTATCCCCCATGCCGTTACATCCGTATTTATGCTTCGAAAAAATTCAGTACGTGTCTGTAATAAAAATCCCCGCATCCTTCTCTGTGTACTCCGTGACTCCGTCGCCATCTTTTTCACATTGTTTTTTGATATTTAAATCCCAACATTCCGGAATAAGCCACTTTTTTTTATTTCAGGAATAGCATAAATCCGGGCAATTTAGTGAAAAAAAGCTGAAAGGGCAAGCGATTTTTAATGCCGGTGAGGGTATAATCAGAAGAAGAAATTTTTCAACGCCCGGCCATCACATGACTAAGGGAATACCCGGTTGAATTATCGATAAAAATGGTATATATGCCGCCATTATACTCAACTGCTTTCATATCGGAGGGCGTATTGTTGTATGTCGAAAAAAATCCATTAAGTCCGCCACCATCTACCGGAGTCCATGGATTGATCTTGTCCCCGGTGAATATTGAGGCAAAAAGCGCACCATAATACGTTCCTGATGCGGAATCATAAATATCTTCACTCCACACCACGCAGAGACGGTCCCTTACCATAAGCATTGCGGTTTCATACGCGTACCAGGTGAGGTCAGTCCCCCTCCTGAGGCCGCCGTTGATTTCTGGAACTCCGTCATTATCACTGTCAGTAAAGCCATCCATCCAGGAGCCGTCTATGCTGCGCACATTAAGCCTGCTGTAATAAGTCCCGCCATCCGGCGAAAAATTTTCAATCCAGTTTACATAGATGGTATTATTATACGGCAGGATGTCATCCATGTCAGGAACGGTGGCCGTCCCGGCATTATAATAGTTCATGTTATCAGTGTATGTCATCCATGATGATCCGTCGAACTGCCTGACTTTGAGATTATAATCCTGAATAAGCACGACATACAACACCCCATTGTAAATAGTCACATTCGTCCGCATTACAGAGAGGTCCGAGTTATTTATGCCGTACCCATAGCTGTCCTCGGCTGTATCATCCCAGGTCGCGGTGAGGTGATTATAAAACTTCATCCTCGCGTAACCCTGCTGCTCCCATATCACGTACAGATCTCCATTCATATCAACCATGTTAATGTTTGTCGGATTGCCGCCAACCGAATACTGGATCCCAAGCCCGAGTTCAGCACCGTCAACAGACCTGATGTTCACATCACCGCTGTCGGTATATCCCAGGAGAAGACCGAAGCTTGAAGGGTACATCACGAGGTCATAGCCCGTACCCGGAACGGAGTATTCTGCTACATAGTTCCATTGCGGGTCAGCGTCATTCCCGTTATAGCTCATGACCCTGATGAACAAATCCTCAATCCAGGCGGCGTAAAGCGTGTTATTATAAACACCCAGGCACGGAGAATAGGCGTAGGAATACGGATTAACATTTAACGTGTAAACCGGGTAAGCGGCATCATAGGTGTTAAGGGGATCAAGCGATTTCCATTTAAAATTCAGGCCCGTTGATTCGGACTTATTCTCCAGCCATTCGCCGAACATGTCATCACAGCCTATATATACCGTGGCCATTAACAGAAAAAAGATCATCATCACGCTTTTTATATTCATTGCAGTCCCCGTTTTTCGATATATAACACAGACAAGGTACTAAAACCTCCTGACGAATCCAAGCGATAGTTGCACCAGATGCACAACCATAACCGAGTCCCCATATTCAATGAGAGGAACATACGCGGCATTAATCTGAAGGGAATAACTTTTTGTCAGGTGGAACCAGAGGCCAAGGCCGATACGCTGCGCCTGGTGAAGCGACATTATGTCCTCAGACTCTTTTTCATCCGTATATGAATCCGTCACCCTTTCAATGCTGAGTGCGTCAATACTGAACCCTAATGATAAAAACGGAACCAGGCTGCAGACTTTAGCAAGGCGGATGTCGAAGGCGATATCAGCATACAATGGCACAGACATAAAAAAATTGGTTTGAATGTTCTCGTTCTCATTTCCGTTTTCCATGCCCGGGAACAGTGAATAACCAAGGACCAGTCCGGCCCTGAAAAAATTCTTCTGGTAATGAAAACCGAGAGTAAATCCGAAGCCGGCACTGGTCTTACGGGTGATTTCCCCGGCAAGAGGACCCATTGCCGTCAGGGAAAATTCAAGATCATACCATGTTGTCTTTTTTCGTTCCGGCTCCCTGAAGTAGTCCCAATAGTTCGATTTTTTCGCGTTGAGATAATTTAAAGGGACAAAGAGCAAAACCAGCTGAAGTAATATTACCGTGACTCTCGTTCTTTTCATGCAATCAAATCCTGATCAGGGGAAGACCCGTCGGCTTCTTCTTATCATATCGTTTGCAGAGGAAATGTCAATACTTTTAACGATTACTTCTTCCAGGCGTAGAGGACGAGGCTTTTAGGGAAGAAATAATTACAGAAACCCTCGACGCGCCGCATGAAGTTTGAATACAGACCGAGGTGTAAAAAGCGGTGATACGATCTGGTTAGGGGATGTTCATTGTTATGCAGCCCTACAACACTCCTGATCGCCCACCACACGGTATGGAACGCGTGTTTGTGGCCCACCGCGTATATTTCAAGGCCGCTTCGGCGCATCAATTCCGCAAGTTCCCGCGGGTAATAACGCCGGATATGGCCGCCCGGGGAAGTGTAATATTCATACGTGAGAAGATCGTAGACGGCCTCGCTGAACCTGGTGGGGACGGTAATGGCGATGCTGCCGTTTTTTTTCAGAACCCGGGCAAGCTCCCTGCACGCAAGGGCGTCATCCCTGACATGCTCCATGACCTCCGAGCAGATTATCCGGTCAAAGGTATTGTCCCTGAAGGGAAGCCGCAAAGCATCACCCGTATGCACGCAAAAATTGCTGTGGTCCGGGCAAACCCCTGTCTTGTTAATTTCTACCAGGGCGAATCTCGTCTTTCTGGCGCATTCCATGTCCATGTCCATACTGAACACTTTTGCCTGACGCGAGATAAATTCAACCGAATGCCGCCCGAAGCCGCAGCCCGCGTCAAGGACAACATCCCCTGACCGCACCCCGAGCCGCTCAAAATCAACGGTGAGCATTTATCGCCTCTTCATATATTTTAACCAGTTCATGCGCGGCATTCTGCCAGGTGAACACGTTGAGCACGCGTTCCCGGGCCGCTTTTCCTATGCGGCGCCGTACATCAGGATTGTCAATAAGGAAGTCAATGCCTTCCGCAATCGCCCTAGCGTCTCTTGTGGGGACAAAATAGCCCGTTTTCATGTGCTCGCCAACAACCTCGGGGAGCGCCCCGCCGGTGGACGTAATGACCGGCAGCTCGCATGCCATGGCCTCTGCCGCCGGGAATCCAAAGCCTTCATAGATTGAAGGAGAAAGCGCGATCTCAGTTTCCGAATAAAGCCGTATCAGTTCAGCCAGGGGGATTTTCCCCGTGAAGGTGATCATGCTGTTCAGGCCGAAACGGCTTATCCATGAGGGGACATACTTTCTGTTCGGGGCCCCTCCGTCAACAATGGTGAGATGGACCTTATTCCTGGTCATAGTCAGGGCCTTGAGCATATAACTGATGCCTTTTTTACGGTCTTCGACATTGCCGACGAAGATCAGGCTGTTTTTTTTCTTCTTCACCCCTTTTATCGGATAGAAGATCGTGGGGTCCATTCCATTGTACACGACACTGATTTTTTTATCGGGAACGCCAAAGGCATTGGTTATCTCCTTTGCCGAATCATATGAAACGGTAATAATCCTGTCCATACGGTTGGAAACGAACTTCTGCATTAACAGAGGGTAATAAAGCACCCTTTTCATTTTAATTCCGAAATCAGACGGATATTCAAACCAGGTTGAACGGTCAATCGAAAGCGGATGATGGATTGTGGATACAAAAGGGACTCCCAGCAGTTTTATCAACAAGAATCCGTATCCCAGGCATTGATTGTCATGAATAATATCAAAATGATGGGTTTTCATGAGCTCCTTGAGCTTCATAAACACCCTGAAGGAAAAAGTTTCAATCTCAGGAAAAATCCCCATTTTTGAAGACAGGAACTCGTAAAAGTTAAGCGGCTGATATGTCGCAAACGGCTTATGCGGCTTGATAAAATTATTGCGGTTGTTGAAGTAATTATGGTTGCTCAATCGGTGAATGGTCACTCCCTCAACTTCGCGGGGATAAGGCGGGCCGACTATAACATGCACATCATGCCCCTGCTTGGTCAGTTCTTCCGCAAGGTACATCAGGTAGATGCCCTGCCCTCCGCAATACGGATTTCCTCGATAACTTAAAAGACATATCTTCATAATCAGCTCCTGTACCTTTCAATCACATCCCGGTAAACATCCAGCGTGTTTTTCGCAGCAACAGGCCAGGCAAAGTTGTTTTCGGCACGAATCCTTCCCTCTTTACCCATGCGGTCTCTCCGTTTTTTATCACCGAGAAGCTGCATTACCGCATTTTTCAGGGCGAGTGGGTCACCGGGCGGAACCAGTATCCCGGTTTTGTCATCTACAACTTCCTTAAGCGCCCCGGCGGCAGTGGCCACGACAGGCGTTTCACATGCCATTGCTTCAGCAGCGGGCAGACCGAAACCTTCATATAACGACGACATGACGAGAATCGTTTTCCTGCTGTAAAGACTGACAAGCGTCTGGTTGTCGACCTTGCCGGTGAATTCAACGCGGTTTTCAACATGATATTTTTTAACCAGCGTTGCGGCATTCAGTTTTTTTTCATCGACAATGGTGAGTTTAATATGCTCGGGAAGAAGGGAAAGGGCCTCTAACAGGAAATGAATCCCCTTTTTATGGTCTTCGGTATTCCCCACAAAAAGAAGTGCGTTTTCCTCCCGCTTCTCGCCGGTATTCCTGAACAGGTCAACATCCATTCCGTTAAAAACAACCGAGATCTTTTTTTCAGGCAGGTTAAACACCTGGTTCAGTTCCCTGAGGCATTCATGGGAGGATGTTATCACCCGGTCAATACGCTTACTGACTATGCGCTGCATGCCGAGCGGATAAAACAAAAGCGTGGTTAGTTTCCCCCAGAAGGTGGTATCCATGGTCAGGTCAGCATCGCGGTCTCTGTTCAGGGGATGATGAATCGTGGAAACAATGGGGATTCCGTATCCCTTCATGGGTATCAGGCCCCACCCGAGAGTATTAACGTCATGGATTATATCAAATTGTTTTTTGCCGAGAAGTTCTTTAAGAAAAAAAAAGGTCCTCATGCTGAAAGTTTCCATCTCCGGAAAGATATGAAAACGCGTGAGAAAGTAATCCACGAAATTCCAGGGCGAGAGGAGCCGTTTTTTCGTGTCATAATTCATTGAACGGGTCCTGACCATCCAGATGTTCAGGTTTTCCATCCTGTGGACCGTGGCCCATTCGTCAAGCGGGTCAGGATAGGGAGGGCCTACAACAACATCAACTTCAACACCAAGGCGTGCGAGTTCTCTGCTCAAATAGAAGAGATAAACCCCGAGTCCGCCGCAAAACGGGCTTCCCCGGTATGCATGTAAAAGGACTTTCATCTAAAATCATGACTCATAAATTATTTTGGGAGAGTGCTCCTGGTGGTCACAATGGCAATACCAACCCAGAATATGGCTCCAAGTACAACCAGGGAAATGACCATGGCCGGAATGGCAAGGGCCCAGTAAGCTCTGAGATAAACGCCATAAACCATCAGCAGGGCAACGGTCAGGGTAATTATGCAGAGAACAACTGCTTTAATTTTTGAATAGTCTTTCTTTTCAACTATTTCAGGCATAGGCGGCACCACCTTAATTGTAATAATTGTCCAGCCGATCCAGAATCCGACGCCGACTACAAAAAGGGAAACCATCGCAAGAGGAACGGCAACACTATAATAGGTCACCGCATTCAGTTGAGCCAGATCCAGCGGCAGGGGATAATCAGCATCAATTAAAAAAATAGAATATATGAAAAATCCCAGTAAACTGAGAGAAAAGATCAAAGCAAGAAAACCCCAGATTTTTGCTCGTGGCATAACCTTTACCTTACTATAATGTTGAATTATGAATATAAAAATTACATGCTTGAACAAACATCAAATCAAACATTGATATTGTCAACCTAATTAATGAGCATTAATATTAATTCATTTTTGTAAAAAATATTGAATCATCACTAATAATCCGGCCAAAAAACATTATTAAAGAGTAAAGTATTTATAACTTAATAAAATACTCTTTCAAACCGGCAAAGGAAGGTGAAGAATAAGCAATTAAAAAATCAGGAAGGTAATAATTATTCAAAACGATCTGCTTGACATCAAGTTCTGAGCCGTCAACATACGTCAACTGCCCTCCGGCTTTTAAAATAACAGGGATAGCGCCCGCCCAGTCCCAGAGATAAGACCTGCCCACAAAAGCAAGGGCCCTGTTTCTTCCACTGTCAACAATGAGCGCGGCCTGCAGGGCAGTTGAGCCGAGGTTCCTGACCTTGCCGGGAAAACTGACCCGGTAGGTCTTATGGATTTCAGAGGCATAAAATATATTGGTTTCTGAATCAATTTTCAGATCACGGTCTGCATGCACGGGCTTATCGTTCAGGTAGGCCTGCTCATCATCGTTGTAAAAAAACAATCCTGAAGCGGGTGAATACACAAAGCCATACAGGGGGCTGTGCCCCTTGAAAACTCCCACTGATACGCACCAGATGGGAAGGCGCATGCTGTACATTGCCGTGCCGTCAATGGGGTCTATGATGAAATTAAGAGCATGCTCATCCATCCTGACTGACGAACGGTCAAAGTTCTCTTCATAGATATAGGCGGCATCTTTAAAACGTTCACGGAGCATCTTCAGAAGATAATCCTGCACCTGGTAATCAACTTCGGTTACAATCGTTCTGTCATCCTTTCGCTTCATTCCAAAATCAGACATCTGGCTCGCGTGGGCATGCGTACCGGCTTCATGAACGATTTTTTTAATAAAAAGGATGTCACTCTTATCCATCATTCGACTTAATTCCTTTTCAGTTCCCGTTGAATCATCCGTATTACCTCGTGATCAGGGGGAAATATCCGTTTAAACTGGATCAGGGCCTTTTTATACAACGCACTGCTTTTTTCCCTGTCTGCAACGAAATTCTGATAGAAGACCGCCCGGCAAAGCAAAACATTGGCGCATACCCTGATGTCCTTTTCATATGTTGAGGCGAAATGATCAAAAAACTTTTCGAACAGCGACAACTTGCCCGCTGTTCTGAAGATGTTTATCATTTCATAATAGTATTCAATGTTATACACATCAAGGGCAAGGAGAGCTCCCCCCTCCTTCATCCATGCATCCTCGTCTTCAAGCACAAGGGACAGCGAGAATATCTTCTGGGCATTAAAGAAATCTATCCGCCCGAAATCCCGGGACTTTCGATAATACATAAGAGCTTCATTTTTTTTGTCAAGGGATTCACAGGAAAGCCCGGCCAGCAAAGCCGCATCACTTTTATTGTAGGGGACCGAAAACGTTTCAATGGCCCTGCGCGCGTATTCGAGGGAAACATCGAAGTCGCCGGTCATGTAGCTGGCCTGGGCCAGGCCGTAATTCCCGTTGCCATATTCAGGTGCCTGCGATATGATCCTCCGGTACAGCTTGATGGCCTCTCTATTTTTTTTCTTAAAAACCAATACCATTGCGCACTTTTCCAGAGAGCTGATATCAAGCGGCTTTATTATATCTGCCTTGCGGTACAGCTCGTCGATACGGTCAAACAGTTCAGCGCTCTGCATAAACCATTTATCACGGTAAATCTGGTACACTGAGAAATAAAAATCTGCGAGAAGCCGGTATGGCCGGTCGTCACTCGGCGTTTTTTCTATCCTGCGCTGCAGAATGCGGTTAATCTGAAAGTCATAAGCGTTATACACGGTAAAATTTTCGGGATCAACAAGATAATCATCCAGGGTCTGGCCGCTGTTTAAATCGATGAAGGTAAACGACTGGTGCATCACTGTGGCAGCTGAATAATTCATGGCCAGATGTATTTTTTTCTCGAAAAGTGCCAGATCATTATTGTCGCTGTCTTTTTCGTCCAGGAGCCTGAAAGCCGCAGCGTATTTTCTCTCCCTGATCAGGCGGTCAGCCTCCGCAAGAACATTCGTTTGCCCGCCCGCCCAAAGACACTCTTGCGGAAAAAAAACGCCGGCCAGGATCAATAGTGTTATCAATCCTCTCATACCTTTACCTGTATCAGGCCATTGTTTATTCCAGGATTCTTCTTTCAAGCAGCTTTTCAAAATCGTCTGCCGGGACAGGTTTGCTGAACAGGAAACCCTGAAGCAAATCACAGCGAAGGCCCCTCAGAAACTCGCGTTGCTCCTTCGTTTCCACTCCTTCAGCGATTACTTTCAGGTTCAGGTTATGGGCCATGGCTACAATAGCGCGGGTTATTTCAGTGTTATTCTCGTCAACGATCAAATCGCGGATAAAGCTCTTATCTATTTTCAGATAATGTATTTTAAAACGTTTCAGATAGCTCAAAGAAGAATAGCCTATACCAAAATCATCAATCGAAAAACTCACGCCGATCCGGTTCAGGGATTCCATGACGCTGATCGCGTTGTCAGGGTTGTCCATAACGCTGCTCTCGGTTATTTCAAGATCAAGGTACTGGGGCCTCAGGTCATATTTTTTCAGAGTCTGTTCAACTTTAAAGGCAAGCTTTTTATCGCGGAACTGCTGTGCTGAAAGATTGACCGCGATACGCAGGTCGTCATACCCAACTTTATGCCACAGGGCTGCCTGCATGCACGCCCTGTCGAGGGTCCAGTCTCCGATGTCATAAATCATCCCCGTGGTCTCGGCAATAGGGATGAATTTATCCGGAGGGATATAGCCAAATTCCGGGTGTTTCCACCGTATAAGCGCCTCCATTCCGGTGATTCTGCTGTCAGGGGCGGTGATAAGGGGCTGATAAAAAAGCTCGAAATGATCACCGGAGAGCGCGTTTCGCAGGCTGTTTTCAATGGCAATGCGCTCCTGCGCCTGGCTGGTCATGTCAGCATCAAAAAAACGGTAAACATTGCCTTCGCTCTTCGCGTCCCTCAGCGCGATGTCGGCGTTTTTTACCAGCATATCGGCATCGTCACCATCCCTGGGAGAGATGCTTATGCCGATGCTCAGGCCGAGGTATACTTCCCTTCCGTCAATTTTCATCGCGCTGGAAATCACCTCAATCAGCTTGCCGGCCACGATCGCGGCGTCAAGGTCATCGGAAATACCGTTCAATATAATGGTAAACTCATCACTGCCGAGACGGTACAGGTAATCGCTCTTTCTCAGGCATCCCTTCAGTCTTTTTGAAACCACCTTTAAAAGCGCGTCGCCGAAATTGTGACCAAAGACGTCATTAAGATTTTTAAACCGGTCAAGGTCCAGAAAAAGAAGGGCCTTATTTTTTCGGGGCTCTTCCCTCTTTGCCTGAATAATGAGTTCATAAAACCGTTCGAAAAATGCCCGCCGGTTCGGAAGGCCGGTAAGCGGGTCATGATAGGCGATATAGGTCAGCTCTTCCTGGGTCTTTTTCTTGTCCGTTATATCTTCTATAATTGATGCCAAGCGATATATTTCGTCATTTTTGTCCCTGATGGCTGAAATATGATTTCTGACCCACTTCATGGCCCCGTCAGGCCTGATGATCCGGTATTCAAGTTCTTTTCTCTTGTCAACGACCCAGGTATTCATGAACTCCTGCACCGCATCCCGGTCATCCTGGTGGATGGCGTCAAAAAAAGCTTCAGGAACCTGGTAGAGAACATTGAGGGGACGGTCAAAGATCTCTTCATAAGCGGGGCTTATGTACAGGTAAACCTTATTGCGGTAATCATATATGATAAAAACTTCATGGATGTTGTCAGCGACCTGCCTGAACCGCTCCTCGGTGTTGTTCAGGATTTTATACGCACTACCGAGATTTTTATAGGCCTCTTCAACCTGCGAAGCCTGGTCGTGATACTGCCTGAATATCCCGGCCATTGACAGAAGGATAAAACAGGTTATACCGATACTGAAACGTGAAAAAAAGGCGTCTGAAAAGAGGCCGATATTGTTCTGGTTGTGCACAAAGGCGCTGTCGCTGACAGCACCCAAAACAGCCAGCGCAAGCCCGATGAGAGGAAGTAATATATACTGGTATCTCTTGTGCCATTTAAGTTCAGCGAAAAAGCAGGCAAAACTGTAGACGATCATGATCAGCAGAAACATATCCCTGACCAGATAAAGGGGCCCTTCCTGTCCCCTGCCATGGTCCCAGGAAAAAGTCAGCCAGGTATTTCGATGGATTTTCTGTGAAACAAAAAGATCAGGAACACTATATGCGGCAACCAGAATAAAAATGGAAACAGCCAGCCCGGCGATCCATACGATCCGGTTCATCCTTTTCCATTTTTCATTAAGCTCAAGCAGGAAATTCAGAAAATAGGGAACACCAAAAATAAAAAAAGCACCGGAGATCTGTTCAATGCGGTGGAACTGCATGCCCAGCGGCGCATTCTGGAGCCATCCCCCGGAAAACAGAATTACAATCTCGCATCCAACAAAAATAAAAGCGAATGAGTTCAGCAGAAGTATTGAAAAATAAATTTTCTCGGAAGTCCGCTGAAACAGATACGCGAACAAAACAATACCTGTCACCAGAATGCCTGTGCAGATTGAAGGAATTAAAAGCTGGTACAGCTGCAGATCATGTTCAAATATTACCATAGAAATCAATCCAGACTGATACGAATATCCATATTAATAATGATTCTCCATCCTAGAGATACTGAGGCTGTATTATCCGGAATGTTTGAGGCAAGCAGCACTGAATCTCTACAAATTTAAATATAGTTTAAACGCCCTTAAATATCAAGAGAAAAATTTTATTACCGACAAAAGTGCAATAATGAATAATTTGAATTTTATAACCTCGTTCATTTTCTAATGCAATTAACGGTATATTGGCGCAATCTCCCGGTGAAACAGGCATTACAATATGCTTGACAGTATGATGATTAAGGCATCTCTTTAATAAATGCTATTGCTGATTAATTCGTCATCCTTTCTCGATTCAACTGGCCGGATCTTGTGTAATTATATCAGCGGAATGGGTATCCACAGGAAATAATCATGATCGCACGACTGACAGGAACTATCGCAGAATTAAAACCAACAGAAGTGATTCTTGACATTCAGGGCGTCGGCTACCAGGTCATGATTCCATTTTCAACCTATGAAAAAATCTGTAGCGGTGAGCGGGCAAGCCTTCATATCTACACCCTTCACAAAGAAGACCAGTTCAAACTTTACGGATTTTTTTCTGAAGAAGAAAAAAAAATATTTTCTCTTCTCCTCGACATAAGCGGCATTGGCCCGTCCATGGCCCTGTCAATACTTTCCGGGATGTCGATCCCTGATCTTATCGACGCGGTCAAAAATGGCAACACCCACCTGCTTGTCAAAATCCCCGGCATCGGCAAAAGCAAAGCGGAAAAGCTGGTATTCGAATTAAGCAGAAAAACGAAAAAGCTTGATGAGCTGAATATCACCTCAAGAGCAGAAAGATCAGTCAGGAGGGATGTCATTGAAGCGCTTCATTCGCTCGGGTTCGAGGAAAATAAAATATCACCGGTTATTGATGAAATATTGAAAGAAGACCCGGAAGTTTCCCTCGAAAAAGCAGTGAAGGAGGCGCTGAGGCGCCTTTCTCTTTAAAAATTCCTTATACCGCTTATAACAAGACCTTTTACCGCATCAACGGACGCGGCAATACCGCTTTTCAAAATGTCCGTTGCATGCTCGGCACCGGCTACCAGGGGGATGTCCAGTGTCTTTGCCACCGTAACCGCCCTGGACAGGGTTCCCGGTTCCTCGGTTATTATCGCGGCCGCATGCCGCAGCATGGGGATCACCTCGTCAGTTGTTTCCTTGATGACAATGATATTACCCGCATCGAAGAGTTCTTCGGTGCCGGCCCCCTGCTGCTCCACGTACAGGATTCCTGAGGCGAACCCCCCGTGCATGCCCTCGCCCCTGAGAAGGACATCTCCCACGACCTGGATTTTCATCGTGTTGGTGCTTCCGCTTACGCCGACCGGCGTTCCGCCGGTAATAACAACAAGGTCGCCCTCTTTCACGATACCGTTTTTCAGGGCCTCGTCAACGGCCTGAGAGAATATCCTGTCAGTGGAATCTGCGTCCTTCACGCAAAAAGGAGTGATTCCCCACGACAGGGAAAGCTGACGCCGCGCACGGGATGAAACCGTGGTTGCGACAACGGGACAGGCAGGACGAAACCGCGAGACCATGCGGGCAGTATGGCCTGTCTGGGTCACGGTGAGAATCGCCGCAGCCTGAAGGTCATGGGCCGACGAACAGGTCGCGTGGCTTATGGCCGAAGTGACATTTTTTGAAACAGAGCCGTGGGTTCGTGCGAAGCGCTGGACGTAATCAATATTGCGTTCGGTTTCAACGGCAATGCGTTCCATGGTCATGACTGATTCAACGGGATATTTGCCTATGGATGTTTCTCCTGAAAGCATGATCGCGCTGGTGCCGTCATACACCGCGTTCGCGATGTCGGTGATTTCGGCCCTGGTGGGACGGGGGTTCCGTATCATTGAATCAAGCATCTGTGTCGCAGTGATTACCGGCTTGCCCGCGCTGTTGGCCTTTAAAATAATAGATTTCTGTATCGCCGGGATCTCCTCAAAGGGAATTTCCACGCCCATATCACCCCTGGCGACCATGACCCCGTCGCTCACCCGGAGGATCCCGTCAATATTGTTCACGCCGTCCCTGTTTTCGATTTTGGCGATTATCCGGATGTCATCCCCCCCGTTCCTGCGCAGAAGGCTCCTGATTTCCATGATATCGGCCGGGCTCCGAGAAAACGAGGCAGCGATAAAATCAAATTCCTGCTCTATGCCGAAAAGAAGGTCGGCCTCGTCCCGGTCGCTCACGAACGGAAGGTTGATGGTAACGCCGGGGATGTTGATGCTCTTCCGGTTGCTCAGGGTGCCGCCGTTCACGACCAGGCATTCCACTTCTTTCTCCCGGAGTGAAACCACTTTCATCTCGATAAGGCCGTCATCAAGAAGGATGCGGTCGCCTTTGTCCAGGTCTGAAGGAAGGCCCGGGTAGGTCACCGATACCCGTTCGGTGTTGCCGGCTACCTCTTCAGTGGTGAGCACAAAGGTCTGTCCGGCCTTCAACTCTGCCGCTCCGTGCTCAAAAGTTTTGACCCTGATCTCCGGGCCTTTTGTGTCAAGGAGAAGTGCCACGGGAAGGTCAAGCTCGTCCCGGATTTTTTTCACCATGCCGGCCCTCATTTTATGCTCATCATGGGTTCCGTGAGAAAAATTCAGGCGCGCCACGTTCATCCCCGCGAGCATGAGCGAGCGAAGAACCTCTTCACTGTCTGTTGCGGGCCCGAGAGTGCATACTATTTTTGTCTTTCTCATTTACTCTCTTCTCTTATTTTATTTTGACAAAATAAAGGTAATCCGCCGGGGGGAGGCCGGCGCTTTTCAGGTCGTCGTGCGTGATTGTAACCGGGCGCGACATCGCTTTTTCAGCCCGGCTCAGCACCGGGCCATTACCGCGGGAAACAAGGACAATCCTGCTCCTGACCGGGCCCGCCCTCCTTTCAACCCTGGCAGGAACCCCGAGCCCGAACTTTACATGGTATTCCCCTGTAATGACAACCACCGGCCCGGCTTTTTCAGCGGACCTTGCCCGGCCCAGGCCTTTATACACGGTCTCTGCGATTGCCTCGTCCCTGCAGACCTGCGCTTCGAACATGAAGCGTTTTCTTTCGGGCTTCATGAATGCGTGCACCATGAATATTTTCTCAAGCAGTTTCTCGTAAGCCGGGGAGTTGAAGTCAACAGTTTCCGGAAGCGCCGCGCGCTCATGAGCGTCGAGCGAAACGAGGCCCGACCGTGAAACTTTTGAGATCACCGCAGAAGGTGCGTTGGCAGCCAGCACCGTCCCCCCGCAGGTCCTGGTACTTTCCATTATATTTTTGTAATCGCAATAATTGCTCCACGTCTCTTTCCATTCCGTCTTCAGTGCAAATTCCTCAAAGCTCAGCGACCCCTTATTATATTCATCAAGCGCGTCCTGGGTTTCCCGTTCAAGCTGTTCCATGACAAGGACCGGGGCCGCCCCTTTTTCACAGAGCCCTGAAATGATCTTTTCATGCACTGAATGGTGGAGGTCAACGGTATGGGTTTCTGCGAGATAGATCACGTCACAGGCGGCAAGATCATCAATAAGACCGGTCCGGGAAATCTCATTCCCGGAGATCAGGTCAAGCCAGGAGCCCTGTTCGGCAGCAGGGAGGGCCCCATTACCGGTTAAAAATCCCGATTGTGGGCCCGGCTGCTCAGGCAAAAGAAAAAGCGCGAGAGCAAGCAATGATCGCATGAGCATAACAATCCCTCAGCTTATCTTTTTTGCCAGTATAACAGTAAGGTCATCTGAAATCATCTCTTTTTCGTGATATAAATTAAATTGTTTCATCACGAAATCAAGCTCTTCAGCCGCGCTTGCTGCCGGTGCATCACTGAAAGCGGCAATGATCCTGTCTATGCCGAATTCATTTCCCTTTCTGTCAGTCGACTCCATGAGGCAATCAGTATAAAACAAAAGCGAGTCTCCTTTTTTCGCTGGAAAAGAAATGAGGCCGTAGCCTTTCTCCATGACCTCAACGCCCAGAAAGGGGCCCTTGGATTGGTATTTTTCATCCTTTATCTCTCTTACCGTTCCCCCCGATGTGCGCATCAGAAGATCGGGATGTCCCGCGTTCACATACTCAACGTCATCACCGGTGAAACGGAGTATTATCCCGGTAAGATAGTTCCCCACACTGCCGATTTCATTGATAAGATCCGTGTTTGACTTGTTGAGCACCTCATTCAGGCCGATGCCGGTCCCTTCATTGAAGTTCCTGAACAGGATTGATTTGGCCAGCATGGTAATAAGCCCTGAAGCGACACCGTGCCCTGAAACATCAAAAAGCGAAATCCCCAGCAGGATGTTTTCGGACACATAAAAATCATACAGGTCGCCGGACACACCGGACATCGGCCTGAAATAAAAGGCGACTTGCCAGTTGCCGGTTTCGGGAGGGCTTTCTGGAAAAAACTTTCTCTGCACATTGATGGCCATGGCCATGTCGCGGTTCATGATCACCTGGGCTTCCTCGAGCTCTTCGTTTACCGCTATGAGGTTTTGGTTCATGGACTCAAGCTCCTCGTTCGCGGTATTGAGCTCTTCCGTGCGCGCCAGAACTTTTTTTTCAAGGTTCACGTTGAGGTCAAGAAGCTGCTTTTTCATGACATTGATCTTGTCCGCCATGCCCAGAGACAGAAGAATGACCATGGCAGATATTCCGAACTGTAAAAAATGCCGGGTGAACAGAGTTGACGGCATTACACCAAATGTTTTCAGCACATAAAGAACCAGCCCGAGGGCAAGGAAGGCAAAACCGATGGCGATAAACATTGCCTGGCGGTTTCCCTTGTAAGCCATATAAAGAACAAGCGTGTAGAAGCCCACGGAATAATACATTGTTATTCCTGTCGCGATTTTAATTGTCCAAGAATAATCTGCAATCAACGAAAATATCGCGCACAGAACGAGGGGCGCAATACCGAAATACACGATGAGTTTATCGAGTAAAGGAAAGTTAACCTTTGTATTGATATAACTTCTTCCGTATAATGCGACCCAGAACATGGTCACACACATTAAAAAAGGAAGGCTGTTATTTGCCCACCAAATCGATTCAGGCCACAAATAATGAAACGAATGGCCCAGAAGTGTCATCTGGAAGAATATCCAGAACGTGATAAAAAGAGAGTAGCAAATATAACTCGATTCCCGGACGGAAACAAAAAGGAACAGGTGGTATACCGCCATAACAATGAGCAGCCCGTAATAGATCCATATCAGCGGCATTTCCCTGTTCATCCTGTTCACATATCCGACCGGAGACCAGAGCGTGGGAACAAAATTCAATGAGCTGCTTGTTTTTATGCGGATATACAGCGTTGAAACGCCCTGTTCCAGGCTTATGCTGAAAATAAAAGTGGTGTCCAGGACATCCCTGTGCGAAAAAGGATAGTGGTTACCGGTTTGTTTCACCTCATAGCCCCCCTTTGCTCCGGGGTAATACAGGTCAATGTAGTTGATAATGGGATAGGGGATTTCGATGTAGCAGGGGAAATCATCGCCGGTCTGGTTATCAACGATGATTTTAAACCAGTAGGCCGAACGGGTAAAACCGAAATTCACGGATTTCGCGGAAAGCGGTTCCCAGACTGTTTCTTTTTGCGAGACGTCCTCAAAGGAAAGAGAGCCGGCCCGGTCCTGATAATATAACATGTGGGGACTGAGATTGATTTTTTCACGGGAAAGATTAATGGCCACCGGCTTCTGGCCGGCATGCAATGGCGGTATGGCGATACAGAAAATCAGTGCGGCAAATACTATTCGAAGCCTGGTCATGAGCTGCTGCCGATGATCTCCTGGAGCTTCTTGGATTTTTCAACAATTGAGCCGGTAAACTCCAGTATTTTCTGGTTCGCTGTCGCGATTTCCTGCGCGATCTCGGACAGGCGGGAAACTGTTTTAATGTTTTCTTCCATTGACGTGTTCTGTTCCCTGGTCGCGTCAGCGATGTCCCGTGACATGTTTTCCATGAGATCGGCCTGTTTCACCACCTCGCTGATCGCGTTCCCCTGGCTTACGAGCACGTTTTTGGTGTCATCAATAAGAGAATTGATGTCGTCAATACTCTTGAAAATGACCTCAAGGGAATTCCTTGTCTTGTCCACAATGGCCATTCCTGCGGTTATATCATTGATCATGCTTTTAATCTGGGTTGAGATTTCCTTTGAGTTGTCCGAGGTCGCTGAGGCGAGTTTGCCGATCTCATCAGCAACAACGGCAAAACCGCGCCCGTGGTCTCCGGCGCGGGCGGCCTCGATCGCCGCGTTCAGCGACAGCAGATTGATGCGGTCGGTGATGTCGTCAATCATGACCATGATCCCGTCGATTGCCTTGCCGCCGCGGTCAATGTATTCCATGCGTTCAATCATCTTGGCGAGGTCGACACCGGTTTCCTTTGCCGAAGCGGTGATCACCGATATTCCCTGAACCACCTTGCCGCTCACCCTGGCGACGTTTTTCTGGGAGTCCATAAGCACGGTGGAATATTCACGCGTCTTCTGCCCCTCCTCTTTTTGCACGACGGTTGCGTCATAGATCCGCTCATTGGACGAGGTGAGCTCTTCGAAAGCCGCGGACATCTCCTCGCTGGTCGCGGCCTGTTCCGTTGACAGCGTGCCGAAGTTGTTGCCGATCGTCGAAAGCTCCCTGCTTATCTCAAAAAGGTCGCCCGACATGCCGGTAATGATGCTGACCGTGTTCTCAAGGAACTCATTCCTTTTCCTGGCTTCGCGTTCTTTCTGTTCGAGCTCAGTATTGAATTTCTGCAGGTCTTTTTTCATAAAGTTGATTTTATCCGCAAGGCCGAAAGAAAACACGAGAATGACCATGGATGACCCGATCTGGACGCTCCAGTTCGTGACAAAGTTTGAAGGAAGGATACCGAACGATTTCATGACGTAGAGAAGGACCCCGACCACAAGAAAGGAAAAAGCGATAAACGCGACCCGCGCCTCGCGGGAGTTGCGGAGATAAAAACCGCCGCCAACGATACAGATGAGGATGGCCCCGATTCCGGTGCCCGCAGTTGAAAGCCGGATGCTCAACGAATAATTACCGGTGAAAGCAACAAGGCTCAATAAAAACATCGGGAGCAAAATGCCGAACAGGTACACTTTATGCGCCACGGGCCTTCTGCGTTTTGTTTCAATGTAAAGTGAGATAAAAAGCCCTGCTGTTGCTGCGCTGTTGAGCATGAAAAAAGGAAGGCAGTTATTGGCCCACCACACCGAATCAGGCCACAGGTACTGAAACGCAAATCCGTTAAGGGTCGACTGGAACAGGATAAACGTGACAATGAAAAGAGAATAAAATATATAGGTCTTCTCCCTGACTGAGAAAAAAATGATGAGATTGTACAGGGCCATAATAAGCATGAGGCCGAAATACATCCAGAACACCGGGAACTGGACATTCATCCGTTTTACATAGTCCTTTATGGACCACACCAGCGGGGTGAAATTGAGCGAGCTTTCAGTCTGGAAACGGATGTAATAGGTGTGTTCCCCCCCGCCCGGATTGAGAAAGAAGATGAAGTTACGGTCTATGATGTCACGCTGTGAAAAAGAATAACGGTCACCGGTTTTGATCAGTTTGTATGAACCGTCGCCGGCCGGTGTGTATAGCTCGATGTAGTCAATCATGGGATAGTCGATTTCAAAATACCACCCCTCGCCCGAGGCCTGCCTGTTGTCAATCGTAAAGGAAAACCAGTATGGCGGAGCATTGAAGCCGAAATTGAAACTGTCGGTTTTCGACTCCTCCCACTTAAACTTGCCTGAACGCACATCATCAAGAGAAAGCCGGTCTCCGGTTTCCTTTAAATACCGCATGCTCTTTCCAAAGCGAAAGGACTGGAGATCATCGGTTATAACGACTTTCTCAGCGGCAAGAGCGGGGGGGATAAAAAAAATAAAAAATATTAATGATACAATATATCTTTTACCCTGCATGCACATATCTCCTCTTGAAATCATAAATCCGTCCAACGTTTTTCGGAGTAATCACTCATTATATCATATATGATAATCACAGAGGCAAAAAAAATTAATAAACCGACATGTCAGTCTATCAGGTAAAATCAAGCTGTCAACCGTTATTCACCGCAGTTAAAGCAAAACAGCTGTTGGACTATAAAACATTATCTTTTTTCATTGCTTCAATATCGTTGTCTGAATAACCAAAAGAGTGCAGAATTGCTTCATTATGCGTTCCGGCTGCGACACCGGGGAAGGAGGCGACTCCATTATATGAATTAAATTTAATCGGGTTCCCGATCTGGCGGACTGCCTCCCCTCCACGGTCGGCAACTGATACAATCATCCCCCGCTGCCGTAAAAGAGCGCTTTCGCAGGCCTCGCGCACCGAGAGAACCGGCTCAACACAGGCATCGGCTCTGCTGAAAACATCCTGCCAGTGGGACAGGGGCCTTGATTTGATCGTTGCGGCGATTGCATCTTTGATGGAAGGGTCGGCAATATTGGCCATGATCCCTTTCGCGGCAAGATCACGGTGCCCGATTGTTTCACAGAATGCCGCGAAAAACTTCTGCTCAAGAGGGCCCACTGACAGATACCTGCCGTCCGCGGTTTGATAGTAATCATACAGGACCCCGCCGTTTAAAAGCTCCTGCTCTCTGCCGGGCTCGCGGCCTCCGGCAAGGTAGCCGGCTGCCGAAAAAACGCTGAGCGCGAACACGCCGTCAGTCATGGAAAGATCGATATGGTCACCGGTGCCGGTACGGAGCCTGTTTATGTACGCGGTGAGCACGGCAATGACCAGGTTCTTTGAACCGCCGCAGAGGTCGGCGAGCTGGACAGCCCCGGGGCAGGGGCCGGTCTCTTTTCTTCCCGAAAAGGAATCGATGCCGGCAAGGGCCCGGTAGTTGATGTCATGGCCGGCGCGGTCGGCCAGCGGCCCGTCCTGTCCGTACCCGGACAGGGAGCAGTAAATAATCCGCGGGTTGATTTTTTTGAGGTCATCATATCCCAGGCCCAGCCGCGCCATGACACCGGGCCTGAACTGTTCGAGCAGGATGTCATACTCCGCGACCAGGGAGCGAATGACATCCCCCCCCTTTTTCTTTTTGAGGTCAAGGCACAGGGAACGCTTGCCCCGGTTGAGGTGTGCGTACAGCGCTGACACCCCGTTGACAATGGGCGGCATGAAGCGCACCGGGTCAGGGCTGCCGGGATTTTCAACCTTGATGATATCCGCGCCGAGGTCAGCGAGCATCATGCTGCCGAAAGGGCCGGGAAGGAGGCTGGTGAAATCCAGTATCTTCAGTTCATTCAACGGCGGCAGCACATTATTCTCCTTAACAGATGTGTTTCCGGCATGGCTGTTTTTATCATGGCCGATTACCGGCTGCCATCTTTTATGGGCAAAGACAATTCAGGATGATTGTATCTTCGACTTATGAAAAAATTTGGTGATTATCAGTTAAAAGTCAACCTGAAAATACGAGCAACCTGCATTTACGCGGCGACAGGCTCATCACAGCGTTTAAAGAATCTCCCTGAACTCTAAACACCCTGATACGGATGATTAAAGCATAATATCCCGGCCCGAACCTGCCGAAAATAATGTTGACGCGGGTTATAATGAAAGATACATTATAATCAATATATTTTCCATCCGGCAAAACCGCAATTCCCGGTTTTCACACTTGATCAAGGAGTTAGCCATGATTGATTTCAACACAGTAAACAGGACATTCAGGTATTTATGCATAACACTGATCGCCGTGTCCCTTTCAGTCGTCTCATGCAAAAAAGAAACACCGGTTGACGAAACCAAACCCGCTGTTAAAGGTATCGTGCTTTTTTCAGTTGGCGAAGTCGCCCTTCTGAAAGAAGGCCAGACTGAAGTCCCGCTGGAAATACAGGCGACCGTTGGCTCCGGCGACACGGTCAAAACCGGGGCCAAGTCGTTTACCACGATCCAGTTTGAAGACAAAGGCCTGATACGCATACAGGAAAACACCACCCTGTGCCTTACCTCCCTTTTCGGCGAAGGGAACGGGGAACTCCTGCTTAAAAACGGCCAGGTCCTGACCAAAATCAACCGCCTGATGAAAGGCGAACAGTTCCAGATCAAAACCCCGACCGCGGTCGCGTCCGTGCGCGGGACCGAATACAGCACCTCGTATAAAAACGGCAGGAGCCTGATCGCGGTCAAGCAGGGAAAGGTCGCGGTTGCGACAAAAGAAGCCGCTGCAGAAGGCGCTGAGGCGGATTATACCGAAAAGGTCGTGATAGAGGAAGGCAATACCGCGGTGGTCATTACCATAGAAGGTGAAGGTGAAACCGCGGCAACGAAAGTCGAAACGCGCCCCATATCCGAAGTGGAGTCCCTGACCGTGCAGAAAGTATCGATGATCGAGATGGTGCCAGAGCCCGAGAAAAAGAGCAAGGAAGAGCTTGAGGAAATGCAGCGCGCGGTCATAAAAGAAGAGATCAAGATCGACAAAGACCTCGCGCCCAGGGAAAAGCAGGAAAAGATCATGACCATGATCGAAAAGAAAAACAACACCCTGGAAGAGATCAAGGAAGTGTTTGAGCGCATCGACGAGATCAGCCTGTACAACGGGAGGATGATCCAGGGCGCCATCATCTCCCGCGGCGACAAATACAAGGTGCTCACCACTACCGGCACCATGGACATCAACGAGTCTGACATCAAGAAAGTCCGCGTGATCAAATAGCACGCATGGCATACGCCAAAAAAAACCCCGTTGCCACGGGGTTTTTTTATGGAATCGCCTCATTAATCATTTATAGTAATCATATACCCAGAGTTCCGTGCCGTGAAGAACGTCATTCGCCGAAAGATAGAGACGGTTCCCGTCAATGGCGATGATCTCAGCAGAGCTTTCGGAGAACAGCGAATTGATCTCAAGCTGATAGGGGTTCACCCCGTCGGATACTTCCCGTGAAGGATCATAGATCCACACCTGTTTATTGTCAGACCCGAACTCGACCGCGACCACGGAATTAAAACCCCGGATATTGCTGACATACTCCTGTTTGATCTGCAGGAAATCCCCGGTGGCGGGATTGCAGGAATAAAAATAGGGCTCACTGCCGTCATCGATGCGTGTTTCAAAATACAGCATCCCGTCAACCGCGGTCACGTAATCCGGAGTGGAATTTCCAACACCGGCATAAATATCCGATTCGCGGACAAAATTCTCATCCTGTACCATTGGCGCAATTCCGTCGTAGGACCACAACTCATTGCCGTAACTACCTTCATACACGGGAAAATACAGGCGACCATTGAGCTCTGCCAGGTTTTTCTGGTTTGACGTGTTATACATGCTGAATTGCGTCGGCAGTATCTGTTCAACCGCGATGCCGTCAAAGGAATAGAGACAGTAATAAGGATCTATCATGCTGTCATAATATACAAAATAAAGCCGGTCATTAAACAGGACCGGAGAAGATGAGGTATCAATGGAGGTGGTAGTAGCATACGTAATTAAATATGAAGTTGGCGCAACGTTTACGCCATTATATTCATACAGGTAAGTATAGTTATAACCACTTCCGGTGCTGTCGGCAAAATAAAAAACCCTGCCATCAAGCTCACAAAAACCAAAGGGGAATGAATCATAACCTGAAACAATATCATACACAAGCGCGGGCTCTGCGCTGCCCACGCACACAAAAGGCTCCTGCATTGAAGACCCATCACTTGCCGAAAAGAACAGCATGTTATTGACAACCGTGAGGTTTGCCGGGCTTGAGCTCCCGCTCGCATTTACTTCATGGACCACGGGATCATTGACTCCGTCATATGACCAGAGCTCGGTGTTTGCGTCAGCATCGGCAGCGGTAAAATAAAGCAGCCCGTTAAAGACGGTCAATTCGGACGGAGATGATGAAGACGTTCCCGAAAAAATGTCTGCCGCGAGCTCCACCGTGTCAGCAGCCGGATCGTACACCCACAGTTCGGTGCCGTACGTGTCGGTATATGCAGCAAAATAAAATCTGCCGTCATACTCGGTCATCTCTCCGGGACTTGACGAGTCGGTATACAGCGGATTGCCGACATCAACCGTGGTATTGATGTCCTCTACCATGCGCAGGGTCCCGGCAAGAGTGATGATCAGAAGCCTGGCCTCGCCCGCTTTGAGGTCGACCGTTGTGGAGCCGGCATAGATCACCTGGCCTGAACCGTTGTACGCCTTGACCAGGAAGGTGCGGTCCTTTCCCGCCTCGACCGCGAACACGACCGTCAGGGTGTCGGCCGTATATTTTTTTTCAAACGCGTCCATGCCCGGTCCGGAAATGCGCACTGCCACGGACCTGACGTCAATGATGCTCGCCGCCTCCGCGGGAGAAGAAAAGAAACGCAGAAACCGGTCGATCAGGCTGTCCGGGGCCTGCCGCAGAACAGAGACGTTTTCGGGAAACTTCAGGTTCAGGGTCACGGTCGCGTCCCCTGAATCGGAGCAGGACATCAACATAACACAACACATAACAGCGACAAGAGCCACTGCCGCTGCTTTCATGGGCCTAATCATACCATCCTCCTTGGCGCCGGGGCCTGCCGATAATGATGCAGTATCAACAATACATAGCAAGAATATTTTTAAATATACACAGGGGAACCCCGATGTTCAAGGCGTCTGACAGGGAAAATTCGACAATCTCTTTTATGGAGTCTAAAACAGGTATTTTAATCCGGCCTCGACCGTCAGGTACATTCCGGTCGCGGCCTTTTCAAAGTACACGGTATAGGCCGGGGCCAGGGTGAGGTACAGGGACGGATACACCAGGTACGCCCCTTCACACCGCACTGACACAAAAGGGTCGGCGTAGGTTCCGGCGCTCTCCCGCTCAAGCACATGAAAGTGGTAACCGAAACCGAAAAGCGGTTCAAGAGTGAAGTTTTTTGGAAGGATGAAATTATAGCCGAGCGCCAGGGAAACCTGGGTCGTGTACAGTGACTTCGCGTCTCCGCGCTCCGAGAGGTACCAGAAACCGGTCGATACCAGGATCACGCTGTTGTCAAAAAGCGCGTTCATGACCCCGCCGTACAGGTAAAAGCCGCCTCCGGGGCCCGCTATGTCCGTGAAGTCTCCCAGGGGGATGATGCAGGACGGCGACAGTCCCAGAACTCCCCTGACCGCTGACCCGGCCGCGCTCCCCGGTTTTGCCGTGGCCGCCTTTTTCTTCTCATCACCGTAAAGCGCCGCGACCTTTTCTGCCAGGTAATCGGCAGCGGCCGCAAGAGTGTCGTCATCCGCTGTCTTACTGAAACGGCCCAGGCGCCTGCGGCTCTCAGCGTCCCACAGCATTACCGTGATCCGGTAGGTCTGTTTGCGCGACACTTTGATCAGGTACTGTTCCTTGCCTTCCTTGCCCATGGTGCGGGCCTGCTCGGTCGAATCTCCGGAAATCTTCACGGTGACCGCGCGTAGAGCACCAAGTTTTTTGCATGCGGCCATGGCGCAGTTCACGTCCGAGCACGGCCTGTTATCAAGCGCCCTGAGCACTGCCGATTTGTCAAGAAGGTCCACCTTGCGGGCCCGGCCCAGGGTGCGCGCGAGGCGGGACTCAAACGATGCAGCGACCTCCTCAGGGCAGTTGTCCCGCGAGGGTGCGAAGAGCGCGGTCTTGACCTGCGCCGCTCCGGACGGACAGGCAAAAATAACAAGCATGGATACTGCAGTTATAACGGTGAGCAGAGTGGATTGCTTTTTCAATTGAATTATTTCCTACAATGGTGATGTGTTGCCAGTAATAAGGACCAGTAAATATTAATACTAAACATTCTTTTAAAACCAAACAACCCACTATAAAACAGTATATTTCACGGGCAAGCACTATTTGTGTTTACAATGCCGGATAACGGAATGCGGCAAAGTAAACGAAATGATGATTATCAAGTGCTTAAATCGGCGGGATTATCAACAGATGGTTATGCGACCGTGATGATGAACTTCAGGGCAGGGCATATATGACCGGGGCCTTACCGGCCCCGGTCGATATTCAACGGTTATATGAAACTGAATCTGATCTTCTTTAATTATTTTCATAAAACATGAACTGACCGGTCAAGGTCCCGGTCGAGCCATACGTCTCCCACCCGCCATCGGAGTTGTCGTCAAAGAGAGAAATATCGAAGCCCACGATCCGGTCATTATCAGCCAGGTCGTCAATGACAAACAGGCGCCCGCTGTTCCAGCCCACGAAGCGGTGAGGGCCGATAAAAGAATCGGGGGATGTTCCCGGGCCCTGTGTGAGCACCGCCGGGTCCTGGAGGTTTAAATCGAAGCGGACCACGGCATTCTGCGGATTTTCGGGGCTACTGTCATATACCGCGACATAGGCCTGGTCCCCGCGTATGGTTATGTCCCAGGCCGAGGTATTGTACGAATAATTAAGTCCTTCCAGTTCTGACAGGCTCACTGAAATGTCCATTGGCTCTCCGCTGTCCGGGTCGGTATACTGCGCCACGGCATTCGCCTCGGGATCATATTTGAAAACAAGACCCGGAACGCTGCCCCCGTTTCCCTGTGCCGCCACATACATGCCGCCGTCACCGTCAACAGCGAGGTCGCTGAGAGTGGCGCCATTGGCTAATGCCGGGGGAAGTTCGGCCCCGTCAGTAATATTGGTCACCGTGCCTGACGACAGGTCTTTGGCCATAATGGCATCGTCAAAGACGCAGTACAGGATGTTGTTCGGGCGGTCAATGGCAATGCCGTTCGCATTCATAAGCTCGTAACCGCCCAGGTCATCATCAGTCAGAACGTCTTCGGCGACAGTCAGTGCAACCAGGGCATTGAACCGTAAAAGCCGGGCGCCATTGCCTGATGACAGCATATAGATTCTCCCTGCCGCGTCGAAATCAACGTCATAGGGCAGGAGGGAAACCTCGCTGTATGAAGGATAGGTCCCGGTATATACCACACCGATTGAGGCCCATTCGTCATCGGTCGCGTCAATACCCGGTATCTGCACCAGTCTGGCGTTCGAGAAGTCAGGGAGCACCAGCTTGATGTCGCTGGCGATCATGGTCACGGCTACGACCTTCAGCTCGCCGGCCTTCAGGTCAACAGTGGCGCTCCCCTGGTAGGAAAGCACTGCCGTTTTATTGTCGCGCTCAAGTGAGGCCGAAACCTCTATGGTGCGCTGCGGCCCTTCCTCTATAGCCATGACCACGAGAAGCGTGTCACCGGAATATTTTTTCACGACCGTGTCCATTCCCGGCCCTGAAACGGTGACCTGTACCGAAGAGATGCCCAGCGAAGCGAGCTGAGCGTATGCCGGCGTGGAGAAAAAACCGAGGACGCGGTCAATGATGCTCTCCGGCGCCCGGCTCTGGGCCGCAACACTGTCCGGCAGGTCAAGGCTGATCCGCACGGTTGCCGTGCCCGAGTCCGAACATGAAACAAGAAACAGGCTGAATAGAAACGCACTGACACAAAGACACACTGATCTCACCAAAGTATTCATCTGGATTCTCCTGAGGAGTCAATTGTTACCTGTAATTCCCGGTATAGTATGAGGAATAAACGCATAATTACATTTAATATACATTTTTGCCATCCTTTTTTCAATACTCACTCACGGTGAATTATGCCTGTTAAACAATACCCGGAAATAATTATTAAAAACGCTGAATCACTCAAACAACACTGCCAGGCCATGGCGGGAATTTGGCCATGAGACACAAAAAACAATTGCCAAAGAGAGGTGCCGGGCATATATTTGTTGTTAAGTGTGCGCACGGAGGTCTCCCATGAATAAAGTACTGGTTTCCATACTATCGGTTTCTCTTTTTATCTCTCTTTCGTTAACCTCTGCGCAGGCGCGGATCATTGTCGCGAAAGTGAAAGGCACCGCTGCCTATAAAACGGCCAACCAGTGGCAGCCGCTGAATGAGGGGATGTCCCTGAACGAGGGAACAAAAATCAGTACCGGCGTCAACTCTTCTGTCATCCTTAATATCGACAACCATACTCTTACCGTAAACCCTCTTACCATGTTAAAGATATACGAAAACAGCATGACGCGAACATCATCCGAAAACCGCATCGGCCTGCGAAGGGGAACGATCAGGGCCAAGGTCGCCCGCGATAAAAGAATCAAGACCGTATTTAAAGTTTCAACCCCGGTGGCGACTTCGTCCGTGCGCGGAACCGAAGAAATTATTTCATATGGCCCCACCAGCGGCATGAAAGTCTACATGATAGAAGGCATTGCCGTGGGGCAGAGCAATAACGGACTGGCCAGCACCCTTCAGGGGGGCCTGGTGTTCCAGCAGAAGACGGGAGGCATGCTGCCGCAGAATCCGCTCGACCCGGTCCAGGCCGCGGCCATGGCCAGAATATACGACACGTTCCTGACTGCTGACGAAAAAACTCTCATTTCGCTCTTCGGCAGCGATCTGGTTAACACCTACGGCGGATTTCTCGATAAGCTGAAGTCCCTGATGGACACTCATGCGCTGGTTGCCATTTATGTTCGATGGCCGATTGATTAAAAGGATTTCTATTCCTGTAAGCGTATATACATACACGACCGAAACATCCTTTCAATGATAAAATATTAATGCGAGGAGCATAATATGAAAATGCGCGTATTATTAGTAATTTTCCTCCTGTTCCTTGTTCCCCTTCAGGCGCAGAATGTGGGCAGCCTCAATTATATTAATGAGCTCGGGGACAGGGAAGCAGCCACGTATGGAGATGCCGTTAAATTCTTTATGATGATCCAGAACAGGGACCAGGGATCGTTTCAGGGAAACCTGGCGGCACTGAACAGATCCGGGATCACCAGGGGAATACGTTCAGGGGAGACCAGCCTGCTTGACCGGGGGACGCTCTCACTCATGGCCGCCCGGTATCTTGACCTTAAGGACAGCCTCTTTTATCTGATCACCGGCTCAGGCCGTTACGCGTTCAGGGCCTGTATAGAAGAAGGACTCATGGACTCCGAAGCCGGCGAATGGGACGTTGTCAGCGGCGAGGAACTCATTGAAACAATGGCCAAGGTTGCCGAGAAGAAGGAGGCCGTAAAGTGAAAAAAGCCATCCTGATATTTTTAATCTCAATCACTTTCGCCTCCCTGAGCAGCGCGGTACGCGCGCAGGGCTATTATGATCCAAAAGAAGCGGACAAATTTTTCCCGGACTTCAAGGCTGATGAAGACATGACCGTTGCGACCAGAGAGAGAACCCCGTCTCAGTTCGCCGTTCAGTACGGGGGCTGGATCATGCCGACCTTCATTACTGACTACCGGGGAGAATCAAAACAGCTCAGCTCGTCGATAACCACGGCCAATGTCTGGCTGAAATCATACCTGTGGAAAAACGCTTTTATCTATCTCAGGGTAAAAGACACTCTCACCGGCATCATGAGCGAAGAAGGATATTCCGGCCTGGATGACGTTGACAACCTCGTTGACCTGGATGTCGGGTTCGTCAGCGCGTCATTCCTCGAAGGGATGATCAGGCTGAGTTTCGGCCGCAAGCTTTTCAGCGCTGGCAGCGGTCTCGTGTTCAACGGGCGGGGCGACGGCGTTCAATTCGATTTCTCAAGCAGATGGGTCAGGTTCAGTCTTTTCGGCGCGTACACGGGCCTGATCCAAAAAGAGAACAACCTGTACCAGCTCAGCAGCGAAGACTACAGCGACGGCGCGAAAAGGATGTTCACCGGCGGAGAAGTCGCCATTCCTTTTGAAAACCAGCAGTTCTATGTTCTCGGTGTCGGCCAGTTCGACCTGAGCGAAGAAACTGCGGGGGAACGGCACAAATACAACTCGCAATATTTCGGCGGCGGTCTGCGCGGACTGATCGTGGATGCGGTTTCATACAATGCCGAATACGTGTACGAGATGGGCACGACTTTCGACAGCAACAATAAAAAACACGACATCAGCGCCATGGCGGCAAGCTTCGGCCTCGATTATTACATTAATGTGACGACCAATCCCGTACTGATCGTGCAGTACTATTACGCTTCAGGCGACAAACACCGGTCGAGTTATTTAAACTCAAAGCTCGACTCGTCAATCGGGGATGACACCGGCTTTATCGGCTTCGGGACCTATCTCGCCGGTTACGCGCTCAGGCCGCAGGCCGGGAACCTCCACACGTTCAGGGCCGGCTTCGCGATTTCACCGTTCTCCTGGGCGAACCAGTTTTATATCAAGCGCATGACCATCATTGCCAAGTATTCCTACTACATGAAGGACAAAGAAGAGGCATACATCAACGGCGGCGAGGGTATTGAAGAGGAACTTTTCGTCGGCCACGGTGTTGACGTCGCCCTGAGATGGAAAATACTCGGCGACCTGTCTTTTTTCCTGAACTACGCGATCTTTTTACCCGGCGACGCGTTTGCTTCCTCGGAAAACAATCGCCATTTCATCATGGAAGGCATCAGCCTGAGCTTTTAATTGACAAAAAAAGGCTTATCTGATATATCAAAGGCGGGGATTTGCCCCGCTTTTTTTGTTTTTGCCGGTTGAAGATTCCGGGCCACAGTCCCGCGGTGAGGTGATACATGATAAAAAAATTTATTGAGTCCGCCAGCGCGTTCATTGAAGGGAACAGGCTTTCCGGAATAATCATCGCCATGCTCGCCTTTGTGATCGTCTTTCTTTTCAGCCTTACCACGGTTTACGAAGTGTTTGAACTCAAGCTCTATGATCTTCGGTTTCTGATCAAGCCGTCCATAAAGGAATGGGACCGCCTTACCTTTGTCGACATTGACGAAAACAGCATCACCAACATCGGGCAATTCCCCTGGCCCAGGTCGTTTTACGGGACCGGCTCCGGCGTGTTAAAAGATATCGGCGTTGAGTCGTCAACCTTTGATATCATGTTTCCCGACCACTCGCCATCACAGCTGAACAACGAAAATTTTATAACGCTCCTCAAAAAAGCCGAGGAGAGAAAAAAAATATCATCCGGCGACCTGGACACGATTATCGTTGACAATGATAAACGTTTCGCCCGGGGCCTCGCCTATCACGAAAACGCCATCCTCTCCTTCACGTTCAACAATGAACCTCCAAGCGACATCCTGAAAGAACGGCTGAGCATGCCCCAGTACCGCGAGGCTATTAAAATATTCAATAACAAGGCGACGAAAAAACTGGCCCCTGAGGAAATCACGCGCCTCAGCGATCTTGAGGACAAAGGCAGCCTCAGCATATCGTATCCCATTCCTGAACTCATAGGCAGCGCGGCTTCATTCGGCTTTGTCAACCGCTACACGGATATTGACGGCACGGTTCGAAAGGTACGGCTTGTCCAGGTTTTTGACGGAAGGCTTTACTTCAACCTGGCGCTGGTCATGCTCGTTGATACCTGCAGGGTAGCGCTGAAGGATGTTGAGGTCTACCCCGGGGACAGAATCGTATTAAAAAAAGCGTTCAACCCGATGACCCATGAAACGGCTGACATAAATATCCCGATAGACCGGCAGGGCATGATGTACGTAAACTGGGCCGGGAAAAAGAAAAGAGAAGAATCGTTTCACCTGATCCCGTTTTTCGCCCTGCTCGATTACAGCGATTACGCGACAGCGGTGCACGACTACTTCGACAGAATAGAGATGCAGCAGGGAAGGTTTGTCCTCAGCGAGATGTACGGAAAACTCGCGGCCCTGAAAAAGCTTTACGCTAAATCGGTAAAAACAGACCAGAGAAAAAAAACCTGGGATGAAATTGAAAGCCTCAAGACCGAAATTAAGAAAACAAAAGAATCATACGCCGATGTCCTGTCACAGGAAATCAAACGACTCGAGAAGGAAAGAAAAAAAGGCGGCAACCATGGCCTCAAAGATGAACTCGAACTGATGAAGGACGACCTGAAAGCCATCAACCTCGTGATAAGGCTCGAATACGAGCTTGCCGACCACATAACCATAACAGGCCTGACCGCTACCGGCACGCACGATATCGGGATCATTCCCCTGTCAAAGGAATACGCCCGCGTCGGCGTATACCACAACACGGTCAACACGATTATCAACAGGTCGTACATTATCAAAACAGGCGCCTTTCTGAATTATGTAATCATGCTGATCATCGCGCTTGCCATGGGAACATCCATCCAGCGCATGAGCGCGCGTCTTTCTCTCGTGACGATCGTCACATCCCTGGTTATTGTAAACATGGCCAGTATATTCCTTTTCATCTATACCAATATATGGGTCGAACAGCTCGGCATATCCCTCTCGCTGATCATCCCTTCCCTGAGCATCGCGAGCATCAAATTCCTGAGAGAAGAGAACCAGAAGCGGTTCATCAAAAACGCCTTTTCCCATTATCTCGCGCCTGACGTCATTGAAAAAATAATCGAAAATCCCGAGGCCCTGGAGCTCGGAGGCGAAAACCGCCAGATAACCATATTCTTTTCGGATGTCGCGAAATTTTCAACCATCTCTGAAAAGCTCACCCCGCCGCAGCTGGTGAGCAGGCTCAACGAATACCTCTCCGAGATGACGGATATAATTCTCAGCCACGGAGGAACGGTTGACAAATACGAAGGCGACGCTATCATGGCTTTTTTCGGCGCGCCACAGCCGTTTGAAGACCACGCGCTCCGGTGCTGCCTCGCGGCCATTGACCAGAAAAAAAAGCTCAGGGAAATGCAGGATGAATGGCGCAGGCTTGGCATTGACGAGCTCCATGTGCGCATGGGGATGAACTCCGGTGACGCGGTTGTGGGAAACATGGGATCACGGAGCAGGATGGACTACACGGCAATGGGCGATTCGGTCAACCTTGCTTCTCGTCTTGAAGGCGCGAACAAGTTTTACAGCACCTACGCGATCATCAGCGAAACAACATTTACTGCCGCAAAGAACAATGTCGACGCGCGAAGGCTCGACGTGGTGCGCGTCGTGGGCAAACAGGAACCGATACCCATTTACGAACTTCTGGGACGGAAAGGCACCCTGCCCCAGAGAATGTACGACATGCTTGAATATTATTACAGCGCGCTGGATCTTTTCCAGAACCGGCAGTGGAAAAAATCCCTTGCGCAATTCCAGGAAGCGCTCAGGATTATTGAGGATGACGGCCCGAGCCTGACCTACTGCAAGCGCTGCCAGGAATACATAAAGAACCCCCCACCGAAAAACTGGGACGGGGTGTATTCTTTTAAATCAAAATAGACAGCAATGCAGATAATTCAATACATCACATCCGAACAGGGGAAAATCAATGCTGAAAAAAATTCGTGAAAGAAACGTCCATCTTTTCGTTTTTACCTTTTGCCTGGGCCTTTTCCTGGGTGTTACGTTCTCTTACCGGGTCACTGCAACCGAGACCGCACACAAATATCTTGATTACTTCCATAACGTATACCAGATCATTATGAGCGAATATGTTCGCCCGACATCAAATAAAGACCTGTTTTACGGCGCGATTGACGGAATGATAAAATCTCTCGACGACCCCTATTCACGCTTCCTGGATGAAAAGTCCTATGAAGAGCTCAAAGAAATGACCACGGGGAAATTCGTCGGGGTCGGCATTGAAATCACCATGCAGGATGATGAAATAATCGTTATCACGCCCATAGAAGACTCCCCTGCAATGAAATCGGGAATTTCCGCCGGCGATATTATAACCAGGGTTGACGGCAAAAACATCAAAGGTAAAAAACTCTCGGAGATCGTTAAAATGATCAAGGGGCTTCCCGGAACAAAAGTGACCCTCTCGGTCTATCGTGAAGGAGCAGACGATACCATCGACTATGAACTTACCCGGGAAGCCATTAAACTTAAAAGCGTTGAGTATGACCTCATTGAAGGAAACAATATCGGATACATGAAAATAAAAAATTTCGGCTCAGATACCACCAAAGATGTGGTCAAAGCGATAAAATATTTCAACAGTAAAAAAAGCGACAGGGCCATAATCGATTTGCGGTATAATCCCGGGGGGCTCCTCAATGCGGCGGTGACCATCGCTGACCTGTTTCTTGAAAAAGGAAAGACCATTGTCTCAACCAAAGGCAGAAGCGATACCAGGAAAGAAGAAACCTTCAAGTCAGAGAATGATCCTCTGTACACGGGAGATATCATCCTTCTGGTAAACAAGGGGAGCGCGTCTGCATCGGAAATTCTTTCCGGCGCGATAAGGGACAACAAACGCGGAAAACTCCTCGGGGAAAAAACATTCGGGAAGGGATCGGTCCAGAAATCCTTCAATCTTGATGAGAATCTCGGCGTGGCCATAACAGTCGCCTATTATTATACCCCGTCAGGCGAGCTGATCCACGGCAAAGGGATCAAGCCCGACATAGCCCTTGCTTCGGAAAAATTTTCCGACACGGAACAGAAAATTCTTAAAAAAATCGAGAATGACAAACTGATTGAAAATTTCGTCACCAAGGGAATGCAGTACAACGAAGACACCAAAAAGAAATTTTATGAATACCTCAAGAAAAACAATGTTGAAATAAGCGGCCGGAGCGCAGACTTTCTGTTAAAATCGGGCATATATCAGTTCAAAAAAAGGCCGATTTATGATATGGAGTTTGACATTCAGCTTTCAAAAGCTGCTGAAATTATCAGCAGGTAAAAACCCCATTTCATGATGCAGTTAATAGTATATGTCTGCAGATACAGGGCATTTTCCGCGGTGATGGTTCAGCGATGAAAAAAGAAATTATCGGCCTTGGTCTTGAAAGCTCCTGCGATGAGACATCCGCCTCAATCGTGGCTGACGGAATCTCGATCAGGGCGAACGAAATATTTAGCCAGATTGACCTGCACCGCGACTATTACGGAGTAGTTCCCGAGATTGCCTCTCGTGCCCACCTTGAAACGATTAACACACTAATCGAGCTGGCCCTGAATAAGGCAGGGCTGTCGTTCAATGACCTCGATTATGTTGCCGCAACGAGCCGGCCGGGGCTGGTCGGCTCGCTTCTGATCGCGCTGCAATCGGCCAAGGCGATATCCTTTGTCCTGGGGATTCCCCTGATAACCATAGATCACCTCGAAGCGCACCTGTACGCTCCATTCCTTGAAGGGAAAAAGCCGGTCTACCCTTACATCGGGCTTCTCATCTCCGGCGGCAACACGGCTATTTACCGGGTTAACGGAATCGGGAGGATTGACCTTATCGGGAAAACGGTTGATGACGCGGTCGGGGAGGCCTTTGACAAAGTGTCAAAATATCTTGATCTCGGTTACCCCGGAGGTCCGGCGATCGAAAGAACGGCAAAAAATGCGAAAAACAAAACTCTTTTTCTGCCAAAAATACTGCCCGGTTCGAATGATAAGCGTTTTTCATACAGCGGCATAAAAACAGCGGTGATAACACACATGAAGGCAAATCCAGATACGGATAAATCAGAAACCGCATATGTATTTCAGGAGAGGGCCCTTGAAATTCTTGTGCGCCGGGTATTCGCCGCTGCGCGTGATGAAAGAATAAAAAACATCGTAATCGCCGGAGGTGTCGCCGCCAATGGCCGCCTGAGGGAATTGCTCAGAAATGAAGCGCGCAGGGATGAAAACTTAATCATCGCCTCTCCGCTGTTGTGCACCGACAATGCCGCAATGATTGCCGGTCTGGCATACCACTATCATATCGCGGGAAAGCATGACAGCCTTGCCGTGGACGTCAATGCCCGTACCGCCCTTTCATCACGCGCCTGACATGATGGGTAGCAAATTATTTTTAGGGGCAACCGTTTCATAACACATTTTGTTGTCATCCCGGTTTACCGAAGGTAATACCGGGATCTCATAGAAAATATTCATGAATTTATCGCATGAGATTCCG